>Ga0351883_1227_pt1 | contig 15471 bp, 12 predicted proteins | sample BONcelFGM3001F14_FD_206772 | JGI IMG/M metagenome (GOLD analysis project Ga0351883, IMG submission 206772) | Enriched cells from coal bed in the Powder River Basin, Montana, United States - BONCAT cells FGM rep3 HSBNCT.FGM.300.1.F14 ...
CTGAAGATATCTTCGTTCAACATATTCCTTAAATTTAAGAAATGCTCTGTTTTCTGTATCCCAGTTATTACGACGCTGATAATCAGCGAACAACTGATTGGCAGCAAATGCGCTGCTGCAGTTATTCAGCAATGCAATGGCTTCGTTGTACAATTCACCGGAACCTTCGAATAACTCGTTGATAAACTGAAACTTTTCGTTGATCCCGATGGCAGCTTTTATGTCGCGAAGAGGAGTGAGTTTTATTTTGTCGGCTAGGGTATGGTCTGATTTTCCGGAAACCATCCTGTCGTTGATAGATAATGTGTCGGTTTTGTGTTTGTCAGCCAGACTTCCATTCCCGAAAAGTTCAGGCTGAGATTGAACTGGCTTTGTATATGACGGTGTTGGTGGAGTATAAACAGGTTCAGGAGCCGGCTTATGAATAAACACAGGTTCGGGATCCGGTTCAGGTGTTGGGGTCGGCTCAGGTATTGGAGTTGGTTCAGGCACGGTTGGAGGTATTTGCTGTGGCTCAGGCATTCTTTCCGGTTCCGGAATGGTGCGTGGCTCAGGAATAGGTTCCAGCTCTGGTAATATTTGGGGCTCATGTATTGCTTCGGGTTCAACCGAAAAAGTTACTTCAGGCTGCGGAGCCGGTGCTGTTTCCTGATGGAACTGATGCATTGCTGAAATTCCTGCTACCTGTCCCGGAATGTGCGGCGGTGAAGGAGGTGTAAATTCCGGAACCACTGCCGGTTTGTATGGTTGGGCTGCAGGAGCAGGTGTTGTATAGTTATTAGACACATTTCTTACTTCTGCTTCCGGAGCAACTTCTTCCTTTTTTAATAGGGTGGTTTTGAGATAAATATCCCTGATCAGTTGAAGCAGGATATCTACATCAATCACGTGAACTTCGCCTGAAGATGAAATGTCTTCAAATCTGTTGTTCAGTTCTGCCAGTTTTGCACCGACCTCTTTTATTAATTCCTGATGAGCCATGTTGATAAAATTCTGAAATGTAAGCTTGAATAACGCAGAATCATGGTATTTTTGTACATTATGTACGAATTACCTGACTGAGTTTAAAATCTGATAAAAACCAGATTTTTGAGACGTTAAAGGTAAAGTAAAAATCACAAACCGAGGCAATGTTTTTAGAAAGTGCAATAAACCCAACACACCGCAGAGGCTGGATAGAAATTATCTGTGGCTCAATGTTTTCGGGCAAAACCGAAGAATTAATACGTCGGTTAACACGTGCACGCATAGCCCGGCAGCGCGTTGAAATTTTCAAACCTGCCATCGATACCCGTTATGATGAAACCAATGTAGTTTCGCACAACGAGAATGCAATTCCCTCTACTCCTGTGCAGGCTTCGGCACAAATTCTTCTTTACGCCAATAATGTGGATGTGGTTGGCATTGATGAAGCACAATTTTTCGACGATGAACTTATATCTGTTTGTAATAAACTGGCAAATAGCGGAGTCAGGGTAATTGTTGCCGGTTTGGATATGGATTTTACCGGTAAACCTTTTGGTCCGATTCCATCACTTTTAGCAACGGCAGAATATGTTACAAAAGTTCATGCCATCTGTATGCAATGTGGCAATCTTGCGCATTATTCGCACCGCAAAACCGCCGATGAAAAACAAGTGATGCTGGGCGAAACCGATAGTTATGAACCCTTGTGCAGGGATTGTTATACGAAGGTCAGGGCGAAGCATTAGATTTCAATATCTCCGGCAGGATAACTTACAGCGCTTTTTTAAGATGTTTTGACATCAGGTAAAACTAATTTTTACCTTTGCTGCTGACATGTTTCAAATTTTACCATATGAAATTCTTTAGTTCCAGGCACATTGCTTTGCTGGCAGTTGTATTTTCTGCGCTAACTCTCACAGCTCAGGATTTCGGCAAATATCCGCCGCAGCGATTAACACACCATATGTCACCCGAAGAGGCTCAGAATCGCCACCTCATCGGACGGGGTTTTATTGAAACTGATCCTCCTCCGGGAGCCATATTCAGTTTGGGTGAGTTTGAGCGGTCAAAAGGTGTTTTGGTAAGATATCCTTTCGGTTTACCCCTGACTATAATCCGGGAGATGGCCCGCGATGCCGAAGTAACTACATTGGTTACTGGTTTGCCGCAGGAAAATACAGTCCGGAATCTTTATACAGGAGCCGGAGTAAACCTTGACAATTGCAATTTCATATATGCGCCAACCGATAGCTATTGGACCCGCGATTATGGTCCTTGGTATATTGCTTATGGCAATAATCAGATAGGAATAGTTGATTTTCCATACAACCGGCCAAGGCCCAACGATAATGATGTCCCCGTAAAAGTAGCTACTGCTCTCGGCATACCATGGTTCGGAATGAATGTTGTTCAAACTGGAGGCAACTATATGTCCGACAGCTACGGTATGGCCGCTTCCACCATGATCGCTTATACCGAAAATCCATCGCTTACCCCGGCTCAGGTAGATCAGCGTATGCAGAACTATTTGGGAATAAACGATTATCATGTAGTTGAAGATCCGAACAATACCTATATTGATCACATTGATTGCTGGGGAAAATATCTGGCAACCAATAAAATATTGATTCGTTCTGTCCCTGCCACACATCCTCAGTACAATGCCATTGAAGCTACTGCAGCATATTTTGCATCAATCACTACGCCATGGGGAGTTCCATACGAAGTTTACCGTGTAAATACGCCTCAAAATCAGCCTTATACCAATTCATTTATTCTGAACGATAAGGTATTTGTTCCGATAATGAACTCACAGCATGATGAAGCGGCGCTTGAAGTTTATCGTCAGGCCATGCCGGGGTATAAGATTTTCGGTGTTATCGGACAGGCTTCAACCCCATGGGAATCAACAGATGCACTTCACTGCCGCACACATGAAATGGCCGATCCTGAAATGCTGAGAATAAGACATATCCCGTTGCTGGGTAATGTTACTCCTGCATCTGATTATTATTTTACTTCAAATATTGCTGCATTCAGCGGTGAAGAGGTAATTGCAGACTCAGCGCACCTTTTTTACAGGATTAATCCTAACCCATACACACCTTTTCAAGCGGTAAATCTGACCAATACAATGGGTGGCAATTGGTTGGCAAGTATCCCTTCGCCGGAATATGGCAGTACTATTCAGTATTATATTCATGCTGCTGATGCTTCAGGTCGCAGTGAGAATCATCCCTTCATCGGGAAACCCGACCCACATGAGTTTTATGTTGGTGAGCAGCTTTTTGCTCAGGCAGAAGTAGATTTCCAGTCAATATCGGTAACCACAATGAAGGATGTTGTTGAGCAAACACCTCTTCAGCTCAGCAATAACGGCGAATTGAGTCTGAATTATTACATCACAGTCTCAACAGCACAGCCCGATACAATATCACAGGCTTTGTCCAATAGCCCGGCCGTTAATGCATATTATTCAAATACCTTAACCGAAAATGGCTGGACTACTTTGAATATGACCAATTCAGGAAATCTGAGTGAACTTATCGTCAGCTACAACTGGACAACAGATAATTATCCCTCGGAAGGTTCATTCTGGGTTGAAACTCCTTCAGGAATGCAGTTTATGCTGGCAGGCGGACAAACAACCGGCAACTATACCGTAAATAATACATCCGTCTCCGGGCAGGAACTTCAGGGAACCTGGAAATTCTGGATTGAAGATTCCTATGGCGATGGCGGACATCAGGCGAAAAACATATCCTTAAAATTTGTGAGAGCAATTCCAACCGGCGACTGGCTGAGTGTAAATCCTTCCGAAGGAAGCATTGCCCCTGACTTGTCCGGCGAACTCATTGTAACCTGCGATGCCACCGGAATGGAATTGGGTGTGTATAACGGCAGCATTACCATTCTTTCAAACGACCCCGATCAGCCTGAGCTGGTAGTGCCAGTGAGTATGACAGTTACCATTAATACAAACCTGAACAGGCCGGGCAATCTTTCGTGCAATACTGTCCTGTATCCGAATCCTGTTGCTGATCAGTTGCATGTAAAATCGAACTGCCATAAGGGAAGTGGTATCGAAATGCGTATTACTGATATGTTTGGCCGGAATGTTCATTCGGTTGATAATCAGAAAGTTTTCGCCACAAATGGAGAAATGCTTCTGGATGTTTCACATCTCACTTCAGGTGTTTATTTGTTGACCATAAAAGGAAATAATATTATGGAATCATACAGGTTTATCAAGAAATAGGCCTAGGATTGCTTTTAAATAAAGCCGGAAGTTAACTACTTCCGGCTTTTTTGTATTTATCAGGCATAAACCTGAGTGAAATCCGTAATAATTTTTCCGGCCACAACATCCCTGAAACCCATTTTTTATGCCCTTGAGCGGCTGTCCTCCATGAAAAAATTTAAAAAAAATATGAAATAAATGTATAAAATACTTGACATCAGGTAAAAAATAAATATCTTTGTGTCGATTATTACTGACACTTAAACTTTAACCTTATGGACCTCAAAGAAAGAAGAATACTGGTTTCGCTGCTATGTACTCTGATCATTTTCGGATGGTATTCGTTGCATGTTTACCACAATTACTTTGCTGTAAACCCTGAATTGCTCAATGATTTCAGTTTCTGGGGCAAAGCCTTTTTGCTGCTGATTCCGATATCGGTGGTGGCACAGATAATTATTCACATCATTTTCGCCATCATCACAAAAATAACAACCAGCGAGGACCTTCCTTCAAAGACAGATGAAATGGACAAGCTGATAGAACTGAAAACCATGCGCGTGGCACATTGGATTTTTATAAGCGGCTTTGTTGCTGCTATGTCGGTGCTGGCGCTTGGTATGCAACCCTATATGTTTTTTCTGATACTCACCTTTTCAGGATTTGGTGCTTCGGTAATTTCGGAAATCCTGAGTATCATTTATTACAGAAGAGGAGTTTAAAATGAGCAACATCAAAATAACCAACAACATAAGGAAGTTCAGGTTTTTTGCTGATGAAATGACCCAGCAACAACTTGCCGACCTTACCGGAGTTACCCGCCAGACCATTGTGGCCATCGAAAACGGGAAATACTTTCCTACCCTGGAGCTGGCATTCAAAATTTCGAAAGTATTCAAAACTTCGCTTGAAGAAGTTTTCACTTTTGAAGATGGAAGTCCAATACAACAAGAGAAACCAGAAAAAAATTAAACTCATGAAAGCAGTCGTTTGTAATAAATCAGGCAGACCTGATGTTCTTGAAATTAAAGAAGTACAGAAACCTTATCCCCGGCCGGGTGAAATTCTGGTAAAGGTCAGCACTTCGTCGGTTACCCGTGGCGATGTGCATCTTCGCAGAATGTCTAGATTGATACTTGTTCCCATTGGATTAATTTTCGGATTTAAACCCATGAAAATCACCGGTGTTGAATTTGCAGGAACAGTAGAAGAAATTGGTTCGGAAGTTACCCGATTCCGCAAGGGAGACCGTGTTTTCGGCACAGCCACTGGCCTTATTTTTGGTGGAAATGCTGAATATCTGTGCATTCCTGAAAAACACAAAATGGGTGTTATTGCACACATTCCCGACAATATAACTTTTGAAGATGCTGCGGTAACGCCCGTGGGTGCCATGACCGCTCATTTTATTCTGAATAAAGTGAAAATCACTCAGGGAATGAATGTGATGGTTTACGGAGCATCGGGATCGGTGGGCTCATTTGCGGTGCAACTTGCAAAAAATTATGGTGCAAATGTTACCGGAGTCTGCAGCAAGGCAAATTTACAAATGGTTAAAGATATGGGGGCATCCATTGCATTAGACTATGCTGCTGACGATTTTTGCACGAAACCTGGTCCGGAGTATGATGTAATATTTGATGCCGTTGGAAAAATTTCGCGAAGCCGCTGTGTGCGAATGCTCAAAAGCACAGGCAGGTTTCTTTCGGTCAAATATCCGACAAAAGAAAAATCAGAAACCTTGAAATACCTGGCCGGACTTCTGGCTGAAGGCAGGTTAAAACCATTTATTGATCAGGAATTTTCACTCGAACAGATCAGTGAGGCTCATGCTTATGTTGAGAAAGGGCATAAAAGGGGAAATGTGCTGGTGAGAAATTGCCACGATTAAACATGTTTCAGTTATGATCAAGGGTAACCGTATATTCACCTTTTTGCAGAATATCCAGGATAAACCTGCACTGCAGCGGGGTTTGACCGACCTTTATTGTGTAACTGATTTCGCAGTGCAGCGGCAATGAGAACTGAGATATCATTAATTTTCTGCCCAACTGACTGATCTGGCCTGAAGATTTCTCAATTTTCAGGTCTTGAGGTAAAAAATCGCTGTATGCTCTTTGAATTGAAAAAACAATTTTGCTGTCGCGAACATCTTCTATGTCCTTCTCTTCAACCTTGAAAACCGGGATTCCTGTGGACTGGCTAACCCGGTAGGTAAGATCCGGATCTGTGGCACCGGCATACACATCGTTTTTCCAGTAACCTGTCAGTGTATGTTTCTTGCCGTTTTGGCTGTATTTATAACTTCCTTTGCCGCTTTTTTTGCCATTTTCCCAATATCCTTTGAATTCATCACCGTTTTGAAAAGTGTATTTCCCTTTCCCGTGTGGAAGTCCGTTCAGAAAAGAACCGGAATAAGTGTCTTCACCTACCGATCTGCCTTTGCCGTTGGCCAGCCCACCCTCGCATGGGCCAGTGTATTTTCCTGCAATTTTTTCGGCCAGCACCCTGCATGAATCGCTTTGCGCAGAAAGGCTTTGCAACAGTGCAAGGCAGAAGATCAGTACGATGTGTTTTTTCAATTGCGGATAATTTTGAGTTTAGTGATCGGTTAGCTTGTTATAAAAAACTCAAAATCCACAGAGAGTTCCCTAGAACAAAAATCCGAGATTGATGTACATTCCTTTTGTCCCATCGCGTTTATCGCCGGCAATTCCGTAATCTACGGCAACAATAAAGTTCTGGTTCATGGCAATGCGAAGTCCTGCACCATAAGAAACATGCATACTCTGGTCAACATTTGGATTGAAAAGTCCGATTTCTTCTCCTTCGGGGATTTTGGTCAGATCAAGGTCAATGGTTTTGGTAATCATCCCCATATCGGTGAAACCGTTGAGCGAAAGATAGAAATTCTGATTCCATTTGTGAAACTTCAGGAATTTGTACCTGAGTTCAAAATTGCCATAACCAAAAGCATCGCCAACAATCCGGTTTCTTAAAATTCCCCTCAGGGATCTTGCGCCGCCTAAACCATCGTTTTTCGTTGATTTTGTGAAAGTGTTCACCATGTATGGCTGCATGTAAAACGGAGCTTTCCCGTCGATGGTTCCTTGCCAGCCAAGCCGATAGGCAAAAGTCAGCACATCTTTTTTCAGGGTAAGGTATTGCCTGTGTGTGAGTGATAACTTGGTGTAAGCAGTTTCATTGTTGCCCAGAAAACGTGGAGCGGTCATGATTACAACCTCCGACCACATTCCACGATTCGCATTTGCTTCATTGTCGCGTGTATCGTAAACCAAACCAGTTTTCAGGAAATTATGTGTACCGCCATCAGCTTCTTCTTCAGAAATCATTCCCCAGCGGACATATTTGTCGTACAAACCTTCAACATCGGGAAGTATATCTTCCTCATCGGCGCCTTTGTTGAGTTTATCAATGTCAACTGATGCAATTTGGGAGTTAAAATATCCATAACCAAGTACTGCCCGGAGGGGCAGATCTCCCAGTTTTTTCTGAAAATCTAGGGTGATTCGGGCAAGTTTCCGTTCATGGCGATAAAAAACTCTTGTAAGATATTCTTCATCATCCTTGTCGGCAAACCCCGGATTGTAAATGGACTCATTCCCGTTAAATCCGTAAAAGTCGAGTGCCTTTTCAGTAAGGAAGCTGAAATCAGCAGTAACCCTGATTTCGTGTGGAAGCAGGTATTTGGAATCAAAGAAAAGCTGATTGATGCCACTGCCTTTTGTGGTACGCGACCATTCGGCATAGAGTGACCAGCGATAATCGGGATAAACTGAGCCATCGCCATATTGAAAAAGGTTGACCAGCAATCCATATTGAAATCCAATGTCAGAGTCAAATGCAACTGCTGGCAGAGCGCCGAAGTTAAGACCTGTTTTTACTTTTTCTTTCGACTTTGGCGCTGTGGTGTCTGATTGCCCGTAAGAAACAGGTGCAAAAGTGATAGCCAACAACAGACCAAATACAAGGGGACTGTTTGATAAAATTGAAGACTTTTTCATCGGCAGGTTTTTTCCGGCGAAAGATAGTAAAACTGTACAGATTTATCTTAGGCGGACTGAAAATTTATCTGAATAAAATTATTGACTCTTTTTGCTTTGAATCAAAGGCTAAAATGCTTTATTATCAAATGGATAGATATTTTCATTTCCCATGAGCTTTATCATCAAGCCTGAGGAGAATATGTTTATCAGCCAATTCAGATATTCATATTCCTGCATATTTTACAACAATCAATCTTGTGTGTTGTCCTTTTTTTCTGCAAAGCGGACAATCATTGTGAGGTTCAGTGAAATCGACCACACATTTGGGGCAGCGGTAGCGTGTAAAATTAAGCACATAAGAGGGTTGAGAGAGCTTATAGAATACCAATCCAACCAAAGGGGTAAAGAACAGACTGATAAAAAAAACTTTTAATCTGCCAATCTTTCTGCGGTTAGCGAATGATGAAATTATTAAAACCAGTAAAATATACACCAGAATGGCTGGTAATAACCACGAATTATTCATGTCTTCAATCTTGAAAAACAGTTTCTAGTTATCTTAGAAAAAGCAAAGATAAATATATTTACAATTCAAGTCATAAAAGTGATAATATTGGATAAATTGGTTACATTTATGATATTATTTTTCAGATTTATTCTCCCGATTATTTTTATAATTTAGCGGCCAAGAAAAACAGCCTTGAAAAAAGCAATACGAAACAATCCCATCAAAAAGGGCGACCCAAAAGTAATTCGCGGATGGGTCATGTACGACTGGGCAAACTCGGTCTATCAGCTAACAATAGCCTCTGCAATTTTCCCCATTTATTATAATCAGGTAACCAAAAGTGGTCCGGATGATTATATGGTCAGTTTTTTCGGACTGGAGGTAATCAACACAGTGTTGTATTCGTGGGCAATTGCAGCTGCTTATCTGGTGGTGGCCGTCTTTTCGCCGATGTTATCGTCAATTGCTGACTATACCGGACGACGGAAATCTTTCATGCAGTTTTTTACCTGGTTGGGAGCCCTTTCGTGCGGAGCGCTTTTCTTTTTCGATGGGTCTAATATTGAGTTGGGAATCATTGCCTTTGCGCTTGGAACTCTTGGCTATGGCGGCAGTATTGTTTTCTACAATTCATTTCTGCCGGTAATCTGTTCCCCCGAAGATCAGGACAAGGTGAGTGCCCGTGGTTATTCACTGGGATATCTGGGTGGCGTTGTTCTGCTGCTTTTTAATCTGCTGATGATTATGAAACCAGGATTATTCGGCATCACTGATCCGTTTCTTCCTGCCCGGATTTCATTCCTTACAGTTTTCCTCTGGTGGATCGGCTTTTCGCAGATTACTTTTCGCCGCCTGCCCCGTTATACCTTCCGGAAAAGACGGAAAGACAAAGAAACCAATATATTTTTTGAAGGATACCGTGAACTTGATAAAGTTTTTAAACAGGTTAGAAACTCGAAAAGGCTAAGCTATTTTCTGATTGGTTTTTTCTTTGTGATGATGGGATTGCTCACCACCATGTTTATGGCTGCAACTTATGGCGAAAAGGAGCTTGGACTTAAAGAAGATATTCTGATTCCGACAATTCTGGTCATTCAACTGGTTGGAATGTTGGGTGCCTGGATGTTTTCAAGGCTATCGGCCCGGTTCGGAAACCTTCAGGCTTTGTTGCTTTCTGTAATCATGTGGATATTTATAATTGTCGGAGCCTATTTCATCAGTAACTCCATACAGTTTGTACTGGCAGCAATGTTTATTGGAATAGTAATGGGTGGTACACAGGCGCTGGCTAGGTCAACCTACAGCAAAATGCTTCCTGAATCAACCACCGATCATACCAGCTACTTCAGTTTTTACGATGTGATGGAAAAACTGGCTACCGTTGCCGGAACTTTCAGCTTCGGGATTATTGAAGCCCTTACCGGAAGCATGAGATTTTCTGTGCTCACCATCGCAGTCTTTTTTGTGATTGGTACCATTTTTCTGCTGTTAACTCTGAGGGTGGAAATGAAAAACCATTCCATTAAAGTGAATTAGATTTTCAATCACTTAACCTTTATTGCAATATAATATCCCCTTTCGGGTTTATTATCTGTGACTTGTAATTCAAACAGTTTGAAAAAGAAACCATCCTCCGGAGCTATGCTTCAGGTTCTCGACTGGGCATACGACAAAGCGGTGGCTGGTTTGCCAGGATTAAATTCGGCTGTTGAATTGAGCGAATCGTATCTCAGGCAGGAGGGAACCCTTCGCCACAAAGCCAATGCACTCATCCGCTGGCAGAACGTGAAATCAGGTTCAAGCGGGTTTATTACCGGTCTTGGCGGATTCATGACATTGCCGGTTTCCATTCCGGCAAATCTTGCAAGTGTGCTTTTCATCCAGATCCGAATGATAGCCGCCATTGCACATATGGGAGGTTATGATCTGCGCGATGACAGGGTAAAATCGCTGGTTTATGCCTGCCTGGCGGGAAATGTAGCCAAAGATATCCTTCAGGAAATTGGTATAAACCTGGGAACAAGGATTACTGCTCATCTGATCGGTCGGATATCGGAGCAAACCATCATTTCCATAAACCAGAAGGTCGGATTTCAATTGCTGGCAAAATCTGGAAGCAAAGGTGCTGTTAATCTTGGGAAAGCCGTGCCACTGGTTGGAGGAGTTATCGGGGGTTCATTTGATACAGTGATGACCAACCTGTTGGGGAATATAGCCCGTGATGTGTTTATCGGGAAAGGCAATCCGATTGAATCCTGAACATCCAATATTTACCGTTTAATTTTATTTCAATCCACTCAGAAAAATATTTCAAAACTAACTTGAAATTGATTTTTAACCTGATACATTTGCATCACTGTTTTAACACTCTTATACCCAATCTTTAACTCACTTTTTTATGAAAAGAGTTCTCTTGCCTATGCTCGCGCTGGTGATAGTTTCAATCACCGCTTGCAAAAACCAAAAACCAACCATGGACGCCAATAATCCATTCTTCACGGAGTACACTACTCCGTTTCAGGTGCCGCCTTTCGACAAAATCGACACCTCACACTACCTGCCTGCTTTTATCGAAGGCATCAAACAGCACGATCAGGAAATAGCTGCAATTGTCGAAAACACTGCAACCCCTGATTTTGAGAATACCATTCTTGCATTCGATAAATCGGGAAAACTGCTGAACAGGGTAAGCTACGTTTTTTATAACCTGAACGGAGCTCATACCAGTGATCAGATGCAGGAAATTGCCCGAAAAATATCACCGCTGATGTCGAAGCATCAGGATGATATTTCGATGAATCCGAAACTTTTTGAGCGGATAAAGGCTGTTTACGAAAGCCGCCTCACTGCCGGTCTTGATGATCAGCAAATCAGAGCGGTTGAAAAATATTACGAAGATTTTGAGCGCGATGGAGCCAATCTTCCAGCTGAACAACAGGACAAACTTCGCAAGATAAACGAAGAACTTGCCATGCTTCAGGTGAAGTTTGGAGAAAACCAACTGGCAGAAGTCAACAAAAATTTCAAGTTGGTTGTGGAGAATAAGGCTGATCTGGCTGGATTACCTGAAGGGGTAATTTCTGCTGCTGCCGAAGCTGCCAATACTACCGGTGATACCGGCAAATGGGTATTCACCCTGGCTAAACCCAGTCTGATTCCATTCCTTCAATATGCCCAAAACCGCGAACTCCGCGAAAAACTATACCGTGGCTATTTTATGCGGGGCAACAACGACAATGCTAATGACAACAAGCAAATTGTAAAAGATATGGTAAGACTGAGAGCTGAAAAAGCAAGTCTGCTTGGATTCGACAATTTTGCCGCTTATGTTATTGATGAGAATATGGCGAAAACGCCGGAGAACGTTGATAAATTTCTAAGTGAACTGTTCAATTCAGCACTGCCCGTTACCAAAAGTGACCTCGCAGAAATGCAAAAAATTGCCGATGCAGAAGGTGGAAATTTCAAACTCCAGTCATGGGACTGGTGGTTTTATGCCGAAAAGCTTCGCAAACAAAAATATGATCTGGATGAAAATGAGATCAGACCCTACCTGAAGCTAGAAAATGTTCGTGACGGAATGTTTACAGTTGCGCAGAAACTCTATGGAATAACTTTCGAAAAGTTAACCAACCTCCCTGTTTATCAGAAAGATGTTGAAACTTTTGAAGTAAAGGAAGCCGATGGAACTCACCTTGGTATTCTTTATATGGATTATTTCCCTCGTCCTGAAAAAAGCGGTGGCGCCTGGTGTACAGGTTTTCAATCTGCTGGCTGGGATAATGGTAAGAAAGTTGACCCTATCGTTTCCATCGTCTGCAATTTTACTCCTCCGTCAGGCAGTGCTCCTGCTTTGCTGAGCTGGGATGAAACCACTACTTTGTTCCATGAGTTCGGTCATGCGTTGCATGGTCTCTTCACCGAAGGCAAATATACCCGCACAGCAGGCAATGTCCCCCAGGATTATGTTGAACTTCCTTCGCAGATTATGGAAAACTGGGCTGGTGAACCTGAAGTGCTTCGCATGTATGCCAGACATTATGAAACCGGGGAGATCATTCCTGATGCATTGATTGATAAACTTACCAACAGCAGTCATTTCAACCAGGGCTTTACCACTGTGGAGTACATTGCTGCTTCAATTCTTGATCTTGATTATCATAAATTGAAAGCGCCTGCTCAGGTTGATGATCTGGTTGCTTTTGAAAAAACAGCCATGGACAAAATCGGTCTGATTCCTGAAATTCTGCCCCGTTACCGCACCACTTATTTTTCGCATATTTTCGATGGCGGGTACGCTGCCGGATATTATGTTTATTTGTGGGCTGCTGTTTTAGATAGCGATGCGTTTGATTACTTCAAACAATCTGGTGACATTTTCAATCCTGAACTGGCTGCAGCTTTCCGCAAACATTGCCTTGCCGAAAACGGCAACGATGAAGGAATGATTCAGTATAAAAAATTCAGGGGACAGGAACCTTCTCTGAGTCCATTGCTGAAGAAGCGGGGATTGAACTGATTCTATAAATTCCTTAGATCCGCAAGTCACAAAATCGCGGATTCAGGGAATTGATTTGATAGCGAAAAGGCTGTCTTATAATACGGAGATTTTTTCCCGGATTTTAAGACAGCCTTATTATTTCAGATAGCTATATGATTACTAGTGCTTTAAGGTATGTAGTAACTCTTCTGCCCTTAAAATAGCAACGGTGATATCGGCACAAACATTTTCTTTGCCAACCTGATTGGTAATTCCGTTTTTATCCAATGCATCAAGAACCGATTTTACTGGTCCCGACAAAATTACCTTAATGCCATTGGCCTGTGTTTTTTGTATAAAGCTTTTAAGGTTACTTAATCCGGTAGAATCAATAAATGGAACTCTGTAAAGGCGGATAATCCTGATTTTTGGTTTCGAAGTAACTTGTTTTTCAGCTTCTTCAAATTTGTTGGCGATTCCGAAAAAGAAGGGTCCGTTAACCTCAAATACTTCAACTTTCTCAGGAAGTACAAGTTTTAGTCCTCCTTCAGCTTCGCTGGAATTTTCATCTTCCACAGCCATATTCAGCACCTCAACACCTGAAGTATCGATAACCCTTTTCAGGAAAAGAAGTACAGCAAGCAACAATCCAAACTGAATGGCAACTGTAAGGTCGATGATAACAGTCAGAAAAAAGGTTGTCAAAAGTACAGCAACTTCACTTTTGCTGTTGCGGAATAGTCCTTTGAAAGAACGCCATTCACTCATATTGTAAGAAACAACCACCAGAATACCAGCAAGGCAACTCATTGGAATAAGTTTAGCAAGTTTCCCGAAAAACAGCATGATAAGCAGCAAAACAACTGCATGAATAAGGCCGGCAACCGGAGTTTTTCCACCATTGCGAATATTGGTCATGGTTCGGGCAATGGCACCTGTAGCAGGAATTCCGCCAAAAATCGGGGTAATTATGTTGGCTATACCCTGGCCAATCAGCTCGGTATTCGATCGATGCCGGGTGCCTGTAGCGCCATCGGCAACCATAGCCGATAACAGCGACTCAATCGCTCCAAGTATCGCAATGGTAAAGGCAGGTGCAAGCAACAGTCTGAATGTTTCCCAACTTATTCCGGGAATATAAGGGGCTGGAATAGTTGCTTTTATCTCTCCAAAGCGTGAACCAATGGTTTCAACCGGTAATGAAAAAAATGTGACAGCAAGCGTACTTACAACCAGGGCAATGAGTGTTCCCGGTATTTTTTTATTGACTTTTGGCCATAAAAATGAGATCAGGACGGTGAATACTCCAATTGCCAGTGCATATAAATTGATATCTGTAAAATGTTCGAAATAGAAAGCCCATTTTTCTATAAAATCAGCAGGAATGCTTTCAGCAACTTCAAGCCCAAAAAAATCTTTAATCTGTGATGAGAAAATGACCAAAGCAATACCAGAGGTAAACCCAACTACTATTGGATAAGGCATAAATTTAATTATGGTTCCCAATTTGAGCAGTCCCATTCCAACAAGCATAAAACCTGCCAGCATGGTGGCTATGAGCAAACCTTCAACTCCGTGCTTTTCAACAATTCCGTAAATAATAACTATAAAAGCACCGGTTGGACCACCAATCTGTACCCGACTTCCTCCCAGCGCAGAAATGAGAAAACCACCGATTATCGCGGTAATCAGACCCCGCTCAGGACTCACCCCCGAAGCAATTCCAAACGCAATGGCCAACGGAAGTGCAACCACGCCTACAATAATACCAGCTATCAGATCAGAGATAAAGGTTTTGAGATTGTAAGTTTTGAGCGTGGTAATCAGTTTGGGGTGATATATTTCTTTAACGTAAGAAATAATTGTTTTCAACATAATAGAATCAATTTTAATAAACTGCAAAATTATAAAACCCTGGCGTTAATAAGGTTTTATCTCATATTTAATTTCATTAAAAAATCGAATATTTCAAAAAAGATCTGTAATCCTTAGCATTGGCTCCACGGCTCATTATTACAAGAACAATGAAATTGTTTTTCTGAGTATTAATGGTTGCATTATTTTTTAAGAATCGTCATTCATGTTAAAGATTTTATTAAATTTAACCCCTAATCATCCGAAAATTCATTTGCTATGCGTCCCAAAAACCCTGGAAACAGCTCCATAAATAGAGCACCTGACGAATTTTCGGGCAAAGAACACCAGACTCCTGCACAATACAAAGCACCTCAGGCAGTAGTTAAAAATGGGAAAACAGTTTCCATCCAAC
>Ga0351883_1220_pt1 | contig 15335 bp, 9 predicted proteins | sample BONcelFGM3001F14_FD_206772 | JGI IMG/M metagenome (GOLD analysis project Ga0351883, IMG submission 206772) | Enriched cells from coal bed in the Powder River Basin, Montana, United States - BONCAT cells FGM rep3 HSBNCT.FGM.300.1.F14 ...
ACATTCTGTACCTGTCAACCTCAGCGGTTTGGAAAACTATGAATATCAACAAGTTCCTGTTAATTTAGACGGAGAAACACCCCTTGTCGATCTACCGGGTGTTTCCGTCGAGTACCGTTATGCTGTCATCAACTCAAATACAGGGCAGCAGGAACGGGTTTTTTATCTCCTTTCACACCTGGTGGATTTAGGCTCAACGAATGATGGGAATTACAGCATTCGCATCAAAGGACATCCAGTGCCTTTGCAGCATAAAACCATATCAGAGGGGCTGGTCACCATTGAAACCCTCAATGGACGTGACTATTTACGGATACAAGACTGGTGGCAGTTGCTTCCGGATGGAGACGGAGGTTACCTGCTGGAGGAAACCCAATCGCGTGTCACCACCGCATCTAAAAGCACCATTGTAAATGGCATCCCTGAAGAGATCTTCAGCCATATGCGCCTGGTTGGCGGTATCGCCCAACTGCCGAAGGAGTACCAACAATCGACCGGTTCGCTTAACCCATGGAAGATCCTCAGCATCCTTTCTGATAATGACACAATCCTCAAGAGACCAGGAAGTACCTCTTTCCAGACAGAAAGCGGTGAGCAGGTAACCATTCACTATCAACAATCAATCCAAGGTTCCGACTTTATGCGCCCCGGTTTGATGTTCCCGCTCGAACCCAAGCCAGGGGAATCACCTTCGGTTACGATCTTGAACCGCCTTAATTTCATTTCTTTGCTCGCCACCCTGTTCCTCGGCACAGCCGCCCTGCCTCATATCCTTATCCGCTACTACACTGTGCCGGATGTGGATGCGGCACGTAAATCTACCATCGTGGCCATCGCTGGAATTGGCTTATTCTACATCCTGACCATGTACCTTGGCGTTGGTGCGATCGCCAACGGCGCGCTCAACCCGGAAAGCAATAACATGAGCGCCCCGCTCCTTGCACGGAGCTTTGGAGAAATCCTCTTCGCCATCATCTCTGGCATCGCTTTCACCACTGTCTTGGCTACCATGTCCGGCCTCATCATGGCTGCTTCAGGTGCTGTCGCCCATGACCTGTTAGAAAATATTCTTAAGAAGGATTTTTCTGAAAAAGCCAAAGTGCTCACCGGCCGTATTGTATCGATTGTAGTGGGCGTTATCGGCATTATTCTCGGCATCATGTTCAAGGAAATGAACGTATCTTTCCTGGTAGGATGGGCGTTCGCGGTGGCTGCTTCAGCCAACCTGCCTTCGCTTCTGGTCGTCCTCTTCTGGAAGAAAGCAACTGCGAATGGCATCATCGCCTCCATCCTGACCGGCATGATTTCTTCCGTTGGACTTATCCTGCTCAGCCCGGATATGTGGGTGCGCTATGGCCTCAATCCATCCAGTGCGCCCATACCGCTTAACCAGCCTGGAATCATTTCCATCCCACTTAGTTTTTTTGTGCTCGTGATCGTTTCACTCCTGGGTCAGAAGAAACAATCCGAGGTCAAATCGGCATAATAGAGGTATGCTCTCAGAAAACTCCACATTTGAGCAATAGTCCTTCGTTATTTCAACAACAAAAGGACTTCCATTAACAATTCAATAGTACAGTCTCGAATTAACCGTTATATAAAAAGGTGTATGAAAGGTTGGTACTTAATTCACGTATTCTATTTGACCGCCACCGCGCCGGACAGCGTTTGGTGATGACTGTGCCGGATTGGTGCCAGTGATATTGGAATAAGCTTTTTGATAAAACAACTGTAAAAACTCCCAACGCAATATGGTTTCGCCCTGAATCCCTATGAGAATGCGTGTTTCTCGACCTGTCCAAATTGCGGTCAGAGGACGCTACTGCGGAAGGTACCACCGCAGATCCATGTTCAGCCTGCTCATCCGCTGATACTCAACAAGCTCCTCGGTGCGATAGTCCAATTTGCTCTGACGCTAAAAAGCTTGCTACCGCGCAATCCAGAATATGCATCCACACCTTGACACCCCAAACACAAAGAAATCCGTTTTCTTGATGAAAATCAAGCTCAGCAATTTCTGATCATCGCTAAAGCTCGAAACGACTGATTCTACACACTTTACGATCAGGCAATTGCCACCGGTATGTGCCAGAGAGAACTTCTTTTTTTTTAATTGGGAAGACATCGTTTTGGAAATAGGCTAACTGCAAGTCAGGCGTCAATTGATCAAGAAGAAGAGTGGAGGATATGAGCTCACTGCACCCAAAACCAGAGCCGGAATAAGTCGCTTCACCTTTGTAAAGAACACGCTGAAAGTGTTACAGGAGCATCGTCAGACTCAGTTTCCGGGAATGCGAGCAGCTGGAGCAAATTGGCATGATCATGATTTTATTTTCACATCCAATATCATTACGCCAATGGATCACAGTAATTTTCGATGGTTCTTCAAAGCATTGCCCGAAGAAGCTGGTCTGCGCGATATTCACTTTCACGACTTGCATCATTCTGCTGCATCACGAATGCTGAATAATGGCATTCCTCTGATTGTTGTTTCGAGACTTTTGGGACACACTCAAGCGAGCATCACTTTGGATGGTTATGGGCATCTCATTCCTGGCAGACAACAAGAAACCGCATCCTTAATGGATGATCCACTCACCCCAAGTCAAAATAAATTCCAACATAATTGCACCGGGTTGCACCAGAAAAGAAAATGACCTCCATATGGGAGGCCAGATCTAGTGCTAAAAAGGGTTTGAGGGACCCAAACCACCATATTTAGGCGCCCCCGGCGCGACTCGAACGCGCAACCAACTGATTCGAAGTCAGGTACTCTATCCATTGAGCTACGGGGGCGTGCTTTTTTTAATCTACCGTATTATATCCGCTTGCGCCGATCCCTGTCAATGTTACCCGGTTTTCCAATCGCGCTCCTTTTTTCAGAACCTTTGCCATCCCTGATCCCAAATTCATGCCCTCTCCCCCATATTTTTCAAAAAGCATTCCTGGCACGATAGACTCTATAAATCGTTCTGGCTGACCCGTTATTTTCTCTCCAAAAGACTATAAAAACATTATACAAACATATATTTATTATTTGACTATATTGATCGCAATAGGTAATATTCTATTAAAGATGTACAAAACTTTTACAGAGTATATCCAATATTAAAGGTAACTCGAGGAGATTAAAAATGAAAAAGCTGTTCTCTCTATTATCTGTAGTGATTGTCGCCGCGCTGGTTTTGGCTGCCTGTGCGCCAGCTGCGACACCGATGCCAGAACCTACAGCCATGCCCGCCACTGAGGCACCTGCTCCTACTGAAATGCCTACAGAAGCACCAAAAACGATTGTAGACATCGCTGTGGAAGATGGCCGTTTCACCACACTTGTCGCCGCTGTTCAGGCTGCTGGTCTGGCAGAAACCCTTTCTGGTGAGGGTCCCTTCACTGTGTTTGCCCCCACTGATGATGCTTTCGCAAAACTTCCTGAAGGAACTGTCGAAGCCCTGCTGGGAGATATTCCCGCCCTATCCGAGATTTTGCTCTACCACGTTCTGCCCGGTAAAGTTATGGCCTCCCAGGCTGGCGAGTTGACCTACGCGGAAACCGCCGCGGGGATCGATGTACGCATCAAATTAATGGATGGCAAATTATTTATCAACGACGCGGAAGTGGTTATCAGCGATATTGAAGCTTCCAATGGCGTCATCCATGTCATCGACACAGTCTTGCTGCCGCCTGCGGATATTGTGGATGTCGCAGTCGCTGACGGCCGCTTCACCACCCTTGTTGCTGCTGTGCAGGCTGCCGGGTTGGCAGAAACCCTCAAGAGCGAAGGACCTTTCACTGTCTTTGCCCCAACCGACGAAGCTTTCGCGAAACTGCCGGAAGGCACGATTGAAGCCCTATTGGCAGACACCGCTGCTCTTTCTGATATCCTGCTCTACCATGTAGTGCCTGGTAAATATTACTCTGAAGACGTATTGGCAATGCCGGTTCTTCAAAGCGCGCAAGGCACCTCGCTTCTCACGCAGCTGAAAGACGGGAAAGTCATGCTCAATGACGCGGAAATCATCATTACTGATGTTCAGGCTCGCAACGGCGTCATCCATGTCATCGATGCAGTAGTTACCCCTGGCAACATTGTTGAAACTGCTGTTCGTGATGGCCGCTTCACCACCCTGGCTGCCGCCCTCGGCGCTGCCAACCTGGCTGAAACCCTGCAAGGGGAGGGACCGTTCACCGTGTTTGCTCCCACTGACGATGCATTCGCGAAACTGCCGGAAGGTTCCGTCGAAGCTCTATTGGGCGACATCCCCGCGCTGACCGACATATTGCTGTACCACGTTGTATCTGGCGAGGTTATGGCCGCCGATGTGGCCGGCCTGAGCAACGCAGACACCCTGGCGGAGGAAAAACTTAATATCCGTGTTGATATGGAGAAAGTAATGATCAATGACGCCCAGGTTGTCATCGCAGATATCGTTACCACCAACGGCGTGATCCATGTCATTGATACGGTGCTGCTGCCAAGAGACATCGTTGAAACCGCTGTAGCAGACGGCCGTTTTACCACCTTGGCCGCCGCCCTGGAAGCCGCCAATCTACTTGACACGCTCAAAGGACCTGGCCCCTTCACAGTGTTTGCCCCCACCGATGAAGCCTTCGCGAAACTGCCCGAGGGGACTGTCAAAGCTCTCTTGGCGGATATTCCCTCCCTGTCGAATATCTTGTTATACCATGTTGTTTCCGGCGAGGTGTTCGCTGCCGATGTAGTCAATCTGGAAAGTGCCGCAACCGCTCAAGGACAGTCAATTGCCGTCCGGGTAGAAGATGGAAAAGTATTCCTGAATGACTCGCAGGTGATCATCACCGATATTGCCGCTACCAACGGCGTGATCCACGTGATCGACGCAGTACTTCTTCCTCCACAATAACCTGTTGGTTCGGTATTGCAAAGCGGCGGTCCTTATTCGGGACCGCCGCTCGATTTAATTTAATACATTATCGCGAAAAGATTATGCCTTGCCAATGAGAGCCAGGAAGAATGTTTTGATATCTGCCTTTTGACCGGCTATCAGGTTCTGCGCGCGGAACATTCCAGCGGAAGCCCTGACCGTCAACACACTGGTCGCTGCCAGCAGTACCAATGCCAGTCCAACCTGCCAGCCTGGCACATCCGTGGTCGCCAAACGAGTCATCATTGCCATCGGCGAACTCAAAGGGAACAGGCTCAGAATCACTGAGGGCAGCGAGTTTGGCCGGTTAATCAAGACCCCAATCATCATTAGCGGAACAATCAACGGCGCTAATAGAATAAATGTAACCTGCGAGGCTTCTTTAATATTAGGCACCAGCGCGCCCAAACCGCCCAATAGGCTGGCGTAAATCGCGTAACCCAACACAAAGAAGACGACAAACCAGGCCAGCATTTGCGGCGGCAGTTGAAGATTCTCCGGAAGATTGAAAGTTTGTCCGCTCAGCCTCAACAGCAGCAAACCTGCTCCACCCCAAACCAGTGATTGGAGCAGCCCGATCAATCCAAGCGCGATTATTTTTCCCGTCAACAGCTGGATTGGTTTAACCGATGACATTAATATCTCCATCACCCGGTTTTGCTTTTCATCCGATACACTGCTTAACATCATGCTAGAGGATGTCATCACGATCATGTAAAACAACAATGTCACCCCATACGGCAAGAAAAAGGTCATCAAGTTATCTTCATCGCGTAGGTTTTGTGGTTTTAAATACTTTCTTTCTAATACCATTGGTTTTGACAGTCTTTCAGTTAATGTCTCGTCACCATTTACCAAACTGTTCTGCAAGGCTTTACGAAGGTCTGAAGCCTCTTCAAAAGCAGCCAATGGATTAAAATCGGGTCGGTAATAGAATACCTTTCCTGTCTCGACGTAACCAGCGGTGATTACATAATAAGCGGCTATCTTGCCCGCTTCCAAATCTACCCTGGCACTTTCTTCATCGTCATAATGTGAGAATCGCTCTTTCAGACTTGCCTCAGCATTATCCAGCAGTCCGCTGTAATCAATATACCCTTCCAATTTCGATTGGTTGGAGTTATCAAAAAACATGTTTGCAATTGCGTTTTCCGTCTGAGTTCCACGAATTTTACCAATTCCCCAAATAACCAAAAAGGAGACAAGCGGAATTAACACCAGAGTCAGGATAAAAGACTTGCGTGAAACAATTCGGATTACTTCATTCTTAAGCACAAACCAGGTCTTATTCATTTCAGGCCTCCTGCCGGCGAAACAATTCCGCGAATTTCAAACGTTTGCCATATTGCAGCATCCCCAATCGAAAAGCGCGTCCAGCCAGCCAAAGCGCGCCAATTGCCGACACGTATAACAATCCTAAAGAAAGGACTATTTGCCAGGTGGGAATCACTGTGAAAGCCGCTCGGGCTGGCAGCGTTACCGGAGCTGTCATTGGGAAAAGGCTCATTCCCACTGCCAGAGCGCTGTTGGGGCTGTGTATCAACAGGGAAATTAACCAATAAGGCATAAACAATGGCAAGGTAAACAACCCGGCAACTTGCTGCGCTTCCCTGCTTTCTGTGGCAACCGCTCCAGCCATCGCCATTAATGATGCTACCAACACAAAAGCTGCCGGCAATGCCGCCAGAGACATCCATACATAGCTGCCGCCCAAATTAATATCTTTTAGGAAAGGAATAAAGGGGCGTACACCAAAGAACATGCCCATTGGTACCGCGAACCAGACCAATAACTGCGTCAGCCCAACACTCAGGTTGCCTAATATTTTTCCAGCCATCAGCTGATCCGGAGAAATTGAAGTAATCACAATTTCCATTGTGCGGTTTTCTTTTTCTTCTACAACTGCTTGAAGCAGATAACCACCGCTGGTATTCACTGCCATCATCAAGATGATGCCCATCACTAACGGGAATACCAGGTTAATCCAATCATTATCCCCGGTCTTACGGGTTACGTCCTCCAGCGCGCGCACTTCGATGTTGCTGCCTTTGGTTAACCGTTCGGCTACCTTCGGGTTCAGGTCTTTTACAAGGTTCGCTCTTAAAAAGTCGCTGAAATCATCCAGCGCATTTTCGCCAACCTGTTCAATCGCAACCAGAGTAACCTTGCCAGTTGCAAGATAATCCGCGGACACCACATAATAACCTTGAATCTTGCCTTCTTCCAAAGCCTTCTGCGCGGACTCATTATTCGTAAAAGGCAATATTTCCACTGTTCTGGTTGCCGAGGCTGTTTGTGGAATGCTTACGGGGTTTGACAGCAACCCGGATTGGTCAACATAACCAACAGGGTCATTATCCATCATTACAACCACCGCCAGAACTCCCACGCCTCCGCTGAGCAAAACAATCAGCGGCAGGGTAAGCAGCACCATAATAAAGCGCTTTCGTAGTACCTGGCGGGTATACTCATGTTTAAACACCACCCAGATATTTCTCATTGCTGTGCTCCCTCCCCTTTCACCACTTTGATGAAGATCTCATCCAGGGTTGGGGTTGCCACTTCGAAATGTTCCATCACTACGCCCATTTCCACCAGAGATTTAAGAACCTGTTGCGGAGTAGCACCTTCAGACAGCATTAATCGCGTCTGTCCATTCTGAGAAACCATTGTCTCCACACCCGCAATCTCTGCTGGAAGCTCGGTTAATGCCCTTACCAACAAATCTTGCACCGCGAACTGCCGGCGAATGTCATTGACTGAACCATAAAGCATGGCTTTTCCACGGTTAATTAACACCATACGGTCGCATAATTCTTCAACCTGATGCATTTGGTGGGTACACATCACAATGCAGGTACCCTTATTGCGCTCTTCAATCAGTAAGTCTTTCACCATCTGGGTATTTACCGGGTCCAGCGCCGAGAAAGGCTCATCGATGATGATTAATTCCGGTTCATGCGCCAGAGTGATGATTAATTGAGCTTTTTGCTGCATGCCTTTGGAAAGCTCTTTTACTTTTTTCTTGCGATGCTCAGTTAAATCAAATCGTTCCATCATCGGGTTAATCCGTTCCTGCGCGACGGCAGTTGAAAGTCCTTTGAGGGTGACCAAATAATTTAAGCATCTCTCCAAAGGAATTTCCTGATACAATCCACGCTCTTCAGGAAGGTAACCAATCCGATTCTTTTTCGCTTCATCCATTGCTCCACCCAAAACACTTACCTTGCCAGAGTCGGGTTTAAAAATATCGAGAATGATGCGAATTGAAGTCGTTTTCCCTGCGCCGTTGGGTCCTAATAACCCAAAGATTTCCCCCTTCGCCACCTGAAAAGAAACGCCGTCCACAGCGCGCTGTTGCCCAAAAGATTTGGTAATTTGATCCACTACAACCGATGCCATTGAAAAACCTCCATGATTTAAGAAATTGATATTATTTTCTTTATAATTCCGATTAAAATTGTACCTGAATTATTGTCAGGCCTGATTAGCCCGTCCTCCTATCTGTTGTTCCCCAATACACCAGGATTAATCCTCGCCACCTGACCAGGTATGCTGATTAATCAAGCGACAAACCGATTGTTTAACTTAATATATAACTGACCAAATCCTTTTTGGAGGCAGAAAATGACCACGACATCTCGAGAAAGAGTGCAAGCTGTCTTAAACCATGAAACTCCAGATCAGGTACCGATTATCATTGGCGCAAGTAACGCCACCGGCATAAAGATCAAGCCCTATCGGAATTTAAAGAAAATTCTCGGAATAGAAAGCGAAGATAAATACCTGTACGATTGGCCCGAGCTGGGTACCGCCCTTCCAGACGAAGCCATTTTTCAACGATTACACAGCGATGTGCGTGGTGTTTGGGATCGATTTCCTCAAGCGGTGTACGAGCGCAACCGCAGCCGCCCCCCACACTCGCCTTTCTTTAATGATTGGGGCGGGGGGCAAATAGAAATTAGCCCTGAAGATTGGTACCCGGCAATTCACCCCCTGGCTGAGGCGACCACACAAGAAGCGCTGGAAAAACACCCCTGGCCAGATATGGACGATCCTTCACGGGTGGCTCACGTGAGAGAACAAGCATCCAAACTGGATGCTGAAAATAAATATGCCCTGATGGCCACACCCTGGTTGATGTTTCCCTTCGAAAGAGCTTTTGAACTGCAGGGGATGGAAAATTTTCTCATTAACATGGCAATGCGACCTGATTTCGCGCAAGAATTACTCAACATCAATACCCGTCTATGTATGCGCCTGATGAGTCATTTTCTCGATCAATGCGGCGATCTGATCGACATAATCAAGATCGGCGATGATCTGGGATCGCAAGAGAAGCTGATGATCTCACCCAAAATGTACCGCAGAATGCTGAAACCCCTGCACGCGGAATTGATTTCACTAATAAAACAAAAAACCAAAGCGAAGGTGTTTTTCCACACCGATGGCGACGTTTTCGACTTAATTGAAGACTTCATCGAAATTGGCGTTGATGTTCTGAATCCCATCCAAACCTCGGCTGGCAAGATGGCCAACCTGACAGAACTTAAGAAACAATTTGGCAGCCGCATCATCTTTTGTGGGGGTATCGACACACAAAAAATCCTTCCTTACGGATCCCCCGAAGCTGTACGCCAGGAGGTGAAGCGAGTGATCAACACCCTCGGAAAAGACGGCGGATATATGCTTGCGACAGTTCACACAGTGATGAACGAAGTCCCCGCGGAGAATATCCTCGCCATGGTGGAGGCGGCAAAAGATTTTGGGAAATATCCCATCGAATAAATACAAAGAGGGCTGCTCACTTTCATAAGCAGCCCTCTTTCTCAATTCAGAAAGGTGGTTATTCTTTTTCGTACGGCACGCCTTCAGCGGCAGGCGCATGCGAACGCCCTACCACCCCGGCCAGAACAACCATAGTGACAACGTAAGGTGCCATCAACAAGAACTGCGATGGAATTTGAACCTGCAAAATTGCCAGGCGGGAGGCCAGCGAGTCGGCAAAACCAAACAGCAAACCAGCCCCAAATGACCCAAACGGCATATAGTTACCAAAAATCATCGCCGCCAGGCCAATGAACCCGCGTCCGGCAGTCATCACTTCATCAAAGCGGCCTACCGAGCCCAGAGTAAAGTAACCGCCCGCGAAGCCAGCCACCATACCCCCCAGAATTACGCCCATATAGCGGGTGCGGTTAACATTAATACCCAGTGTGTCAGCCGCTTTGGGGTGTTCCCCAACTGAGCGCAGTCGCAAGCCCCAGCGGGTGCTAAACAGCGCCACTTGCAGAACTACCAACAGTACAAAAAGCAAATAGACAAACAGGTTGTTGTCAAAAAAGATCGGGCCCAATACCGGGATCTTGGCTAACCCGGGAATCTGGAAAGGTTTGAAAATACCCGGGTTATTTAATTCCTGGTAGGTTTGCATGAATTTCGCTGAAATGTAAGAGGTCAACCCGGTTGCCAGGATGTTAATCACAGTACCCGAAATGACCTGGTTGGTTTTGTATTTGATCGACAACACACCCAGGATCCAGGCCATCAGCGCGCCTACCGCGATCGAAGCCAGCAGGCCGATCCACAGGTTTTTGGTGACGCTGGCAACCAGCGCGCCAACCATCGCCCCGGAGAGCATCATACCTTCAATGGCAATGTTGACGATACCAGAGCGTTCGCACAAGATACCTGCCATCGCTCCCAGGGTAATTGGAACAGCCTTGCTCAACGTGGTAGCGAACAAACCCACCAGGTTCAACGATTTCCCGGCCGCGGCCCAGGCCAAAAAGCCAAACACAAACAGCCCCACTACCAACGCTAATACCCAGTTGGTCCACTGTTTAAACCCGCGCGCCAGTTGAACACCGCCCATTACAGCGCTGATCACAGCCAGCACATACAGCGTGGCCTGGGTGGGAATCTCCCAATCAGGCACTTGAATGGCGTAAGCTCCGCGATTCAAACCGAATTTGGTAATTTGATCGGCAGCCGTACCACGCGCAAAGAAGTAAAAGATACTGAAAGCCAGCACCAGGAAAATGATGCCCATTACCCGCTGGCGAGTTGGGGATTCAACTTCCAATTGTCGGTGATAGGAATTTGTATTCGCAGTCATCGTTTATTTCCCTCCCCAGGATCGAATGGTCAATCCTTCGCCAGCGCCTGATCCACGCAGTCGATAAATCGTGCGGATAATGGCAGGCGCGGCAATGAACATCAGGATTACCGCCTGCAAAATCGAGATAATATCAATGGGGATGCCGGCAGTCACCTGCATGCGGGTTGCCCCATTGCGCAGAGTACCAAACAAAATTGCTGCCAGCACCACGCCCGCGGGATGATTGTTCCCCAACAATGCCAGGGCAATCGCGTCAAAACCGTAACCGGATGAAAAAGCCATTGCCAGGTTACCTGAAACGCCCATCACCTCATTGATACCAGCCATGCCAGCCAACGCGCCCGAAAGGGTCATCGCCAAAATCGTGTTCCCAACCACATTCATGCCCGCGTACCTGCCAGCATCCGGGTTAGCGCCAACGGTGCGCAGGTTGAAACCCCAGGTGGTTTTGAAAAGGAACCAGTAGACCAGATAAGCTACGGTCAGCGCAACAAAGAACCCCAGATGAAATCGAATTGGGTCGCTAAAGAACCTTGGAAACATCGCGCTCGGTTCGATCGTAGGTGAAACCGGGTTGAAGCTTCCCTCGCGTTTCATAGGGCCGGTCAACATCCAGTCACTGAGGCGGAAGGCAACATAGTTCATCATAATTGTGTTGATCACTTCATGCCCACCGGTTTTCGCCTTCAACCAGCCTGGAATAAAGCCCCACAACCCGCCGCCTATCGCGCCCGCGATAAAAGTGAGCGGAATGTGAATGACCGCCGGCACACCTTTGACGGAATAGCCGATGAAAGTACCCGCCAACGCGCCAACGAAAATTTGGCCTTCAGCACCCACATTGAAAACGCCCGCGCGGAAACCCAGGGCCACCGCCAAACCTGCGAAGATATAGGGCGTTGAGGCTACCAGGCTTTCCAAAAATGGGTTGAACGCCCGGCGAATCTCAAGTTCATTTCCCGACTGCAAGGCAGCAAAGATTCGCGCCGGGTCGCCTATGGAGCCAGTAAAAAGGGAAACATACGAGATTTTCAAAGTCTCCCAAATGGATTTCAATCCAGCGCCAAAAGAATCACCAAAGCTGGCATACACTGACTCGGTTGTCAGCACGATGAAAATACCGCCAATAATCAGCCCGGTGAAAACGGCCAGCAGTGGTATCGTAATCATCTTGCCGAAACTGCGTTTTTCGGTTAATTCCTCCACAAAGATTTTGCCTGCATCTTTCTTGGAGGCTTCTTCAGAAGTTGCTTTATTTTTTTGTTCTTCGCTCATCTAAACCTCCCAATCAGGCAGAAGTTGGCGCGGGATCAGTTTTTACCTGTTTTCGCGCGTCTTCTGGAGAAATACCAGCCATCAACAGACCAATGTATTCTTTCGTGGCTTCTTCCGCGGGCACAATCGCGATAATTTTGCCGCGATACATAACCGCGATGCGGTCTGAAAGCTGAAGAATTTCGTCCAGCTCGGTGGATACCAGCAGAACACCCACCCCGCTGTCTCGCTTTTTCAAGATCTGTGAGTGGATATACTCAATTGAGCCTACATCCAGACCGCGGGTTGGCTGCGAAGCCACCAGCAGATGAATTGGCCGAGAAAGCTCACGCGCCACAATCACCTTTTGCTGGTTGCCGCCGGAAAGGTTGCCAACGTTGGTATCATATCCGGGTGTGCGGATATCATATTTCTGAATAAGGTCTTTGGCATTGTCCACCACCTTATCCCATTGAATATTTGCTCCGCGCGCGAAAGGTTCTTGATAATAAGTGTTTAAAACAAGATTATCTTTCACCGGGAAGGATAAAACCAACCCGTCCGCTTGACGGTCTTCCGGAACATGCGCGCTGCCCAATTCAGTAATCTTTCGCGGCGTCGTGTTGGTTACATCTGTGTCCAACAGACGAATGCTCCCGCTGGTGACCTTGCGCAAACCAGTTACAACTTCGGCCAGTTCGGTTTGCCCGTTGCCCTGCACACCGGCAATCCCCAGAACTTCGCCTTTCCGTACGCTGAAGCTGACCCCATCCACTGCTACTTGCTGTCGGTCATCTGCCACCAACAAATCTTTAACAGTCAGTACTTCTTCACCAGCCTGAACTGGATTTTTCTCTAATACCAAATCCACTTCGCGGCCCACCATCATGGATGCCAGAATGTTCTGGTCTGCTTCAGCTGGGGTGGTTCCCCCCACCACCTTACCGCGCCGGATGACTGTGATCCGATCAGAGACATCCAGCACTTCACGCAGTTTGTGGGTAATGAAGATGATCGATTTCCCTTGTTGAGCCAGGGAGCGCATGATTTTAAACAACTCATCCGCCTCTTGCGGGGTTAACACAGCCGTTGGCTCATCAAAAATCAGAATGTCGGCTTCACGGTATAGTAACTTAATGATTTCAACCCGTTGCTGCACACCAACTGGCAAATCGCGCACATAACTGCCTGGGTCTACTTCCAATCCAAATTTCTCAGAAATCTGGCGGATTTTTTTTGCCGCCTTTGGGCGGTCTAAGAATCCACCTGCCTTTACTTCTTCTTCACCGAGCATGACATTTTCAGTCACTGTGAATACCGGGACCAACATAAAATGTTGGTGGACCATGCCAATGCCAGCCGCGATCGCGTCGCTAGGAGAGTGAACGGTAATTCGTTCACCACGCACAAAAATTTCTCCCTCTGTGGGTTGGTACAACCCATAGAGAATATTCATTAATGTGGTTTTTCCTGCTCCGTTCTCGCCTAGAAGCGCGTGAATTTCCCCCTGCTCCAGTGTCAGATCAATATGATCATTTGCCAGCACACCCGGAAATTGTTTGGTGATCCCTCGTAGTTCAAGAATAGGCGCCATACGTTATCTCCGTGGGTGTTAAGAAAATTTGGAATTATTCTACCATAATGTCACATTAATTGAAACTAAATTGGTGGTTGTCTGACAATCTTTGCGGTTCACTCGTTTTTACAATAGGATTAAGAAAAGAGACGGCGCTGTCGCGCCGCCTCTTTCAAACTCAAAGTCTTACAGATTATTGACCCAGCTTAATTTCGCCGGAGATGATCTTGGCTTTGACATCGGTTAATTCGGCTTTCAGATCAGCCGGAACCATGCTGTCGAGGTCATGGAATGAAGCCAGACCCACACCATCATTCTCCAAAGTGCCGACGTAGAAACCGCCAGCAAAGTTACCGCCAGCCACTGCTTTGGCAGCGTCGAATACAGCCACGTCCATGTTCTTCAGTACCGAAGTCAGGATAATCGAGGCATATTCGGGAGCGCTGACGTACCAGTCAGTGTCCACACCGATGATGTAAGCGTTGCCGCGTTCTTGCACTGCCGCGGCGGTTCCCAGACCAACGGGGCCAGCCACAGGCATGATGATGTCGGCGCCTTCGTCCATCAACGTCTCGCCCAAAGCGCGACCGTCATCGGTGCTCTCAAAGTTGCCGGTGAACAAACCGGTCTGCGCGGCCGGGTCCCAACCCAATACTTCCACGCTGGTGCCCTTTGCCTGGTTGTAGTAATCCACGCCCCAGGCATACCCATCCATGAACACGGTCACAGGCGGGATCTGGATACCACCAAAGGTACCCACTTTGCCGGTCTTGGTCATGCCAGCGGCAGCGTAACCAGCCAGGAAGCCAGCTTGCGCGGTGTCGAAGGTCAGGCCCAATACATTTTCGAACATCGGGTCGTAGGCAAAGTCCACAATCGCGAACTTCTGGTCGGGGTTGGCAGCGGCAGCTGTTGCGGTGGCATCGCCCAGCAAGAAGCCAACGGTCACGATCAGATCACATTCTTCTTCGATGAATGCGTTGATGTTCTTTTCGTAATCAGTTTGCTGCTGAGACTCAAGGTATTTACCCTCGACGCCCAACTGATCCACGGCGGCCACAACGCCTTTGTAGGCAGTGGCATTGAACGATTTGTCGTCAATACCGCCCGCGTCGGTTACCTGGCAAACTTTTCCTTTTGCCATAGTCTCCACGGGAGCCTTTGTGGGTTGTTCCGCAGCCGGAGCTTCGGTTGGTGCGGGGGTCGCAGCAGGTTGGCAGGCTGCCATAAGCATGGAAGCCATAATGAGCACTGCGACGATTAGATAAAGCTTTTTGGACATACGTCTTCTCCTTCATCCATTGATTTTTTGGGATGTTAAGACTTAGCACAGGCACGCCCTGTACTATCTTGAAGTTAAAGTATAACGCCAATAAAAAACCATCGCAAGACCAACAGGGTTAACAATAGCGGCATTAACAATAAAAACAGGAGTTTTCACTCCTGTTTTTCAAGTTCGATCAATATAAAACCTTAATTCGCT
>Ga0351883_1232_pt1 | contig 14880 bp, 8 predicted proteins | sample BONcelFGM3001F14_FD_206772 | JGI IMG/M metagenome (GOLD analysis project Ga0351883, IMG submission 206772) | Enriched cells from coal bed in the Powder River Basin, Montana, United States - BONCAT cells FGM rep3 HSBNCT.FGM.300.1.F14 ...
TTGTTGGGCCAACGATCTTTCTGTGGGGTCTGATGCTTTTTTTCATTGGACCGGCTGATGGTCAGGATTCTGTATCGTTTGAGGATCATTTTAGCGTCTTCTCCTGGCCCAAGGATGCAGGCTTACCAAAAACAATCCAATCCATGGCACAGGGGTCGGATGGCTTCCTTTGGATGGGTTGTGATTATGGGATTGTTCGATTTGACGGGTTTACCCGAACATTATTTGACCGGAGATCCGTTCCCGAACTTACAACGGATGATTGCCAGGCAATCTACCTTGCCCGTGACAGTACGCTCTATTTCGGGTTTGTTGGCGGTTTGCTTGCCAGCTACAGGGATGGACAATTCAGACAGGTAGGTGATACCGGAAGTTTTAGAGGGGAAAGCATATACAGGATCTGTGAAGATTCTTCCGGGGACATTTGGATCGGGACCGATGGAAATGGCTTGTTTGAATACTCCGGAGACAAATTCAAACATTTTACGGAGGCGGATGGTTTACCAGCCAATGGCATCGATGCCCTCTGTGCAGGCGATTCAGGCGATGTTTGGGTAGGAACATCTTATGGCCTTTGCTTGATACACAACGGAGTTATCAAGCAGGTTACCGATAACAACAACCTGTCATTTAATGGAATATCTGCCCTGCACATGGATCATGGGGGGACCCTCTGGATAGGAGGATTTAGTGGCGGACTCATGAAATACCACAAAGGAGAAATTACAACCATCAGGAATGCTATGATTCCTGTCAACTCCTCAATCAACACAATCACCTCGGGCCCAGACGGTTTGCTTTGGATTGCCACTGCCAAAGAAGGGTTGGTGATCTATAACCAGAGGGATAATACATCATTTAAAATAACACAGGCTTCCGGTTTATCGCGAGATATGATCAGGTGCCTCGTGAACGATCGGGAGGGAAATATCCTTGTTGGAACAGAAGACGGTGGATTAAACAGGATAAAAAAGGCCCTTTTAAAATCATATACAACAAAAGACGGATTGTCGCATAATAATGTCATGAGTTTATTCACCAATTCTGATGGCAGAATCTGGATTGGTTGTGTGGATGGCTCGATTTGCTATTATGAGAATAAAACCTTCAGGAACATATCGGATAAGTTCGACATTCAATCGCCTCCGGTTTTTTCCATCACCGCACTTCCCGGAAATAAAATATGGGTTGCCCCATTTGGGGACCTGATCGCATACGACGGCATCCAACGTGAGGTTTTCCCGGTGGGAGAGCAGTTGAAGAACAACATGTATCATGCTGTTTATGGAAGCCGTGACGGAACTGTTTGGGCTGGTACTGATGCCGGCATCTGCCTGCTTAAAAATGGAATTATTAAAACCCTGACCCGGAAGGATGGCCTTACTGATGGCAGGATCTACTGTTTTGAGCAGGACCACACCGGAAGGATGTGGATTGGGACACAGGATGGCGGCATCAATATATACAGCGATGGCAAGGTTACAAGCATTACAAGTAAAGAGGGGTTGTCTGATAACCTGATCCTCTGTTTCTACGAGGATCAGGGAGGTTCCATGTGGGTTGGGACCGGACACAACGGCATGAATCGGATTGATGGCGAGAGTGGTGTCATAAGCCAGATAAACTCAGCGATCGGTTATCCAAGAAGCGTTACCTACATTGCAGAAGATTTGAACGGCAACCTCTGGCTCGGAACCAATAAAGGGATAACTTCCGTGCGGCGAACTGATATTGAGGCATATATCAACGGGGAGCTTGAAAATATTGAAGTCCGCCATTTTGGACGACCGGAGGGGATGAGCGATGACGAGTGCACTGCAGGAACGTTCCCCGGAGGCTGCTGGACACCCGATAATAAAATATGGTTTGCCACTCCCGGTGGAATCACAGAAGTGGATCCGCTTCATACAGCTATGCCCGCCTATTTCCCCTATCTGTTCATTCAGGATCTATTTGTTAATGGCAAGTCTGCAGGAAGTAACCAGAGTTACAACCTGCCTGCCGGAGTCATTCAATTAGAGATTCAGTATTCCGCACCCAGTTTTATTGCTCCCGACAAACTGCAGTTTCGATACCAGTTGGAAGGATATGACAAATCGTGGGTTGATGCAGGATCCCGCAGATCGGCTTTTTATACGAAAGTGCCTCCAGGAGATTACAGATTTCGTGTTCAGGTTTGCACACATCTCGGTCAGTGGAGCGAACAGGAGGCATCCACGGTCATTCATGTCAACTATTACTTTTATCAAACCGTTTGGTTTCTGCTCCTTTGCATTTTCGTTGGATTGTTCGTGATTTATGCTATTGTGCGTTACCGCATCCGGTATATCCGTGAAAAAGAGCTTGAAATCCTCGTCGATAATAGAACCTCAGAACTCAAGGAACTTAACAGGGACCTGGACAAACGAGTTTTGGACAGAACAGCGGAACTGGCGGCCGCCAACCAGGAGCTCGAAGCCTTTACGTATTCCGTTTCACATGATCTCAGGGCCCCTGTCAGACGCATTGAAGGCCTTGTAGAAGCACTCGTCGAGGAACATTCATCCAATTTGGACGACACGGGAAAAGATTTCCTGAGTAAGGTGGCCGACTCTTCTGTTGAAATGGGTCAATTGATTGAGGAGTTTCTAAAGCTGGCCCGGATTGCCCGCCAGGAGATTGATAAAACGGAGCTGAACCTCAGCAAACTTGTCGAAGAAGTATTGGACGACATTGCTGCGGCTGACCCGGAAAGGAAGGTAATACGGAAAGTTACTCCCGGCATTCTGGCCAGCGGCGACCCAAGGTTGATCCGGATTGCCCTCCAGAATCTTCTGGGCAACGCCTGGAAATATACAGGAAAAACAGATCAACCGGAGATCATCTTCGACTGCCTGGAAAAGGAAGGCCAGAAGGTTTTCTTTATCAGGGATAACGGTGTGGGCTTTGACATGGGACATTACGAAAAACTTTTCACCCCTTTTCTACGGCTGCACAGCGATGATCAATTTACGGGTACAGGCATCGGCCTGGCTACCGTTAAACGGATCATGCTGAAGCATGGCGGAAAGATCTGGGCACAGGCAGAACCCGGAAAAGGAAGTACATTTTTCTTCACCCTATAAATCAACATTCAATGACAAACATTAAGCTTTTGCTGGTAGAAGATAACGATACCGATGCATTGCTGGTGGTCAGGCAACTGAAAAAAGAGGGGTTCGTGGTGGATCATCGTCAGGTGAAGACCAGAGACGAGATGGAGAAGGCTTTCTCGGAAGAGTGCTGGGATCTGGTAATCTCCGATTATTCTCTGCCGGGATTTGGCGGGAAAGATGCCCTTGAATTATTTAAATCAAAAAAACTGGATATCCCCTTTATCCTTGTCTCCGGCACTGTTGGTGAGGACATCGCCGTAACAATCATGAAGGGAGGGGCCAACGACTACCTGATGAAAACGCACCTGCACAGGCTCGCCCCGGCTGTAAAGCGCGAACTGGAAGAGACACAGGTGAAACGGGAAAAGAAACGGATTGAATCGGTGTTGGACCAAACAGAGAAGAGGTTTCAAAGATTGATTGAGGATTTGCGCGATGTTGTTTTCCTTTCTTCGATGGATGGTAATAAGATCTACATTGTCAATCCGGCATTTGAAGCTATTTATGGCCGGCCATTGAAGGAGTTGGAAGAGAATCCCCTCATCTGGTATGAAGCCATTCATGATCAGGATAAAGCACTGATGGGGCCAATGACAGACGAACTCAAAACGACCGGCCTGTGTGCAGGGGAGTACCGGATCGTGCGACCCGATTCATCTGTACGCTGGGTATATGACCGCCGATGCCTTGTCTTTACAGAGGGAGACCAGGAACCCCTAATGGGAGGGGTAGTGATGGATGTAACGGATAAAAAGCAAGCGGAGGAGGATCTTATCCATGCAAAAAAAACCGCCGAGGAGTCGAGCCGGTTAAAGTCAGCCCTATTACAGAATATGAGCCATGAGTTCAGAACACCGATGAATGGCATCCTGGGATTTTCTGAATTTCTTTTCGAGGAGCTGCAGGACGAAGAGAACCGAACGAAGGCAAAATATATTCTGTCATCCGGGAAACGACTTCAGCAAACACTTGAATCGATCATGCTTTATGCCCAACTCGAATCCGGCATTCAATTGAAACCATCACCCTTTAATCTGAGCGATACCATCAGAAAATTGTGCATGCCAATTCAGAAACAGGCAGATGCTAAGGGTCTGACATTAACTATCAAAACAGAAGGACTCCTCACGATCACTTCTGATCTCACCTTGCTTGAACGGATTCTGAAGGAGATCCTGGATAATGCTGTCAAATTCACATGTTTAGGAGGAATTACAATAACTGCAGCCTATACGGATACTACCCATAAATTTATCCGGATAGTTGTCAAGGATACAGGCATTGGAATACCCCAGGATAAACATGCCCTTATCCTGGAAGAGTTTCGTCAAGCCGAAGAGGGTTATAATCGTCCATTCGAAGGGAGTGGACTTGGGTTATCCATTGCATCAAAAAGCATTCAGATACTCAGGGGAGAGCTGAAGGTAGAGAGTGATGCAGGGTCGGGATCCACGTTTTCCATAACCCTTCCAGTGATGTTGAAAGAAGACGGGCATGATTTACCCCAAGGTGCAGCAGCAGTACAAAGTTCTCCCGCACGGGAGAGGAGTGAACCCATGATGAGGTCGATTCTTCTCGTTGAAGATAACGAAGCAAACATTGAACTGGTAAGGCTTTTCGTAAGTGACCGTTACGGTCTTGATGTAGCGAGAGACGGAGAGAGCTCTCTCGAAATGGTCAACCAGAAAATCTATGACTGTATCCTGATGGATATCAATCTGGGACCCGGAATGGATGGAATTGATGCCATCACTGAGATAAGGAAGAAGCCTTCCTATAAAAGCATACCGATCATAGCTGCCACCGGGTATACGTTCAGGAATGAGAGAGAGTTTATTATCTCCAAAGGAGCCAACTACTATATCGAGAAACCATTCTCACGCCAGGATCTCCTGGGTGTTTTAGAGAAGGTTATCTGACCAGTGTTACTGTCCCTTTTGTAGTTACGCGGTGCTTGTCATTTTCTTTATAGTAGACAGCCCACACATATACACCAACAGGACACTCCTGCCCTTTAAGGCTTCCATCCCATCCGATTTCGATATCGGAGGTCGAGAAAATTACCTCTCCCCAGCGATTAAAAACCTGGAAATGGAATTCCGTGATATTCTCGGGAGGTGTTCCCACCATTCTGAATTCATCATTAAGTCCATCTCCATTTGGCGTAAAAGCATTTGGGATATAGGGAATTACAAATACAGTAACACTGTCAACAAACTCCTCTCCAGCACACAGGGTTGCATACACAACATAAGTAGTTGTTTCTGATGGGGTAACCACCATCGACTGCTCCGAGGCGATCAACTCTGACCCCTGATACCATCTATAACTGATCTTCTCTCCAGGTGTGATTGGATGCAGGCTATAAGGAACCTGGACGATCTGGAAACTATCGACAGAAGTAGGTGTATACATCCACCCCTCCAGCTGAGCCGACCAGGATGTTGCATTTCTGCCGGGAACGGTGTATCCGATAAACCCGTTAGCATTCTGTAAGCCCTGTGTAGCCGCATTACCATGCCATGAGGGACAGGATGGTTTATTCATCAGATGATTCTCGATCGTATTTGATCCCTCATTAAGGACGATCTGAAATGTCATCAGAGAATCCATACACTCATAAAAGGGAGTTTGGCACCACATGACAACAAGTTGGCGATTGGTATCCTCCCCAAGGGTCCGATAGAAAATATAGGGACTTCCGGCCTGTATCGGATTCAGATCCTGGAGAGGTCCAAAAATTGCATTCCTGGCATAGAAATCACTGGCATTTGGAATTGCAAAAACATCATCCACCCCTTTCGAGTTCTCATTGGGTGAAAAGCTGATCCATCCGTTGGCGCCAATGTAAAACTGAGAATAGATATTTCCAAAAAATGAAAAAGTAAAGCCAATAGGGAACGGACCTTCCACACCGTCTTCAGAAGTTGTTACACCTTCGCCAATCAACCCGTAGGTTGCTGTGAGGGTCACAGGGATACCCGGATTGATGGTATCGTTTGGACCGGCATCAAGCTGGGCTAAAAGGGAGAATGGGAGGAGGAAGAGGGTAAGAAGAAGTAGGTGAGACGTGAGACGTGAGACGTGAGACGTGAGACGTGAGACGTGAGACGTGAGACATGAGATGCGTGATGAACTATGAAATTTGGTGGGCTTAGAGGAGGTCATCAGTCTTCAGGTGAATTTACAAAATTGCAGAAATTCCCGCAATTATGCTAATTTTGTATGTGGTTACGCCTATTCGTTAAAACGATACACAACACTATAAATTTCAACTCCCATGAAAAAAGACACGGCAATCTTTAACATCATTAAAAAAGAGCTACATCGTCAAACCAGCGGTCTTGAGTTGATCGCTTCAGAAAATTTTGTCAGCGACCAGGTACTGAAAGCGATGGGGTCCTGCTTGACCAATAAATATGCGGAGGGATATCCTGGCAAACGTTATTATGGTGGTTGTCAGTATGTTGACGAATCGGAAGAGTTGGCGATCCAACGAGCCAAGGAGTTATTCAATGCTGAATGGGCCAATGTGCAGCCACACTCCGGCGCCCAGGCAAATATGGCTGTGTTGATGACGGTTTTACAACCCGGTGATACATTTATGGGACTGGATCTCGCTCACGGAGGACATCTTTCGCATGGTTCTCCTGTAAACTCCTCCGGAATTCTATATAAAGCTGTTGGGTATCAGGTTGAAGAGTCTACCGGATTGATCAATTATGACAAGATGGAGGCGCAGGCATTGCAGATCAGGCCAAAAATGATCATTGCGGGAGCCTCAGCCTATTCCCGCGATTGGGACTACCGCCGGATGCGGGAGATTGCAGATAAGATTGGTGCAATTTTGCTGGCTGACATTGCTCATCCTGCAGGATTGATTGCCCGTGGTTTGTTGAACGATCCTCTTCCCTGGTGTCATGTGGTTACAACTACCACACATAAAACCCTACGAGGCCCGAGGGGAGGAATGATACTGGTTGGAAAGGATTTTCCAAATCCATGGGGTGTGACAACTCCAAAGGGTGAAGTCAAAATGTTTACACAAATGCTTGATTCTGCTGTCTTCCCAGGCATCCAGGGAGGGCCGCTTGAACATGTGATCGCTGCCAAGGCTGTTTCGTTTTACGAGGCTCTTTCAGACGAATATATGGAGTATGTGATCCAGGTTAAGCGAAACGCTGCTGTGATGGCACAGGCCTTCGTTGACAAAGGTTATCATGTCATCTCTGGCGGGACCGACAACCACCTGATGCTGATAGACCTGAGGAAGAAATTCCCCGACATCACCGGGAAAAAGGTTGAAAACATACTTGTACAAGCAGATATTACGGTAAATAAAAACATGGTTCCATTCGATAGCCGTTCACCATTCCAGACTTCAGGATTGCGTGTTGGGACATCGGCCATCACAACGCGCGGGATGACCGAGAAACATATGAAGCCGATTGTGGATCTGATTGATGATGTAATCTGCGAGATCGACAGCGAAGAAAAGATCCTCAGGGTGAGGAAACAGGTGAATGAGATGATGGATGAATTCCCATTGTTTGCATATTAACATGAAGACATTATACTTTGTGCGTCATGCCAAATCATCCAGGGACCATCCCGGACTCAGTGATTCGGATCGTCCATTGATGGCCAAGGGAATTGAGAGAAGTCGCCGGATCATTGGTTTTCTACAGGAGCATGGAGTGCATCCGGATCTCATGATCAGCAGTCCGGCTGTTCGGGCCTATGAAACGGCAAAGCTTTTTGCCGGTGGATTAGGCTATCCTGTTCAGAATATTGTAATTGAGCAAAAGATCTATGACGGATACTACGACCGGATTTTGGATACTGTTTATAGCACTCCGAATGATATTGATTCGATGATGATTTTCGGGCATAATCCAACCATCACCAATCTGGCAAATCTTTTTCTTCATCCGGGCATCGACGACATGCCAACGTCAACTGTAGTTGCCCTTCAGTTTGACACCCAGAAATGGGAAGAGTTGACGAATGCAAAGACATATCAGTTATTTATTGTCTCACCAAAAATGCTCAAATAGACCGATGATCCCCCGGATTAAACCTCAGATGTTAAACAGAGAGATAGGCTGGCTCTATTTTAATGAACGGGTATTGCAGGAGGCTGTCGACGAAAGGAATCCACTGATAGAGCGGTTGAAGTTCCTGGGGATCTTCTCCAATAACCGGGATGAATTTTTCCGTGTAAGAGTAGCTACGCTCAACAGGCTTCTGAACGTGGAGAAAGGTCTCTACGATACCGAAATCAATCCCAAAAAATTGTTAAACGAGATTGGAGAGCTTGTGTTATCTCAGGAAAAGAAGTTCCAATTCATCTTTGAATCCATTGTGGAGGAGTTTGCCGAACACGATATTCATATCATCAACGAGAAGCAGCTAACTGCGAAACAAGGAGAGTATGTAAGGAAATATTTTCAGGAACAGGTACGTGTTTTCCTCTTCCCCCTCATGATCAGTAGTCTTAAAGACAACTCCACCCTCGTTGACAAATCGATCTATTTGGCTGTAAAACTCGAAAGCAGTTTAACGGAAACAGGTCCTGATTATGCTTTGATTGAAGTTCCCACGAAATCGGTTTCACGATTCCTCATTCTTCCGAAAGAGGGAAAGAGCCAGTATGTGATGCTGCTGGATGATGTAATTCGCTTCTGTTTGTCGGAGATCTTCTTTCTGTTCGGTTACGATACATACAATGCCTATACGGTGAAAGTCACACGCGATGCTGAGCTTGACATTGATATTGACGTATCGAAGAGTTTTTTGGAGGTAATGGCAGAAAGTATCAAACAGCGCCGACTAGGCAATCCGGTACGTTTTGTCTATGACAACTCGATGCCAAAGGAGCTTCTTAAACTTCTCCGGAAAAAAATCAATATCCGAAAGGATGACCCCATCAGGGGCGGAGGAAGATATCATAACTTCAAGGATTTTACAGAATTTCCCGACCTGAAACATCCCGAGTTGGAGTACCCTCCCCTCCCACCTCAACGGCATCCGGAAATTAATCCCAATTCGAGCATTATTTCCCTGGTACAGCAGAAAGATATTATGTTGCACTTTCCTTACCAAACCTTCCGGCATGTCATTGATCTCCTTCGGGAGGCTTCGATTGATCCCCATGTGAGGTCGATCAAGATGACCATCTACCGTGCTGCTAAAAACTCGAGTGTGATCAACGCGCTGATCAATGCTGCCCGGAATGGGAAATATGTGACGGTATATATGGAGTTGCAGGCCCGGTTTGACGAGGAGGCGAATATCTTTTGGGCGGGGAGGCTTCATGAAGAGGGTGTAAAAGTGATCCATAGCATTCCCGGATTTAAAGTACACTCTAAACTTTTATTAATCAGAAGAAAAGAGAATTCCGAGAATGTATTCTATTCCATGATCAGTACGGGCAACTTCAATGAAGATACCGCCCGGATTTATGCTGATGACAGCCTGTTGACTGCTGATCCCAGAATTTGCCAGGATGTAGCCAACGCATTCCACCAGATGGAATCGGCTTATAAGTCTTTTCGCTACAAGTCGCTCATTCTCTCTCCGTTCAATATGAGGAACCATTTTATCCGTCTGTTAAACCAGGAGATAAAGAATGCAAAAGCCGGAAAAGATGCCTGGGCAATCATCAAGCTGAATAACCTGGTGGATAAGATTATCGTTAAGAAATTATACAAGACCAGTCAGGCCGGGGTTAAAATCAACCTTATTATCCGGGGAATCTGTGTCCCAATCCCGGGGATTGCAGGCTTGAGTGAGAATATTGAAGGCATCAGCATCGTTGACAGGTTCCTGGAACACTCGAGGGTCATTGTTTTTTGTAATGACAACAATCCATTGTATTACATTACTTCTGCCGACTGGATGATCCGCAATTTCGACAACCGGATTGAAGTTGCCTGCCCGGTTTACGATGAAGCAATCAAGAAAGATCTGTGGAAAATGTTACAGATCCAGCTTTCCGATAACACAAAAGCACGCATTCTGGGAGAAGGGAAACCTAATGCCTACAGGAAAACCCGGGGGCCTAAAGTAAGGTCACAAGAGGCGATCTATCAGTACCTGACAGGGGGGGGGTGAAGGACGTAAGAGGTGGGACGTAAATCGCTAATCGCTATTCGCTTTGCTTCGTCACGTTGTTCCTCGCAATGACAATTTGGCGGTTTCGCAGGCGAGGTCGATTTCATCGATGGTCAGGGACTTATCACAACAGAAGGCTTCTCCTTTCTGGTGCTCGGCACAAACCTTGATTTTTCGGTAAGCAATACGTTGAATATTGATCAGGTGACGGACAGAGATGTTATCGGTTGTGAAGTTTTTTCCCCCTGATCCGCACGCAAGCGTCAGCGATGGGTTTAACGAGTTGTAAAGCCCCCCGATAGCTCCCTGTGATGAGGGGGTGTTGACCACGATTCTGCCAGCATTTAAGGCATGTGCAAAATAATGGATTTTGGCCGGGTCGTTGGAAAAAATACTTACCGTGTGGCCCAATCCACCTTGCTGGTTGATTCGTTTGCAAAGTGTGATCGCATCATCGAACTCGTCAACCTCGTAGTAAGCCAGGATGGGAGCAAGAATTTCGAGAGAGAGAGGCCATTGTATTCCAACCTGAGTGGGCTCCAGATGAGCGAGAAGAAGCCGGGTACCTTCAGGAATTGTGATCCCGGCCAGCCTTGCAATCACCTCCGGGTACTGGCCAATCACTTCTGGACTCATAGACCTTTGTGCGGTATTGATCGCGATGGCCCCAACCTTGATAATCTCATCCTGAGAGAGAAAATACCCACCCTGCTTTTCAAACTCCTCCCTTACCTCTTTGGCATTAAAACGCGATACAACCACGGCCTGTTCACTGGCGCAGATGGTTCCATTGTCGAACAGTTTTGAGACCAGAATTTGATCAACTGCAAAAGGAACATCAGCCGTTTTCCCAATGTAAACCGGAACATTTCCTGGACCTACTCCAATTGCAGGGTTTCCTGAACTGTATGCAGCCCGCACAAGGCTCACCGACCCGGTAGCAAGAACCAAAGCAGTTTGGTGGTGGCTCATGAAAGCCAATACCTGGTCACGGGAGGCCCGAGGAATCCATTGAATGCAGTTTTCGGGAGCCCCGGCTTCACGTGCGGCTTCATAGCAGATGCGGGCAGCTTCGATTGTGCATTTACGGGCAGCTCCATGAGGATAGATCATGATCGGATTCCTGGTCTTCATTGCGATAAGAATCTTGAACATCGCAGTGGAAGTAGGATTTGTAATCGGAGTCACGGCAAAAACAGGTCCCATCGGACGCGCTATCTCTGTAATCATGCTTTCTTCATCCTTACTAATGACGCCAACGGTTTTTTGGTTGATGATATCTTTATATACAAATCGTGTAGCGATAATGTTTTTCACCATCTTATCATGAACATTCCCTAATGCGGTCTCCTCATGGGCCATTTCGGCCAATTTCCATCGGTTTGAAAAACCCGCTTCATAAATTGCCCGTGTAATCCTGTCGGTCTGCTCCTGATCAAGCTTAGAGAATGCGTGCGCAGCAAGTAAGGCTTTCTGTATTGTTGTTTCTACCAAAGGATCTGAGAAGTGCTCATCCATAATCACATATTTATATGGACAAATATAGATATTTTTGGGAAATGGTCATGAGGTCATGAAGTGATGGGGGTGATGGGCAAATTAATTTTAGTTGTTGGAGATTTTAATTTTGAATATCACATTACTGGTTGTAAATTTGTTACCATTATGTGGAAAAAGATATTAAACATTGTATTCAACAAATATTTCCTCACTTCGGTGGCTTTCCTTGTTTGGTTATTCTTCTTTGACAGCAACAACATCCTCCTCAGGCTTCGGCTTAAAGATCAGTTGAATGAGCTAAAGCTGGAAAAGGAATTTTACCTCAACGAAATTCAAAAAGATTCCATTCTAACCCAGAAACTGTTATCCGACACTGCCGAGCTGGAACGTTTCGCCAGGGAAAAATACCTGATGAAAAAGGAGAATGAGGATGTTTTTATGGTAGTTGACACTACGCCGAATCCACATCAATAATCAATCTTACTCCCGAAAACTCTTTCTTCTGGTAAAACCCGTCAAGAATTTCTTTGATTTTCTCTTTCATGGCAGTGGTCTCGCCTCCCCTCTCTAATTTGATCATGATCTGCTTGATATAGAGATTCATGACACGTGCCACCATTGGGTATTCGGGGCCAAGAATCCGTTTCCCGAATCTGGCTTTAAGGTCTGAGGCAAGGCTGGCAGCTGCCTGATTCAGCACATCGGGCTTCCGGTGTTTCAACCGAATCACGATCAACCGGTAAAATGGGGGATAGTTGAATTGTTTGCGATCGTTGAGTTGTGCCAGGTACATTCCCTGGTAGTCGTTGTTTACAACATATTGAATGATCGGATTGGATGGTTGCCAGGTTTGGATGATTACCTCCCCGCGTTTTTTCTTGCGCCCCGACCTCCCTCCTACCTGAGCCATAAGTTGGTAGCTCCTCTCCCCGGAGCGGAAATCGGGATAGCTGAGCATATTATCGGCGTTGAGTATACAAACAGTGCTAACATGATCAAAATCCAAACCTTTTGTCACCATTTGCGTGCCTATCAGGATGTCGGTCTTGCGCGCTTCAAAATCACCAAGGATTTTCTGGAGTCCGTGCTTCGACCGGGTCGTATCAAGATCCATACGGGCAACACGGGCATCCGGCATCAAAATTTCAAGATCCTCTTCTACGCGCTCGGTGCCAAAACCTTTCATCCTGATTTTTAAACCATTACACTCGGGGCATCGTTCAGGGATCCGCGCTACATATCCGCAATAATGGCAGCGAAGCTGATTAATCTTTTTATGGTAGACAAGGGTTACGTCACAATTCTTGCAACTTGGCATCCAGTGGCATGTTTCACATTCCAGTCGAAGTGAAAAACCCCGTCGGTTTTGAAAGAGAATAACCTGTTCACGGTTCTTAACGGCCATCTCCATTTTTGCAAGAAGCGCGGAAGAGAAGTGAGACTTCATCTTCCCCTCCCTGTGTTCTTGTTTGATGTCAACGACCTCAATCTGGGGAAGTTCCATCTCACGGTAGCGGGTCATAAGTTCCACCAACCCATACTTGCCTTGCCTGGCATTGAAATAACTCTCGATTGAAGGGGTTGCTGAACCAAGGAGAACTTTGGCATCGTGCAGCTTTCCTAGGATAATTGCCGCATCCCGGCCATTGTACCGGGGGGCTGGGTCGTACTGTTTAAAAGAGGAGTCATGCTCCTCATCAACGATGATAAGTCCGAGGTTGGTGAAAGGGGCAAAAATTGCAGACCTTGCCCCGAGAATCACATCATACTGATGATCAATGGTACGGTTCCAGATCTCTGCTTTCTCCTGTTCATTAAACCGGGAATGGTAGACGCCTGCACGATCCCCAAAATATCTTTTCAGCCGACTGATAATCTGAGTAGTAAGTGCAATTTCAGGAAGAAGGTAAAGTGCCTGTTTTGGGAATGTCCCTTTATCTGTTGGTCCTACATTAATGAGATAGTTCCCTCCTTTGGATGCGATATCTGCAAGCATCCTGATGATCTCCTGTGCTGATTTATACTCCGTATTTGCTTTGTTGTAGCCCCAGTGATCATTCATTGTCATGCAGGTCTCCCAGTCGGTGCCAGGCAATCCTGTTGGTGGAATTTGTTGTTCGGGTGTGCCAAAGTCTCCGCCAAAGGCGCCTGCTTCTGTCATGCCCTCCATATCCATCCTTCCTGCTCCTACCCTGTTATTGATAATAATATCAGGCTGGATGCTTCTCACGAATGCGTAGATCTCTTTCCCATAGTTATCGTTCCAGGTTGTTTCCCACTCCCCATCGAACCACAGCACTCCAATTTCACCATACTGGGTCAGCAACTCTTTCAGCTCTTCTTTCATATAGGAAACATACCTGTCAAAATCAGCACTGTCAGTGTTTCTCTCTGTTTCCCATGTCCTCCGGGGAAGATAATCGGGGTGGTGCCAATCCATGATGGAATAGTAGAAGCAAAATTTCAGATCGTATTTTCGGCAGGCATCTGCCAACTCTTTCATCACATCTCGTCCGAAGGGTGTCTGTGTGATGTTGAACCCTGTTTGCGTTGTATTGAACATGCAAAACCCATCGTGGTGCTTCGAAGTAATAACAATGTACTTCATCCCGGCGTCACGGGCGGTTTTCACCCACTCATCGGCATCAAACTTAACAGGGTTGAATTGCAGCTGAAATTGATCATAGGTTTCCAAAGGGATCTGTGCCGAATGCCGGATCCACTCACCGTAATCTGTTTTTCCATCCCATTGGCCAGCCGGAATTGCATAAAGGCCCCAATGGATAAACATTCCAAATCGGGCATCACGCCACCACTCCATTCGGGTGTCGTGCTGAACTTTGGTTTCGGGCTGAGCCTGGATTGCTGGCAACGAGCCAATCGCGAACAGAAACAAGAGAACACTTGTAAGAAATTTCATAGGGAACTAGTTAATGAAAAAAGTCAACGGCAAAAATAGCAAAAAACTGCCGTGCGATCAGTACTGGTGATCGTCAGGGAAAGAAAAATGGTACGAGTTTGTTCGGATGCCTATAAGTGGAAATTATTTGTCAACGGCAACTACTTGCTAACCTTCACAAACCCTACTGTTTCCGAGAAAAAAAACTGGATGGCTTCGGGAGTGAATGGC
>Ga0351883_1234_pt1 | contig 14763 bp, 10 predicted proteins | sample BONcelFGM3001F14_FD_206772 | JGI IMG/M metagenome (GOLD analysis project Ga0351883, IMG submission 206772) | Enriched cells from coal bed in the Powder River Basin, Montana, United States - BONCAT cells FGM rep3 HSBNCT.FGM.300.1.F14 ...
CGGATGTAAAATGCGCAAATTAGATTTAGCATCAGCCAACATACTATTTACTAAATTATAGGAATTTTTAACCCGCTCATACTCAAGTTGATCTGGGAAACGTTCTCGTTGAATGCGTGTCATGTAAAGAATATCAGATTTATTTATGACCTCATTCATATCGGTATATTGTTCGTACTGAAGCTGTGCATCCTTTATATGTCGTTTTACAGCACTTGGAAGTTTTAATTCGATAGGTGAAACCAAATGAAATCTTGTATTAAAATGACATAGTGCCATCGTTAAGCTATGAACTGTGCGGCCATATTTCAAATCACCGATAAACGTAATATCGAGATTATCAAGAGTTCCTTGTGTTTTTCGGATTGAATACAAATCCAGAAGACATTGGGTTGGATGTTGATTTGCTCCATCCCCAGCATTTATAATAGGTATAGGCGCCACTTCGCTTGCATATCTAGCTGAGCCATCTACAGGATGTCGCATAACGATAAGATCGGAATAATTACTTACCGTAAGAATCGTATCTTTTAAGGTCTCTCCTTTTTGAACACTCGTAGTTGCGGCACTACTAAAGCCAATAACGCTTGCTCCAAGTTGTTGTGCAGCACTTTCAAAACTCAGACGTGTACGGGTTGAAGGCTCAAAGAAAAGAGAGGCAATAACTTTTCCTTTTAGGATTTGCTGACGAGGCTGTTTCTCAAATTCTTCAGCCAGATCAAGAATTCGAATAATCTCTTCTTTCGAATAGTCGTTGATTGAAACTAAACTTCGATTTTTCATTTAATTAGGATAAATTTATGGTGAATAATACATGATGAGTAACAAAAGCAAAAAAAAAGACAAAAAAAAGACGGCTAATGCCGTCAACAAAAAATAGATTATTAAGATTGACCAATAAGGCCTTCCTGTTTTTAACTAAATAAATATTTTGTAAAATCATTTCTGATCGTGTAATCGGAGAGCAAAAATAGAGCAATTATATCGTTTTTGAACAATTATATTCAAAAGATATGAATATTTTTTTAACAATTGAATTGGTTTTTTACATTTGAATGCGCCATTTTAGGATCATTTTTAGTTGTAACAACTTTTTCGATAAATTACCATCTGCATAAACATCTGACATTAAGAAATTAATCCATTCCTAAAATTAGATTGACACCTTATTAATATTGCCCGTGTACTTTCGTAACTAAACGAATATTAGAAATGTTAAAAGGAATAATCATAGAATTATCCCATAAAAAAGGATACGGTTTTGTTAAAGAGGCTGAATCAGGTAAGCTACTTCGGTTTGATCTGCAGGATTTACAGGAAGATCTTCAACTATTTCAATGGATAGAGTTCAATGTTGTTGATCTGGATCCGGGGAAACAAGCAATTAATATTCGCTTGTTCCCCTTCCAAAACAATTTTTCTCCCTACATAGAAATTTAGAACTCAACCATAATACCGATTGTTGGAAGCACCGTACCTGAGGTATTTGGAATTCCTCTTAATACATAGCGGGTATTATTATCAGATGTAAGGAAGTTGCCATTAGTATCTTTTTCCCTCACGTAATTATCCTGACCTTTGGCCTGAAAATTATACAGGTTTTGGATATCAACATAAACCATTAGACTCCATTTATCATAAAAATATTTTTTATCAATACGAACATCGAGCTGATGAAAGGGATCAAATCGAAGTTGGTTTAAATTGTTGAAATCAAGGTATGGTGCTCCTTGGGCATCCCAAGCAGTGATAAGGGAGGATTTATTGAGATCGAAAGGAGTAAAAGGCAATCCACCATTGAATCTCCACTTCGCCCCTATAATCCAGTTACGTTTGAGGTTCTGCGATAAAGTAACAACTCCAATATGCCGAAAATCCCAGCTGGAGGAAATAAGATCTTGATTTTTATCCTCGAATTCGCTTCGCACGAAGGTATAAGACAGGATAAGGTTTAAGCCTGATTTGAGTTTGCTGCGGTTCACCACTTCAAGACCAAAAGCTCTTCCTGTTCCTGTGGAGATAACAGCTTCATTTCCCAACACTCCAAAATCGGCTCCTTTGTTTGCAAGATTAATAGAATCTCTAACAGAAAAGGGGTATCGGTCATAATTCTTTAAAAATCCTTCAATTGAAAAAAACAATTCATTGCGTGGGATATATTGGACTCCGACAATGTAATGGTCAGCAGATATATACTTTATATCTTGTTCTTTATTTACAAGATTACCTTCATTATCGCGATATCCAAGGGTTGTGTAACCGGGAAGTTGATAATACCTTCCAATATTTCCGGTAAGGGCCCATGTATCAGTCAAAACATAAGAAGCCGAAAAGCGAGGAGAAAGCTGATCAAGTGGATTCATCATTGAGCTGCTATAATTATTGATATCAGTTCTCAGTCCTGCAGAAAGCGTCAGGCGCTCATTCAAGAAATTTTTACTAAGCTGGGCAGAGGCACTGTATTTAAACATCGTAAGATCAGATTGATAGTCAAGATTGGTCAGCTCGTTGCCGATAAAAATCTTCTGAAATGTTGAAGTATTATATTTCGCATACTCTGCACCCAGAGAATAGACGAATTTATAATCACTATAACGGATGTTATTCTCAAATCGAAGTTTGTTTTCAATCTCCTGAGACGAATAATCCAGTGTTTTTGGCATATTCTCATTATTCTCAGGGTATTTATAACTAATGTTGTTTAACATGTTTCTACTAAGAACAAGCGTTTGAAAACTATTTCTTTTGAAGTGCTTATATACTGCTCCAATTGCATAACTCCATTGCTCGTTTACAGGGAGGAACGAAAGTATATACTCCTGGTCCTCAGTAGGATTCTCAATTTCTGTATTTAATTTGAACTGATCTAATGAACCTATGCTAACAATTGTCAATTCATTATTCTTGTCAAAACGTGTTTTCCATTTCAACTGATAGTCATTGAAAGTTGGCAAAAAGGGCAATCCAATGACATCGAATAAAAACTGAAGATATGACCTACGAACTGACACAATGAAACTCGATTTTTCTCCTGCCGGACCGTCAGCAGTTAAACTCACCTCTGAAGCTCCTAAACTACCTCTGAATTTAACTTTTTCTTGATTTCCTTCCTTTTGAGTAAACTCAAATATGCCACTGAGGGCATTACCCCTGTTTGCGGGAAAAGCACCTGAATAATAATCCACAGAGCTGATAAAATCGGCATTTAAAATACCTACTGCGCCTCCCGAAGAACCCTGAGTTGCAAAATGGTTGATATTTGGGATCTGCACACCATCAAGAAAAAAAGTAGCTTCGGTCGGCCCACCTCCTCTGATAATGATATCGTTACGAAATGAAACTCCGGACCCTACACCAGGTAAAGATTGAATTACACGAGAAATATCTCTGTTACTACCCGGACTTGTTTCAATTTCTGAAACTCCAAGTTTTTGCAAAGACAAGGGGCTTTCTTCTGTACGAACGAATGGATTAGCCTTAACTTCAACCTCTTGAAGAGCTACACCTGCATTCTGCATACGAATTTCAATGTACTCTGTTTTTGAATTGGTTACCTGAATTTCACTGGAGGATGTATTCCTATATCCTACATATGTGGCTTCCAATGTAATAAAGCCAGGCTTTAAACCTGTAATTAGAAATCGACCGTCAAAATCAGTGGTTGCTCCAATAGTTGTACCTTTGACAACGACATTAGCAAATGGAAGAGGTTCATTGTTTGTTTCATCTATTACGCGACCCTGAACCTGACCATTTTGAGCATTTACAGCAATCGAAATGGAAGCTGCAACAAATATTGTTAGGAGAATTATTAGGTTCTTCATGAAGTTATTTCTTGATATTTAGTGAAATTTGGTTGAATATTTGAAGTGCTGTTGTATATCCGCTCAAATCGGTAAATAATTTTCCATTTGAACCATTATAAGATCCATGTCCGATTGGATTCAGATAATAAATGTCCATAGGTTCTTTCATATTAACATCTACAGCATAAACTAAAGATGGCTGAGCTGAAGTTCTGTAGTCCATATCACCCGGATGCTTATTATTATTCCAGAAAGTGTTCCAATCCCATGGCTGATTGACTTCAACAAAAAGCTTAAACTTTTGAGGCAGGGTCTTTTCTGTTGATGCAAAAAGATTAAAACTACCTATTGGAGTGGCTCCTGAATAAGCATCAGGTACAGGTGATTCAGGAGATGGCATCAGAGGTTGTTCTGAAGTGGTCTTTTCACGTTTGTGCAGCCAATAGGGCAAAGCTGCAGGACGAATGGATGTTCCAGGAGTTTTTAGCCACTTTCCATCACCTGCATCACCAAACTGATAAAAGCCTTTGGCTATTGACCGAGTTACGTAAATTGTTTGAATTAAATCACCATCCAGGCTTTCAATCCAAACAGCCATTGTAGGATGGTTGTGGGCTTTTCCCTTTTGAAAACTCAATTCAAGGGTAACATCATTATTACCATATTTCTTTTCAATAATTGTATACTCCTCGAGTCCAGAATTGTTAACCTTAGATGTATTACATGAAGAAATAAGCACGACAATCAGAAATGCTGTAATGAATACTTTTGGTAAATATATTTGTCTCATACGTTTTGTTATTTAATCGTTAAACAAAAAACGCAGAGTCATGTTCATTCATGACAAAAAAAAAGCCCTGATGATCAGGGCTTATTTAATTTCAAAAAGATTTTACTGATTAAGCATGACAGGCATCACGAGCATAAGGATATCTTCATTCTCATTATCATTGTCAACTGGAAAAAGAATACCAGCACGGTTTGGAGCAGACATTTCCAAGCGTATTTCAAATTGATCCAAGTTATTCAGCATTTCCTGAAAAAAGCGTGAATTAAACCCTATCTCCATATCATCACCTTCGTAACTGCAACTTAGTCTCTCTTTAGCTTCGTTGGCATAATCTAAATCTTCAGCTGAAAGGAATAATTCCTGACCTGTAATTTTGAATCGTACCTGATGCGTGCTTTGATTGGCAAAGATGGCAACACGACGCAAAGAATTCAATAATGCGGCTCTGTCGATGGTAAGTTTATTAGGATTTTGAGCAGGAATGACTGCTTCATAATTAGGATAACGACCTTCAATTAAACGACAAACCATTTTTACATTACTAAACGTAAAAAATGCATTTGTTTGATTAAATTCAATTGTAACAATCTCATCCTGACGTGAAGCCAATATATTCTTTAATTGATTGATTGGTTTCTTAGGAAGTATAAATGAGGCAATAAATTCACTTTTGGCATCAAGTCTGCGGTATCTAACCAATTTATGTGCATCAGTAGCAACAAAGGTGATGTTATCTTCACGAAGTTCGCATAAAACCCCGGACATTGCGGGACGAAGTTCATCATTTCCAGTTGCAAAAACAGTTTTTTCAAAGGCATTAACAAGAACTTCGCCTTTCAGTTCCACTTTATTGGTATCAGAGATAACAGGTAGTTGTGGAAACTCGTCGCTGCGATGCCCTGCCAATTTAAATTTACCTTCACCAGCCAACAATTCAACTGTGAGATTATCAGGATGAATATCAAATGTAACTGGTATATCAGGGAAGGTTTTCATTGTTTCCAATAGAATGCGAGCTGGAATTGCCACTTCACCTTTTCCTTCAATCAAATCAGGAATTAAAGATATAATCATCGTTGTTTCAAGATCTGAAGCGGTGATTTTCAGTTCATTATCTTGAATACGAAATAGAAAATCATCAAGAATTGGCAGTGTGTTGTTTGAATTCAGAACGCCACTAAGTGCCTGAAGACTGCGTAAAAGCTTTAAACTTGTTATAATAAATTTCATGGTATGTATATTTTTCGCCGCGTAAAATTACAGAAAAAAGAGGTTCAAAATTGCAAATAAATTCAGACAAAGATTTATTTCTGTTAGGTTTTCTTTTTAAATCGCACTTTAGGTTCAGTTCCATTAAAAAGACGCTTAATATTTTTGCGATGTGTGTAGGGCAAAAATAAAGCTACAAAAACTGACAAAAGATCATAAGACCAATGAGGTGAAGGGAAAACAAAGAAAACGAAGAAAGGGAAAGTTACACCAGCAGTGATACTGGCAAGTGAAACATATTTTGTACTAATTAAAAGGGTTACAAAAATGACCACAGCTACCCAAGCTGCAATTGGAAATAAACCTATTCCTACCCCTAAAAGAGTTGCTACGCCTTTACCACCGCGAAAGCCTGCAAATAATGGTAAAGTATGCCCAATAACGGCTGCTGCGGCAACTCCAATTTCAAGAACAGGTGGCGTTGCTCCTGAATGAGTTAACTCCATAAAAACAGGGGCCATCCAAACAGCAATAAACCCTTTGAATACATCCATCAATAGGACCGGTATCCCTGCTTTCACTCCTAATACACGAATAGTATTCGTTGCTCCGGCATTTCCAGAACCTTCATTCCTCACATCAACGCCATAAAACCACTTTCCAACCCATACCGCGGTTGGTATTGATCCAACAAGGTAACCAAAAATTAAAGAAATAATCATCCCTTCCATAACAGTATTTTATAATTCAAGACTTTGCATTTTTCTTAAAAAATCAACCATTTTTCTTCTGGTTGAAATGGTATATTCGTACCTTCCTCCTTTCTCAGGATCATTAACTACCCTTTTCTCTTCCTTAATACTCATTAGATCAGTATTAAACACATCTGATGAGGATAAGCTTTGCATTACCCCACTCTTATATGTAAAGTAAAACCATTGCTTGCTATTCAACATTAAATAGATAGAGAAGGCATCACCTGATCTGGTTTTTTCAATTTCAATAAAGCCATTTACAGCTTTATTAACCTGTGTTTTTCCAATATTTGTAAGATTCAATGGACCTATTGAGACAAAAGAACGCGTTGCAGGATTCCATTTCAATTTCAAATGACTAAAAACGAGTGATTTTATAAACTGTTCTGGAACTTTTCGGGGAGCGCCGTACAAAGCAACTTCATTGGCTATCCGTTCAAAATCATTCGTATTCATTTGATCTTTTGCAGCCGTTAGATAAAAATCTTCCAATCCACCACCACCTGGTAATCCACTGGCATTTATGCTGTCAGCCATTAATGAAAGTAGTTTTTCGTCGAAAACAAAGTTAAAAGAGGCAAAGATATCCAGATACAGCGAATCGGGTATTATTTTATAAGTGTATGAACCAACTGTTTGCAAATCAATATTTGTAAGACGCAAATCCATGTCGAGAGTAGATTTCCCTGTAACAATACAACGTTCTGTTTCAAGTTTTAAGAAAGTTCTATTATTTTGTTCAGGTGCAGGGTCAATTTTATAAGAGGAGGTGCTGATATCGTACCAAACCAATCCTTTTTGAGAAGCCAACAAATTATCTGATGTTGCGCGCTGATTTTGAAGAAATGCACCGAAATAACTATCGGTTAATGAAGCATAATAGAAGCCATTGCGAACAGGTAACCCATCGATATCTGTGTTCTTAGATTTCACAGGCAATCTAACATTCTGAGGATCAACTAAAGTATCGAAAGAAACATAAGGTAAATCAGTACTCATGCATGAGTGCGAAAGTTGATATCCTCCGTTGAAGCGCAAAAAACGCTCACTGGAATTCAAAAGCACTTTTCCTGAAAACCCAAACCATGGATTGAGTTTAAAATTATCCTCTTTTAAAATCGTTCCAGTTGCAATAGTTGCACCTTCATTATTCGATTCAATCTGATCAAACATGATTTTTGTTGACTCCCCTTTTGTGTTTTTATAAGAGTAATAGCCTTGAGCCTTGAGTGAATTTTTACTTAAAATAGTAACTTTTGCCTCAGTAAACATATGATGCATATCAATTGTATCAGCAATAATTACAGCACTTTCAATTGGTTTCAACTCAGCATCCTTGCCAATGGCAATGATGCTATCAGAGGGGAAAACTGCAGCATCACCAACCCTGATAATTTTAACATCTTTGGCCAGAATGAGATAGTTATTAAGGTCGTAATCAGCCTTCAGACAGAAAAACGATAAAGAATCCTGTGCAGGATGCACTGACATAAATTCCGACCCGCTCAAATTCAGTCCTATTAAATCTTTAAAACTAAGTTCGGAGAAATCGTATAACCGATTAATTCGGTTATTGTTAAGGGCAATACTCCTTTTTTCCATATCCCAAAAAGCCTCGTCAAGGGTACAGATATATTGATTGAAGGGAAATGACAATTGGCTGTTTTGATGAATGTAGTTAAAAGTTGCTGAGCGCGATCGAAAATCGACCGTTGTTAAATAATCATTTGCCATGAATGCTTCTTTATTCGACTTCTCAGCCATTAATCTGAAATCGGCGGTATCAGCGACAAAATCTTGGCTTTTTAATTGAAAATAATGAGAAGAAACGACGGCATTATCAAACATTAGTCGGCCATCACCATCCATTCCGGTAGGTGCTACTGTGAACCTTCCTTTGAAAGAGGCATTCTCATAAATTGCGTAAGCTGCGGTATCTGTTTCCATTACCATCTGATTACTATCAATGAGCCAATTAAGTTTTAAAATTGTGCCTTTTCCACGAGGATATTCAACCTTTGTGGTTTTTTCACGCATCTCATAGCTTTCTGTTAGAGCTTTTACCTGAATTGGAGAAAAAACAAAGTTTTTAGAATAGGATGTTGTTGTAAGGTAGTCAAGTCGTCCTAGTCCTTGGAACCCTCTATTTGATAAATGAATTGAAGTGTAATATGTTGCTAAACTTTCAAACATTGGATATCCCTTTTCGGGGACAGAGTGTTCAAAACCAAGCGAATAATCTTTCATCACAGTTAGTGGTTCTCTAAAAACAGGGAAAATTCCTGCCGAAGTAAGATATCCTTCAAATCGAAGATTATCAGTAGAGAAATTATCCAAGCTATCAATTTCAAACGCATCAACAACATAAAAAAACTTATCACGCTGCAATTCACCATTTTGTATGCCATAACGATCAAAATAAACATAACTTTCGTTTTTGCTGGAAAAGATAGGAAACTGTGGCAGATCCTTCATTCCAGATTTATTAAAGGATTCGTCGATCGTTAGAGTCCCCGAGAGGTCAGCTAATACATTTTTTACTTTTACAAATTTGATTTCAGTTTCGTTCGGTTGCTGCTCCCGACTTGGCACAACAAATGCCAAAGAATCGACGAAAGAAAAATTCAGTTTAAATGGTTCATATTCAAAACTAGCTTTTCGTGTAAAAAAGTCGAAAAGTCCTGCTTTAACAAGGCCTGAGAATACAAAATCGCGATTTTTCTTTAATACAATTTCATCATTTTCTGGAAAAAGTTGCACCCCTTGATTTTCACTCAACAACACCTCTTTTATTCCTTTCATTTGAAGATCAAAATTTTTAAAGTTTAAAATCAGGTTAGGTACTGATGATGATGTAACAGAATTAAATCGAATGACGTCAAAATCTCGTTTCCCCGACCTAGCTCCTACAACGGCATCAAAACGCTCACTCAAGTAGGCTGTTTCAAGTTCAGCATTATAAATTAAATAACCTTTAGATGCTAATATAAGTAATTGTGCTGCAACTTGTTCTGGCGGCTTCTTTAAATACTCTGACAGAAATCCCAATTTAATTTCGCTTGAGATACCCATTTCTTCTTTATATCGGAAAACTGCTGCTAAAGGATTCTCAGCATCTATCCCCTGTAGTTTTTCATATTCACTCTTTGCAAAATAATCAGCAGACTCGGCACTAACTGTGCTGGTAGTTTGAAGGCCTTGAGATTGTTGAAATCTAATTTCATCTGAATCCATCTGCCAATAAGCGGCTTCTGCATACATCGTGATTGAATGGTAGGTATTCATAAAAGGACCATCGGGGATTCCTTTATCGGAGCGCAAAAAAGTAAGATACTTTTTAGGCTGGTCGAATCTAAACCAGACACCTGGGTGAAAAATGGAATCATTTTCCAAATGAATAATCATCGCTGCTTTTTCGGTTTGGATTCGATTGTGAGTTATGGCAAAGTTGTTTGATCGAACTGTTACTACTTCTTTCTTATCTTTTAGAAATTTTACTGAGGCACTGCCAATTTTATCTCCTCTTCCTATAAATGATGCTCCTTCAATGATGATTCCTCCAAAATAGTTTACCCCGTCAAAAAGATTATTAATTTCAAAGTCTGAACGATAGGATGAAAATTTGGGGAAATTTGTTTTTAAACTCGGAGGGCTGTTAAAAACCTGATCCTGAAAACTTCCCAATACAGGAAATGGAAAATACGCTTTATGATGCAACACAACAGAATCAGCAGAAAAAGCTGCAATAGTCATGTCAATTTCATAACTTGAAAATACTACATTGGCTTGTTTTTCAACATCTCCAAATCTCCACCAAGAAAGTGTCCCTCCTGATCCTGTCCATTTATTTTCAGCAAATAGTAATTTACCCTCTGTTTGATAAATTGTGGAACTGTCTTTTTTCGTTGCAGCAACTAAATTTCCTTTTCCTACTAAGAGCAGGTTTTCACCTTCACTTTCAAATTGCCATTTCGCATCTTTTAGATACCATGAAATAGTTCCTTTTCCACCAATGCGCTGTCCTTCCATCCATTGAGATGAACTTGCAAGAAGCTTCTCAAACTCATTTAACTGCTTATTTTGAAGCTTTTTCAACCCATGCGATAGCCACAATCTCATATTATTACCTGTTGCATCACTTTTTCTTAAAAACTGAACAATCTGAATAAAGGTGAGATAACTATGATGGGCCTTTAGTTTTAAGGCATAGGATTCTTTAGCAATTTCGCTGATTCTGAGTTGATCATCTTGGGTTAATTGATTCGACCAAAGATTTTCAAATGATTGAATATATTGGTTAGCAGACTTCTGATCTTCCTTATTCGTTAGTTTCTCAAAATATACTTTTAATTCATCAACAAAAGCATCAGACTTTCCTGAAAAAACGATGGTAGTCTGGCCTAACAATGTTCCGTTAAGCAGAATCAATAATAAAAAAAACAGAATTAGGGAAGGTGTAAAAAAGGATTTTTGATGTCTGAGAACAGAAGATAGTTTTTCCAGTATGATCTTCTGTTTCATTGGAGATTTTGGTATTACTGTTTCAAAGGAGCTAACTAATTTGAGAACAGAGCTGCAACCCATTGATTTAAAGAAGTGTGTTTTACATAAGTAAGGCCTAAAGATTCGGCCTTTTGTTGAATTAGTGGCAAATCTGATTCATAAAAGCCACTCATGAGTAACATGCCTTTTTCATTGAGCGCTTGGGTATAAAAATGCATATCGCCCAATAAAATGTTTCTGTTAATATTTGCAATTATTACATCAAATTTAGTTTCGGGGATTGATAAAGCATCACCAAGTACAACATTAATATCTGACGTATCATTCAGCTTAATATTATCGAGTGCATTGTTGAAGGCCCACTCATCATTGTCAATGGCCCAAACGGGATTCGCGCCCAACTTTCTGGCAAGAATAGCCAGAACAGCAGTTCCAGAACCCATGTCAAGCGTTTTCTTTTCTTTAAAATCCAATTCAAAAATCAGAGCTAACATTTGAGCGGTGGTTTCGTGATGGGCTGTACCAAACGACATACGCGGCTCGATTAGCAAATCAAATCTGAATGCAGGATCAGGGGCATGAAAAGGTGCTCTGATCCTGCAATCATTATTAATAATTACTACTTGATAATTTGACTCCCATAAAGCGTTCCAATTTTGATCTGCAAGTGGCTCGTTGCCAACAAGTTTTACTTCAGAAAAATAAGGATCAGCCAATAATTCTTCTAGTGCCTGCGATGCAAACTGTTCGTTAGGAATATATGCTTTTAGCAGGTTTTCCTCTTGAAGAAAGCTATCACATCCAATTTCAGACAGTTGGGCTGAGAGGATGTCGAACAACTCTTCGTCAGCAGGCAAAGAAAATGAGAGTTCAAGATATGGCATTGATTTATGCTAATTTACAAATTTCAACAAATTCCTCGGCTTTCAATGAAGCTCCACCAACTAGTCCACCATCAACACCAGGTTGAGCGAATAACTCAGCTGCGTTTTTCGATGTACAACTTCCACCATAAAGTACCATTGTAGCTTTTGAAATCTCTTCACCATATCGTTCTGAGATAAGTGAACGAATATATGCATGCATCTCAGCTGCTTGAGCCGGAGTTGCTGTAATGCCGGTACCGATTGCCCAAACAGGTTCATAAGCAATTATAACTTTTGCAAACTCGTCAGTATCAAGGTGAAAAAGTCCATGACGCACTTGTCTTCTCACAACTTCAAAATGAGTTTCAGATTCTCTTTCAGGTAGTGATTCGCCTACACAAAAGATAGGAATGATGCCATGAGCTAAAGCTTGGTTTACTTTTGCTGTGAGCATTTTATCATCCTCATTGAAATATTTCCTGCGCTCACTATGCCCGATAATGCAATGTGAAACTTCCATTGAATCAAGCATTGACGCCGAAACTTCACCGGTATATGCACCAGCTTCAAAAGGACTGATGTTTTGTGCGCCAATTTTGAAAAGTCCCTCCTGGGCGTAGTCGCTTGCCATTTCTAAATAAGGAAATGGTGGGCAAATAATCACTTCAGATTTGAGTTCGACATCTTCCAGGAGGTCAATGAGCTCTTCAACCAGTTCCTCAGCATCCTCGAAGCACAGGTTCATTTTCCAGTTTCCTGCAACAATTTTCTTACGCATAACGTTCGTTTTTAGAGAGTTTATATTTATTTAAGCAATTCGTATTCTTGGATCTAAAAACCCATAAACAATGTCAACAAATATATTAATTATTATCAACATAAAAGCAATCATTAAAACCGACCCCATTAAAACTGGCAAATCGAATTTTTCGAGTGCATCGACAATTACAACCCCGATTCCTTTCCAATCAAAAACATATTCGACAAAAACAGCACCAGCTAATAAGGAAGCAAACCAGCCGGAGACTGCTGTCACAACTGGATTCAATGCATTACGTAACGCATGAAAAAGTATGATTCTGGTCTTTCTTAAACCTTTAGCATAAGCAGTTCTAATATAATCCTGTGAAAGAACATCAGATAATGAGGTTCGTGTAAGTTCAGTAACTATTGCTAATGGTCTGATTCCCAATGTAAAAGCAGGGAGTATTAAGTTTTTTAGATCCAAATAAGACCCATTTCCAAAGTGATCCACACTATATAGGCTTCCAAACATACTCAGTCCAGTATAGTCAGCTAAAAGAAATGCAAAAACCCAGGCTATCAAAATTGCCGCAAAAAAGGACGGCAGCGACATCCCAAAAACAGTGACAATAATTACAAGTTTATTCACGATTTTGTTGTCTGTCATGGCCACCACGGCACCTATAGCTACTCCTGCAAACATTGCAAAAAGTATTGAAACAACCGCAAGTAAAATGGTTTTAGGGAAGGCTTCAGCCAAAATATCCATCACCATTCGCTTGCTTTGCCATGAACGGCGTAGGTAAGGTTTTTTGACAACCACTTGCATTTCACTTGTTTTCAGCAAAGGGAATGTATTTCCATACTTTTCAATAAAAAAAATAGATGAGTTGTCGAAATCGGTTGCAAAATGAATTGAGATTGGCAAAATATCGTTGATATAATAAAGGTACTGATTAAAAATAGGTTTATCAAGCCCTAGTTCCTTACGAATATTTTTAATCGTTTCCTGATCAGCACGCTGTCCTGTTATCATCCGAGCAGGGTCACCGGGTAAAATTGCAAAGAGCATGAAAACGACTGTTAGCACTCCAAAAAGAACTAAAATTCCATAAAAGAATCGTTTCATGATAAATTGAATCATTGACTTACTGCTTGATTAAATTTTTCAAGTTTTAATTTAAGTTGATTAATTTCTTTTTCATCAGGAAAATCATTGTAATGCCATTTCGCAATAACAACACCTTTATTAAATAAGACTAAGCCCGGATTTGATCGAATCATTGTTTTAAGTACAACTTCATCTGCAAAAAAAGCCTCCAAAGTGCTATTATGCTTTGTTTTAAATTCTTCCACTTCTTCCGGAAGGCTCGCTGTTATCATCACCTGATTTAATGCATAAGTATTTAACAAGGTGGACAAGGTTGAAATTTTTGCGGCAGCTTTTGGTGATATCTTTTCAATATTATGGGAAACAAAAACAAATATAACCTCACTATCAAGAATATATGAGGTATTGTCAGCTCCATTGGCATCTTCAGCTCTAAGATTATGAGCTATTCCCGGATTCTCGGACTCAAAGCGCTGATCAACGAATTCCCATGCTTCAAGCCAACTTTTATCATTCCAAGGATAATTAGGAGAAAGGTATTCTTTTATCTCACCAGTGGTTTTGTTACGATAAATAAGATATACATTGGTTTCTGCATTTGGATCACCATTCATTGAGTTGCCAACTTTCCATGGTCGAAAATCTATCATTGGCAAGTGCTGATAATTATACCATGAGAAACTTCCAAAAATCAACATCACTCCTATAATAAGTCCCGACTGGAAAAAATTAGGCAGAGGATTTTTTAGACCGTTTCTGTTCCTAAAAATTATGATGGTAAAAACTAACAAAACAACATTTTTATAAAATGTTTCCCAGTTAGTTAGCTTGATCGCATCACCAAAACATCCGCAATCCGGCACAGGAGCATAAATGGCATCATAAAATGTTAATCCTGTAAAAAACACCATCATCAACATCAGTCCCCAAACTGTCAGCTTTGGTTTTAAATTTAAGAGTATTGCAACGCCAATTGTAA
>Ga0351883_1212_pt1 | contig 14749 bp, 7 predicted proteins | sample BONcelFGM3001F14_FD_206772 | JGI IMG/M metagenome (GOLD analysis project Ga0351883, IMG submission 206772) | Enriched cells from coal bed in the Powder River Basin, Montana, United States - BONCAT cells FGM rep3 HSBNCT.FGM.300.1.F14 ...
CTGGCGCCGCCCGAGGCCTGGCTCGCGTGCGTGGTGGATGTCCAGTAGTAGCCCCAGTCGCGCTCGCCTTTTTCATTGGTGAAGGATGTGGCCCGAAACACGGGGTCAATGGCTGCGGTGCCGGTGAGGGACGGGGCGCGCGTGTAATCCACGATGCTTTGCAGTTCCTTGGCGTTGGGCAGGCGCCAGTCGCTGTGCCCGGCCAGGGACATGTCTTCGCAGTAGTCCAGGGCCTGGCCCCAGTTCATGCCCTTTGCGCTGTCCGCCTGCTGCCATGTGAGGCCCGTGGCCGCGTCCGTGATTGTGCCGTTCCCATTGTCGCGGAAATCGTTTTCTCCGTAGTTATGGCCGCCGCGCACGTGCAGCACGTAGAATGTTTTTCCCTTGCCGAACATGGCTGTGCCGTAGCCTTTGATGCGCCCATCCGCAAAGTTGACGCCAAACACGGTCTCTTTATCGAAACCGTCGCCCACGTACACGTTGCGGGACACGAACTGGGAGTCGATGATGCGCTCACCCGTGGCGTCGCCGTATGTGAAGGTGAAGTAATCTGTGTTTATGAACGGAACCAGTTCGGACCTGTCGCCGCTGGTGATCATGGGGTCCAGGCCGCTGAAAAGGATGAGGGAATAGAGTTCCTTGATCGTGGGCAGGCGCCAGTCATTGTATCCGGCCAGGGAAAAGGAGTCCGCGCCGTCAACGGCCTGTTTGAACGTCATTTTGCCGCCCGGGTCCTGCTGCCACATGAGGCCTGTGACATTGTCCGTGATGGTGCCGTCCCCGTTGTCCGTGTAGGATGGTTGCGCGCCGGCGTACTGCGCGTCCTGGCCCGCGAACGAGCCGGCGCTGCATTGCATCCAGGCGGTGTCCGAGTAGCACGCAGCCTGGGCCGTGTCCACGATGGGGTATGATGCGCCCGCGGTTCTGGCCGGGTTCGCCACCGCCAGGAGCGCGGCAAGCATTATGAAGATTGTTTTTCCATATCTGCGCATTGGTTTGTTCCTCCCTGCTTTGTTGCCTGCTTAGTCGCATGCGCGGCGTGAATGTTACAGGCTCCGGAAAATCGGTTATTGAAGTCATGCCTATAGTAATGATAAGATTCCGGTGTTACCGACAACTGTGTTCACATGCAAGAGATTAACAAACTGTGACACACATCGACACCGGGGAGATGCCGCATGGAAATCGCGAAAGTGGAATTGTTTCACGTAGAGATACCCTGTCCCAAGCCGTTCTGGCCCACATGGATACCGGGCTACCCGCAGACGCACAACGGATTCACGCTCATCCGGCTCACCACCAAATGCGGCATCGAGGGCTGGAGCGCAGGCTCGGCCATGGGCAAAGAGCGCCAGGGACTGGGCGACCTCATCGGCGGCTACCTCATCGGCCTGGACCCAGAAGACATGGACACCGTGAACCAGCGGCTCAAAGAGGCCAGCTACCTGGGCTGGCGCAATTACTGGATCGAGCCCGCGTTCTGGGACATCATCGGCAAAAGCAAGGGCAAGCCCGTGTATGAACTCCTGGGCGGCAGGGCGCGCAAAGTGGATGTGTACTGTTCCACGGGCGAGATGCACGACCCGGAAAAACGCGTGGATGAACTTCTGGCCAAGGCTGAGAAGGGATTCAAAACCGCCAAGCTGCGCGTGAAGAACGTGCGCCTCGAGGACGACATCCGCCACGTACAGATTGTGGGCAAGGGCGTGGCGGGCAAGCTGGAAATGGGCGTGGACGCGAACCAGGCCTGGCTTGTGACTATCGTGGACAAGATTCCGGCGTGGGACCTCAAGCGCGCCACGGATTTCGCGCACGCGGCCGCGGACGCGGGTTTCATCTGGCTCGAAGAGCCCCTGGAGCTGCGCGATTACGACGGCATCGCCGCCCTGCGCAAGGTGGCGCGCCTCAAAATCGCGGGCGCGGAACTTAACTATGGCTGGCAGGAAATCAAGGTCATGATTGAAAAGGGCTCTTACGACGTGTACCAGCCCGACGCCACGTTCTGCGGCATTTCCGACGCCGTGAAAACCATGAAGGCTTGCAAAGCATCAAACGACAACCTCAGCTATACCCCCCATACATGGACAAACGGCATCGGGTTCCTCATCAACCAGCACATGCTTTTGGCTGACCCGGACAATAACCTGCCCCTGGAGTATCCGCTGGATGAGCCCGGGTGGGTGCCCGAAGCCCGCGACGGCATCCTGCGCAAGTACATCATGCCGGACAAGAACGGGCAGGTGGCGCCGCCCACGGGCCCGGGCCTTGGCATCGACATCCATCCCGGCCGTCTGCGCAAGTACGGCAAGCGCTTTTTCAAAATGGACAAGCTCGGCCTCACAATAAAAGTCATCATGGAAAAAGGCCTCAAAACCGCCCTGGAAATCAAAGACCGCAAAGGCGCGTGAACCGGCGCTTGCTCCAATTGCCTCTTCACACAGCACAGAAATTCTGAAACACGGCGCCAGGCGTGCGGCGCATATCACCCATGCCATGGCTATTTGTTTTTTACAGCATTATCTTTTGCGGGATTTTATTTGCCCGTGATCCAGATGGGCGCGCTGACCGCGAAGCGGCCGTCGGGTTCGCGCACGTAGACCGAGTACCAGATTGTCTGGCCCGCGGCTGGCGGATTCACGGTAACTGTTTGTTTCAAAGCCGGGCCATTGGGCTGCCACGACTCCACCACATTGCCGCCCGTGTAAACCAGGTCCACGCGCTCCAGAGTTGTTCCCGCGACTTGGGTCACATCAAGGGTCAACTGCACAGGCTCACTGGTCTCGATGGTCGAGCCCATGGCCAGTGTGTTGCCCTCGAACCAGAGGTGGATATCGCGATCCGTGGATGCGTAGAACCGGCGTGCGAGAAATGCTTCCATGAGCCCGTCATAGGTGAGTGCGTTGGCGTATACGCCGGTGATTTCCCTGCGCTTGCCCCAGTCGGGCTGATGGTTGTCCTGGTGGCCCATGGGCGCGATGTGCCAGCCGTTGTCCAGGGCCAGGTAATAGACCGGAATGTCTGTGTCCACGTTGGTGGCGATGAAAAAAGTCTGGGATGCGATTTGCGGGATATATTTCATCTGTGTGAAGATGGTGCAGCCCTCGCCGTTGGTGGAGGGATGGTTGAAGCCCACGAGCGCGTCCGGGGTTTGATATATCCATTTGAGGAATTTTTTGTAAGAGAACACCTGGGCGAAGTGCGGCATATCTGTTGTGTGCAGCACGTTCATGTGGCCCTGGGACACATCGCTGCCCCATTCATAGCCGGCTATGGCCACAAACTTGCCGTCCTCTGTTTTCTCCGCAGCAATCTGCTTGACCACATCCCATTCCTTTTGCCCGGCGTAAGGGGATGCGGGATCTTCCACGAGGCCGAACTGTTCGAGGTGGTCGCTCACAGTCCAGAAGTCGACCTTGCCCACATTGCGCGCGTGGTCGAATGCCTGGTCCGGGGTTCCGGTTCCATCCGAGTAACTTGTGTGCGAATGCACGTCGCCGAAATAGAGTTCATAAGCGCATGCCGGCGCAGCGGTGATGAGCAGCAGGATTGCCGTAAGAAAAAAATGCTTCGTTTTCATGGTTTTTCGCCCTTATTTCTGTTTTGCAAATATAAAAGCAAGCTGTAAATATGCCGCGAAAAAAAGCCGGGGCAGATCAGAACACCAGGGGCGTGTAGCCGTCTTTGATAAAATCGGAAATCAGCTTGCCCACATATTCCACATGGATGCCCAGGCTGGCGATGGCGTTGGATGTGTCATCGCGGTCCGAGATGAACTTGCACGCCGTGGGGGCCAGCTCCTTGTCCCCGTCCTGCGTGGCTTCCACAATCTGACGCGCCATGTTCTGGATGCCCGGGTTGTCGGACAGCAACTTTTCAGCCGGGCCGAAGAACACAACCTTGACCTTGTCCATCCACCCGTAGTTCATGGCGTTGTATGCGTACATCATGCCGGTGAGCGCTTTTTCCGCGTCCCCGCTGCTGATTACAACCAGAATTTGTGAACTCAAATTCATGCCTCCTGTTGAAATCCTTATGTGTCCGGATTTCCTGTGCTTACGGTTTATTATACATCACAAAGCGCGGGGACTCTATGCCCCGGGCCGTGAGGGAACAATCTGCGCCATTTCGTTCCCCATGATTCTTTCACCGGGCAAAGCCAGACGCAATAAACCGCTTTCCAGAATCACTTCTTTGCCAATGGCCGCCGACGCCGCTAAGTTTGAGTGATTTACCGGTTTCACTTGTTGCGTTTAAGGGCAAAATATGCAAAGCTGATATGGTGCCTTTACGGAAACGCAGTTCACACGGTTTCATCCTTTCCCTCTGCATATTGTCGGGAATTGTGTTTGTGTGCGCGCTGTGCGCGGGATGCCGGCCCGGGGCTCCGGCCCGCTCCATTCACGTGTCCTTCAATGCGGTTCGGCCGCAATGGCTCGAATCCAGCGCGCGCAGCAAAGTTCCGGCGGCAATTGCCGACCGGCAAATCGATGTAATTCGCGTATGGGATAGCCGCGTGTATTTCGGGGTGCGCGACTACGGGATCGCCGTGCACACCCCTGCAACAGGCGCATGGGAGCTTTTCCCGTACGACTTCTCTTCCTTTAATAAAGAATTAATCATTATAGATATCGTCCCCATGCAAGGCATGGTGTACGCGGGTGCGGCCGGGGGCCTGCTGCGCCTGGACACCCAAACGCGCGCGTGGACTGTTTTTAAAAATCCGCGCAGCGCCCCGGCCAATGATATCTTCAGGCTCGCCGCCCGGAACGGCTTGATGTGGATTGCAACCAGCGACGGCCTTGTGAGTTTTGATCCGGCTTCTGAATCGTTTGCCTTGATTCATCCAGGGCCGCATTTGAATGTCGTGTCCGCTCAAGGCGCTTTGTGGGGCAATTTGATCGATGTAAAAAAACCGGCAATCTGCCGCATCAACCCGCAAACGCGCAAACTCACGGGAGACTGGACATTCGAGGGCGGAGCGGTCTGGGGCATTGAGATGATGGCCGAATCCGGACGCATCGCCATGCCCAAGCCCAACGGCCTGTCTTTCTTCTATACAGACAAGCCCCATTTCGAATTCGTATATAAGCCGGATGAATTCCCCGCGTTCCTGGCCACCTCCATTGCCCGCTACGGGGATACATACCTGCTCGGAACACGATCCGGGCTTGTGCAATATGATCCGCAAAAGAACAGTTGGCTGCTGATTACCAGGGACGCGGGCCTGCCGTCCACCCGGGTGACGGCGCTGGCCGTGCACGGCGGTCTCATTTACATGGGTTTCACGAACGGGGCGCTGATTGCGGCGCCGGACATGTTCGCGCAGATGCGGCGCCTGGCCGAAAATCCGGGCAAACCGGCTGGCGCGAATCCGGACGAAACCGTGGTGTCTGAAGACACCGGCGGGGTCCGGCCATGGCGCCTTGTCAGCACTCAGCAAGGTCTTTTCAGCAACGACATCAGCGCCCTGCTCGGCCTCGAAGGCGCCACCTGGGTGGGCTCAAATTCCCTGGGAATCAACAGCGTGGCCCTGGACACCCTGGAGGTCAAGAGTTATGCGCCGGGCATGTTTCCGGCCAATGACATCCCCGCCACACCGATCATGGAATTGGCGGAAAGAGACGGCGTGCTCTGGCACGGGGGATACGCCTTCTATGGCAGCTTTGACGTTAAAAAACGCGCATGGCGGTCCCGGCCCGTGTCTGACGCCCTGTTGTCGGGCACGGATGTGGAAGCCTTGTGGGCCGGCCCGGGCCAGGTGTGGATGGGCGTGCGCAAACAGGGCGTGCGCGTGCTTGAAAACGGCAAGTGGCGCGTTTACACCGGGGACCACATCAGCCTCAGCCCCTTCACCACGGACATTGTGCAGGCCGAGGACGCGCTGTGGCTTTCCGGGGACATCGGCCTGCGCCGGTATAACGATAAAGACGACGGATTTGTGTACGTGGACATCGGCGGGGTCATGGATATCGAATCCATGGCCGGAGACGGCGGCGCGGCCCTGTGGCTGGGATGCCGCGAGCGCAGCGCGCGCGCGGGCCCCGAAAATACGGGCCTGTACCGCTACAACGTGCGCACCCGGCACGTGGTGCGATTCAATGAACTTGATAATTCCACGGGCGCGCGCGTGAACAAGGTTTATGTGGACGGGCCCTTTGTGTGGGCCGCACACGAAAAAGGCGTGAGCCGCTATGACCGGATGACCGGGGCATTCACGCACTATGGACCGCAAGACGGGCTTGATGCCGGCGCATATTTAACCCTGGCTGTGAATGCGGACTGGCTGTTTGTGGGCACGGACCAGGGCCTTTACGCGCGGCCCATACTGGAATTCGACAGCCCCGCGGACCGGGGCCAGTACCGCCTGGCGTGGCACATGGCGCGCAAGGGAGACAATACCCGCGCCGCCGCGCTTTTCGCGGAACTGGCGTCCCGCGCGCAGGGCCTGCACGCCGATTATCTGGCCTGGCGCGCCGCGCACTGCCGCGCACTGTCCGGGGACTCCGACGGGGCGTGGCGGGATTTTCAGCCCCTGCTCAAGCGCCACCCCATGATGCTGCTGGACCTCGACACCCTGGCCGCGGCGCGCGAGGGCCTGCCCGGATACGTGAAACGCCTGGACGCCCTGCAGCGCACCCTGCCGCGCAACGCGTATTCCTGGCGCCTGGCCCAGGCGTGGCTCGCCCACACGGGCCCGGCCCTGGAGCATTTTGCGCGCAAAGCCGAAAAACAGGGCGACCTCAAGGCCGCCGCACTCTCATGGAACTTAATCCTGCAGCAGAATTTTGACCCGCAACTGCGCAAACTGGCGGCGGCGCAAATCCAGAGACTGGATAAAAGATAATGGCGCCGGAAAACTCTCCCTTGCATAACACGTTGCGAAAAAGAGTTTTTTATTGTATAAAATCAATTGGTTCAGGCCTCAGCAAAACGCCGGCGACATCCCACAGTGGATTCCCCCGCAACATAAAAAACACCCGGGAGCCGTGAGTCGAATCATGACGCACGCCGCGCACAACCAAGCGCCCGGCCCCGCCCCGCGCTTGCTGCTACACACCAAAATCACATTGCTCGTGGTGATTTTGCTCAGCGTATGCATGTGCCTGTTTTCTTATGTGAGCTACAGCGCCGGGCGCCGCGCCCGCGAGCACCAGGCCCAGGCCGAAATGCGGCGCACCGCGTCTCTCATCGCTTCCTTCAACACACAGGACCAGGCCCCGGACTGGCCGCACATCCACACCTTCGTCGGCAACACCATGAGCCTGTACGCCAAGGGCGAGGCATCGGATCTGCTGGAACTGATCTACATTGTGATCAAGGATGAAACCGGCGCGCCCCGCGCCTGCGCCTTCCACCACGGGCTCATGAGCAAACACAACATCCACCTCACCAATCCCGCGGGCGAACCCGTGGATGAATACAATTACGCGGACAGCGCCCGGGACATCAACCTCGACTCCGTGTCCGCCCCGGGCCTCAACCACCTCACCATGGATATCACGGTCAACGGCCGCAAGCGGGGCGTGATCCAGATGGGCTATCTGGTCAAAAATCTCGCGCGCCAGGAGCGGGCCATCCTGATGCGGACCCTGGCCGTGCTGTGCGGGCTGCTGGCGTTCGGCATGGCCATGGCCATCCTGCTCTCGCGCCACATGATGCGCCCCGTGCTGGATGTGGTTCATGCCATGGACCGCGTGGCGGACGGCGATTTGTCCGTGCGCGTGGAACCGCACAACCGCGATGAAACGCGCCTTCTGGTGCAGGGCTTCAACAGCATGGCCGGACACATCGAACAGTCCCGCGCCGATCTCAACAAGAAAGCCTGCGACCTGGCGGAATCAGAACTCAAATACCGCGGCGTTGTGGACAATGCCAACGACGGCATCGGCATTCTCCAGGCGGGCGCTCTGCGTTTCGCAAACAACCGCTTTGCCGAGATCGTGGGCGAATCCAGAGACAATCTTGCGGATGCCGCCTTCATCCACTTCGTGGCGCCGGGCGAGCGCACGCGATTCACCGAAATTCTGGACCGTTTCATCAGCGGCGCGGCCAGGCGCCAGCTTGTGGAAACCGCCTTAATCAGGGCCGACGGGAACAGGGTGCATGTGGAACTCAATATCACCGCCGTCACCTGGAACGGCGCGCCGGCCGGCCTGGTATATGCGCGCGATGTAACCAAGCGCAAACAAGCCGAGGCCGAAAAAGACGCCCTGCAGGCCCAGCTTCTACAGGCCCAGAAAATGGAGGCCGTGGGCACCCTGGCCGGTGGCGTGGCCCACGATTTCAATAACCTGCTCGCCGTGATCCTGGGCATCGCCGACCTGGCCCTTATTGGCCGCAGCCCCCGAGACCCCGACTACATCAATTACAAAAAAATTGTGGATATTTCGCACAAGGCCCGCGAACTCACCATGCGTCTGCTCACGTTTGCGCGCAAAGACAAGCTCAACATTGAGACCTTGAATATCGACGTTGTGGTGAATGATCTCGCAGACATTCTGCGCCGCACCCTGTCCCGCAAAATCCTGGTGGAAACCCGCTCCGCAGAATGCTCCCTGCCCGTGAAAATGGACGCGAACCAGATTCAGCAGGCTCTGCTCAACATCTGCCTCAACGCGGGCGACGCCATGCCCCAGGGCGGGCGCCTGATCCTTGAAACCAGCCTGGTCCCGACCGGCGGCTCGTTGAGCGCGCGGGGCGCGGACATGCATCCCGGGCCCTGCTGCCTCGTGGAAATCACGGACTCCGGGCCGGGCGTACCCCAGGAAATCCGGGACAAAATCTTCGAGCCCTTCTTCACAACCAAGAGCCGCGGCAAGGGAACCGGACTGGGTTTGTTCACAACCCTGGGCATTATCAACAACCACGGCGGCCGCGCCGAAGTGGCCGATGCTCCGGGCGGGGGGTGTGCGTTCCGCGTGTACCTGCCTCTGGGGCGCAGCGAACACATAGCCCCGCGCCAGGACAACCGGGCCGGCGCCCAAGTCGAGCGCGCAAGCGGCTCGGAAACCATCCTGGTGATCGACGATGAACCCGATCTCCTGGAACTGGCCCAGGAAGCCCTGGACACGCTTGGCTACGACGTGCTCACCGCGGGCTCGGGCGCCCAGGGCATCGATGTATTCAGGATGCACGCCGCACACATCAACCTTGTGATTCTGGACATGATTATGCCCGACCTGGACGGGAGTGACGTGTTCCACACGCTGCGCGCCATAGACCCGCAGGCGCATGTCGCGCTCTGCTCGGGTTTCAGCAATAACGGAAGCGCCGAGGATCTGCTCGGCCAGGGCGCATTGGGGTTTCTCCAGAAACCTTTCAGCATCAAAACCCTGTCCGAATTCGTGCGCGGCATTCTGGACAAAAATGCGCATGGCTCATAACTGCCCGCCCACCCTGTTTTTTTTCCGCAAATATGATATGATATACTATCATTTGACTGAACGAGGCGAACTCAATGACAGCATCCAAACAGGCTCTGCAGAAGGTGCCCCTGTTCGAAAGCCTGAACGAACAGGAAGTCACACTCCTGGGCGAGGTCAGCAGTATTAAGACCTTTGAAAAGGCCCAGACCATCATCCATAAGTCAGATGAGGGCGATACGTTCTTTTCCATTGTCAGCGGCAAAGTCAAGGTCATCCTCACAGATGAGGAAGGCAAGGAATATATCGTCAGCATCCTCAAGCCTCTGGACTTTTTCGGAGAACTCGCCCTGCTGGACGGGGAGCCGCGTTCCGCGTCCGTGGTGGCCCTGGAAACAACCGAGGTGCTGGTCATTAAGCGCGAGGAGTTCCTGCGCCTCATTACATCCAACCCCGAACTGTGCATCAAAATCGTCGGCGTTCTGGGCCGCAGGCTGCGCAAAGCCAATGAGCATATCGAGAGCCTGGTGTTCCTTGATGTGTGCGGGCGCCTGGCGCGCCTTATGCTTGACCTGGGCGAACAACAGGGCAAGCGCACCGAGGACGGAACCCTGCTGGAAATCGAGTACAGCCGCACCGAACTGGCCAATCTCATCGGCACAACACGCGAAACCCTGACGCGGGCGCTTAAAACCCTGGAAACCATGGGGTATCTGTCCATCAACAAAAGTAAAATCACCATTACCAATGAACCCGGGCTTCGCACCCGGATGTATTGAGTTTTTCACGTGACACATATCACGACAATTTGTGTGATCTCCGTCACATACTTTTCCTCATTTTTTCAGTACACTGTTAATTATACATTCGGGATCAGCGATGTATGTTAACCGGGGAAGACCTGTTGAAAAATGCGCTTCTATGTTATAATTCGGTCGTTGGATATAGATACAATCGAATTTTTCACATGCAAAAAACCTTAGCCGGCCAACACAACAATCAAACATCCGGCATATGGTTAAACCATAAAACGCAACGGGATTCAAGAAAGAATTTATTGTCGGGAGGACAGGAATGACAAAACAAACGATCAGAACAGCCGTGTTGCTGGCGCTTGCCATGTGCTTCGCGCTCTTGGCGGCCGGCCCCGCATCCGCTGTGCCTGTGAGCGCCACGCTCACGTCCATTGTGGGCGACGTGCAGGTGCACGCTGCAGGCGGCGGGTGGATCAAAGCCACAGAAGGCATGACCGTGAAAAACGGCTCGGAAATCAAGACCGGCGCCAAATCCACGGTCATTATCAAATGGAGCACCAAGAACGTTCTGAAGTTAACGCCATATACCAATTTTGTTATCAAGGATATGGAAGTGGACCCCCGCACCAAGACTGTGAACACCAACGCGGAACTCATGGTGGGCAAGGTCAAGGGCCGGGCCGAGAAACTCCGCAATCCCAATTCAAGCTATACGATTTCCACGCCAACGGCTGTGGCCGGTGTGCGCGGCACAACGTTCGACATGGCCAATACGCCGGACAACTCCACGGAACTGTACACCTACGACGGGCTCATGGAAGCCACGGCCCAGGGCCAGACCGTGCAGGTGCCGGCCGGAACGTTCGTAACCATTGAGCCCGGCCAGGTGCCCGCGCCCCCGGCGCCCATCACCACCGAAAACAAGCACACCTGCCAGAGCAATGAAGACTGTTGGAGCGGCGTGTGCGTGAGCGGCCAGTGCGTGAAAGAAGAAAGCTCGGTGGGCAATGCCTGCTACCCCGAACAGGCCGAATGCACCGTGGACTCACAGTGCTGCAGCGGCGACTGCGGGGATGACGGCAAGTGCGCCGTGGTGGACGCCGCCACTCTGGCGGCCGCGTGTGTGGACGCGGGCGGCGCCTGCGCCACGGACAGCGAATGCTGCACGGCCAAGGGTTTGGCCTGCACCGAGGGCCAGTGCGCGGCCAAGGCCGGGGAATGTGCGGCCAGCGGCGTGTCCTGCGACAAAGACGACCAGTGCTGCAGCAAGGCCTGCGAAGACGGCGTGTGCCTGTCTGAGCAGGACGAAACCGCAGGCGGCGACTCGGAAGCCACAGGCATGTTCGTTACCATCAACGAGCCCTCTTCGGGCGAGGCGTTCCCGTTGTCCGATAAAGACATTGTGATTTCCGGCAGCACGCTTCCCAATGCCGAATGCAACATCAACGGCACACCCTTTGTGGCCTCGGCAGGCGGAACGTTCAGCGGCGCGGCCGCGGACCTGGCCGAGGGGCCGCTCAATATCAACATCAATTGTTTCGACCCCGCAACGCAACAGGCCGCAGAGGCTGTGGTGGAAGTCGATGTCGTCGGCCCGCCCATGCTCATCATCACCAGCCCCGAAGATGGGTTCCTCTCCTGCCCGTCCGTGAATATTTCAGGACTCACCGATCCCAATGCATCGGTGTTCGTCAACGGAATCAATATCTTCGCTCAGGAAGACGCCAAGTTAACCAGCGACGGTTCTTTTACTTATGACAATTTCACTATGAGCGACTGCGCAAAGCCGCTCTCATTCGAGGCGAGCGACGAGTTCGGCCAGATCTCACAGATTGTAATCCTTCCCGGCGCCAGCGGCGACCTGGCCTCCCTGGGGGTCAACGTGGAGTCCGTGAGCCTGTCCCTGCAGCCCAGCGGCCAGTGGATCTTCGGCCAGACCGAGGTCATGGCGGCGGTCATGGTCAAAGCCTCCACGCCCATTCCTCCGGGCCTGCTCGTAAACATCGTGAATCCCAACACCGGCGATTTCCTGCAGTCCGCCATGCTTTATCCTCAGTTCGGCGTGACGATCGAAGACGGGTATTACTACGCCAACGCCGAGGTCATGCTCATCGCCGGCCCCGGCCCCATGTTCGTGCAGGCAAGCCTCGGCCCCCAGTCCAGCCGCGTGAAAACCCTGGACCTGCAAGCCCCGGTGTGCATCAGCGGCGCCGCACGCGCTGTGAGCGGCGGAACCATGATATCCGGCGACGGCCGCGACAATGACTGCGACGGCCTCATCGACGAGGAAGCCGCAGACGGTTACGACAATGACGGCGACGGCCTCAAGGATGAAGATCTTGCCTGCGATTTCAGCAACCCCAACGCAGACTGCGACGGGGATGAAGCTTTAAACGGCGTGGACTGCAACCCGTTCGACCCGTCCATCTCAACAGACTGCGTCATGAGCTTCGCGTTCACGGGCGTAACGCCCAATGACCGCTTCGATAACGACGGCGACGGCCTCGTGGATGAAGAACCCGTGGATAACATCGACAATGACGGCGATGGCCGCACCGATGAAGATACGACCCTGGGCTGCCCGGTCGAAGACCCCTTCGCGGACTGCGACTATGACGGCATCATCAACACAAACGACTGCAATCCGTTCGACCCGGCCGTGGCCATTGACAAAACCAACCTCGAAAGCGCTTGCACCACGTCCTGCGACCCCTACACCCAGCTCGGGGGCGACTGCGACAAGGACGGCCTGTCCAACGCTGAGGAGATCAACTTCGGCACCAACCCCAATCAGCGCGACTCGGACGGCGACAGCTATTCCGACTCCAACGAACTGGCCGAGGGCACAGACCCGCGCAACCCGCAGAGCAACCCGGGCATGTACCTGAAGGACAGCGACAACGACGGGTATCCCGATGAAGTGGAATATGCTTACGGCTCCGACCCGGGTCTCGCCACGTCCACTCCGGCATCGATCGGTGCTATCAGTACGGTGGACAGCGATGGCGACGGCTACCCCAACGATATCGAATATGCCTATGGCTCGGACCCGTTCAACCCGCAGTCCGTGCCCGGCAATGAAACCGCCGGCGTCGCGGGCGTGTGCACCGGCGGCCAGGAATACGACATCGCCACCGGCGGCTGCTTCTGCCCGCGCGGCACGTCCTGGGACCCGGCCATATTCCAATGCATTATTAAACCATTCGCCCAGTGCACGGACACGGCGCCGCTCTTCGACGAGTTCGTGGGCGCGTGCGTAACCACATGCACCGGCGACCAGGAAGCCGACACCATCCACGACGTGTGCTACTGCGCCACGGGTGTGCGCGACTGGAGCACCATGCAGTGCGCGTCCTCGTGCCCGGCCCTGGCCGACGGCACGGTCATGACGGCCAATGAGTTCGGCGACTGCGTGTGCCCCCCCGACAAACCCCTGTGGAGCACGTACCGCAATACCTGCGTGTCCGCCTGCATCACCGGCCTGGTTGTCAATGAATTCAATGAATGCGCCTGCCCCGCAGGCAGCATCCTCGACTTCGCCACGGGCCGCTGCATCGACTCAACCAGCAACTCCATCTGCCCGCCCGGAACGCCCGGCGAATTCTGCGACTACATGGTGGCCGGCGACTGCGACCGCGACGGAATGCCCAACAGCACCGACACCACGCCCTGCTTCAATGACACCGGCGCGGCCGTGTGCCCCAGCGATTCCGACGCGCCCAACTGCAACCTCATGGATCCCGCCACCATGGACTGCGACTACGATTCCGCGGACAACTCCTGGGATCCCTGCCCCTGCGGCTTCGGCGGCCCCAACGACAATTACTGCCCCAGCATCGATTCCTGCCCCGCGGGCACGTACCTGGACCCGCGCGCTGAAATGTGCGTGCAAACCTGCCCCGCGGATATGACGCCCGGCGCCATGTCCAACGAGTGCGTGTGCACAACCGGCTATTTCGATTACTTCTCCATGCAGTGCACCACAACCTGCCCCCCTGGCCTGGTGCCCACCACGCTCAACGACGGCACAAACATCTGCGGCTGCCCCAGCGCAACACCCCTGTGGGACGATTTCTCAGGCATGTGCGTGGTGACATGCTCCAGCGGCCAGGTGCCCACTTCGGATTACTCGTCCTGCCAATGCCCGATCGGCACGTATCCGGATTACGCAACCATGATGTGCATGACCTCGGACACCAGCTACTGCGGCAACACGCCGCCGTTCATCCAGGGTTGCCCCTGCACGGCCGCGGCCGACTGTCAGAGCAACATCTGCGATATCTACTCCCGCACCTGCGTGCCTGCGGGCGGCTGCGTCATGGACGGCTTCTGCGACCCGGCCACCGAGAACAGCCAGAGCTGCTCGGACTGCTACTGCGGCGACGGCATGTGCGACGTGGCCGAAGCCAGCAGCTCCTCGTGCAGCATCGACTGCGGCAACTTGTGCGACATCTCGGTGCCGGGCGGTGACTGCGACGGCGACGGCCTCACCAACTCCATGGACATGTGCCCCGACATGTGGGCCAACATCTCCATGCACCCGGACGGCTGCCCGGACCTGACCAACTGCCCCACTTACGGCGGAGATATCAACGGCTGTGAAAGCGACCCCGGCTGCTACTGGAACTACAA
>Ga0351883_1247_pt1 | contig 13664 bp, 11 predicted proteins | sample BONcelFGM3001F14_FD_206772 | JGI IMG/M metagenome (GOLD analysis project Ga0351883, IMG submission 206772) | Enriched cells from coal bed in the Powder River Basin, Montana, United States - BONCAT cells FGM rep3 HSBNCT.FGM.300.1.F14 ...
ATCTGGCCGGAAGAGGGCTGAATCAGGCCGGCGAGGGCTTTGATGAGGGTGCTCTTCCCGCAACCGGAGGCACCGATGACGGCGATAAACTTGCCCTGCTCGATCTGGAAGTTGATGCCGGAGAGGAGGTGCTTCTCGTGGCGTTTTTCGCGGACGGTGATAGAGAGATCCCGAACGCTGATGGCGATGGGTGTTGCCGGGCCCTGGGATTCCATAGACGAAGCGAGCGGGAGTGGTGAGAAGCGTGATGGTGCGGAGGGTTTGCCCTACATCGCGGTGCCGAGGAGCTTTTTGCTGAGGCGATCGATACCGTCATTGGCGATCTGGCTCGCGGGGTACTGGCGCTGGGCATTGACGTACCAGGTGAGGCTGTAGCCCAGCTCGTTGCGGCCTTCGGCGTCGCGGGCCTTATTGATGGCGGCGACGAACTCGGCGCTACGGCCGGAGAGGTCGGCGCGAAGTTTGTTTAGCTTTTTGTCATCGGGGAGATTGACGGCGGCGAGTTCGATGGTTTCCCAGGCGCCGAAGTAGTCGCCATTGAGCATGAGGACATTGGCTTTCTCGGCGGCGAGCTCGGCGTTTTTGATGGATTCGAGGGCTTTTTTGAGGGATTCGATGCGTTTAGGGTCGTCCTTGAGGGCGGGTGCGAAGGCGAGCTGCTTATCGAAGATGGCGCGGAAATTCTCCTCTTCCACTAAGCGATCGAACTCGACGAGGGTCTGGGATTTTACGTCCTGGGTATCGAAGAAGGTGAGGGCTTTGTCTTCGAGGTCGGGGTTGCCAGGCCAGGCTTGGGCGGCGGCTTGGAACTCTTCCATGGCGAGTTTCAGATCGCCCTGCTGGGCGGCGAGCTTGGCTTTGCCGAGGCGCATTTTGCTCTCGAGTTTCACGGCATTCACCATGGCCATGGGTTTGGTGGTATCGAAATCTGTCGCGGACAGTTTGATTTTTTCGAGGAGGATTTCTAAGTTTCCAAAGTCTCGGGCCTCGATGAGATTCCTCATTTGATCCAATTGCTGATTGAAATCGGCAACTCGTTCCTTCATAGGACGTTCCAATCCCAAGATGGAGGGATTTAGCTCATTCGTGACGAAGGCTTGTTGCAGGCTGTCATTTGCGCCGGTCAATTGGTTGCGCTCCGCTTTGTATCGGAAGACTTCCACGGCGGCTTGGACATCGCGGTTGATCTCGAGCGAGGCATTGACCTGTTGGCCCATTTCGGCGGGATATTCGCCTTCGGAGAAGACTTTGCGGTAAAAATCGGCGGCGAGGACGACGTGATTGAGGCGGCCGCTATTGAAAAGGGTGGAGACGTATTCGGCGAAGTCGGACTTTGCTGTCTCCAGAAGGCGCTCCTGTTTCACCTCGTTCAGCTTGATCTTTGCTTTGAGCTCCAATGATCGCAAATACTCTTCCGTCATCTGGAGTTTTCCCTCCAGGCCCTGAATCGTCGGAGGACCAGTGGGAGCGGTTGGTGCTTGGGGGGTATTATTATTGTTAACGTTATTGGAGGGTTGTTGACCCTGCTGCTGTCGGCGCTGCGCGGGATTCATCCGACGCTGATACTCGATCTGCTGACGCATGACTTGCTCCGACATCATATCGGCATTGCGGTTTGCGGTTTTAATACCATCTTGGAGTTCGCGATTCTCCCGATCCAGACTTGCTGTGGCTTGATCTGTGGTCCAGATGGATTCCACGCGGTTAGCCAATTCCCGACTGATTCCGGCGTCAATGATCGTGTATTCGGCCAACTCGTGAAGCTGCTTCCAAGCCTCGAAGAGCTTGTTGTCGCGAAGATTGGTGGAGACATTCTTCATCTTCGCAAAATACTCATCCAGTTCAGCTTGCGAGACTTGAGGTGTACCCAAATAGCGTTCAAATCGGGCTCTTGTCTGGGGATCTTCCTGACGCGGTACGCCGACGGCCTCTTCGGCAATGGCTTTGCCTTCCGCTCTTTGGCTTGCTTGAAGGGCTTGTTGTCCGGCGGTGCCATCCTGGGGCTTACGATTAAAGAGATAATCCAAAGCGGCCGAGGTTTCGGCTCCCGGAGAGGGAGATGTGGGCGCTGTTGCGGGACTTGCAGCGGGGGCTACAGAAGCAGGAGTGGCGGCGGGTGCCACTGGTTGAGCGGGCTCATTATTTTGTGCGAGAGCTGTCGCAACAAGGAGAAACGGAATGCAACTAGTTCTTCTGAATGGAATTCGCATAAATCAAGCCTCCTTCTTTTACCTCTATCTCTGCTCTGTAGTGCTGACCCTTGACAAAATAGACCGACGACAAGTCTGCAGGAATCATGACAACAATGGGGTTGGGATCTTCGCGCACGGTGAAAACCATGAGACGTCCCACTCCTTCCTTCCAGCCGAGGTCATTTTCAACCCTGAGGTTTGCCTGGAATTTGGATCCCGCGAGAGATTTAAAACTGGCCAAGTACTTGCTGACGGGGAAAGGCTCCAGCGTTCGCAGTGGGTCATTCAATTGCTGTACTAAGAAAAACCCTCCCAATCCGCCAACGACCACAATTAATACGGCCAACAAAATCCATGCGGGAGAAATGCCTTTTGATTTCCGTCCATAAGAGGCTGTCGTGTCTGAAAATGGAGAAACCACCTTATGGCTACCATCAGCATTCGATTCACTGTCTTGCATTTGCGCGCATAGTGTGAGAATGCGCCAAAATTTCAAGGCAAACCGCTAAAAACCTGTATGCCCTCCTCCCTATCATAAATAATAATGATATGGGTTCTTAAAATATTCGCAGTATTCTTCCGGCCTTGTCGTAAGCAGCACATGGAGAGCCTCTTGACAGAGACCAATGGAGGAAGCCACTGTCAAAACTGCGATTTTTACTCAATCTTTACGGAAACGCGATGCGAAAGATGCCGATGAAGCCTTCTCTCTCTGCGCCTGCGGTGGGCAAAGCGCTAAAAGTGATGAACCTATCAACCAAGCGACGCTGAGCTGATGATGCGCAAGGTATGGGTCGGTTATCTGGGTTCTGTTGAAAAGCAAACTACAGACCGCCCTGACGCTTCTTTGACGATTATCGAATATATCGGTCCCAGGCAGTTTGCTTGATGACTTATATATGCGACCTTGCGGTTCTCCTCGATCTGATTTTTGGCTTCTTGGATTGTCTCGGCTAGTTTCTCCAATCACAGCTTCTTGCTGCTTGAGCAAAGTTCATTAACAATTCCCTCAGGAGCAGAGGTATGGAGATAATTCCTCGCTAAAGTCCTGATCCGATCTCCCGACCACATCGAGATCTGCGCAGCCGAGAAACCCTGGTCGGCGAGTGGGGTAATGTAGGCTGCCACATGCTGTGCGGAGTTACGTTCCCGCCTTCCTCAAAGTGCCACAATCCATTCGCTGCCGTGTATTCAGTAAACGGCCTTCTAAAATCCCAGCGGTAGCGTTTGCTTTTGGCTTCGGGATGAAGCATGTCGGTTTTGTCGGTCCAAGAAGCAAACTCCGTCTGGAGGAATTCTCTAAACCAGAGGTTAAGGGAATCTTACACGAACGCCCGGCTATGCTAAACGCGCATTTCTACTCTGAAACAATCTCAAGGAGATGATGTTTTGTAAATTATTTATATTCAGTTTATAATACAATATTTTATACATACAGACCAGCAGCTTGAGACGGTGGGGTCATAAGTTTAAACCCTGTCTCACGCACCATTTTCAGCATCCCCCCCAGTGAGTTGCGAGTCGGCCTGGTACAGAAAAATTACCGTTCGGACGAAAGCAAGTTTTGACGAAGGGGAAAGTCGAGATAAAGATAAACTGTCCACCGCTTCTCGGCACTAGAACAAAGCATCCGTCACTACGGCCTGGGTCAATCATCCGAGGTTAACATGCTCCACCTGCTCTGTTCCTGCAGCATCGATCCACAGCAAGCGGTAACGTCCACGGAAACCGCGGAAAGAGATATTCCCGTTCTTTCCAGCCCTGACCCGCAATGAGGTCTTCCACTCCTTATTGATCAAATCGCTCAAGGTCCAATAGGCGAGTTTCGGATGCATATTTCGAAAGAACAAACCCGATGTCGACGATTCTCCAGAAGCACCGCAATCATCGACGACATTCCACCAGGTGATTCCCATCATCTCTTTAACGCTAAACCACAATCGGTAATGATTGCGCGCAATAACCGACTGAATAGCCTGCCCACGCATATCATCCCCAGGCGAGGTAATCGTTACCTCGCTTAAGTGAAGCGGTCGATTCGCTCGACTCAGCCGAGCCATCACCTCCCAGATTTCGTTCGGGCTCCGCATAATGCTCCCATTTGCGATATCAAGGCACTGCTGCGGGTCAAAAAGATGCATCTGCGCCCCCATAATATCAACCTTGCAGTTCCGTCTCACAAGCGAGTCCACCTGATCCACATAGCACTGCCTAAGGTTATAATCATTAATATTTAACTTAACATCCCCAGGGAAGATACTTTCGGCGATTTTAAAGCTCCGATAATCATAATCACCTGGCATAAGCCCATAGTGACTTTTACAGATAGCTTCTCCCTCTAGCATCAACCCCCTCTCATAGTCTGTTGCGCTTTCATTTACCACATCCCAACTCTGCAACCGGCCTTTGTAGCGAAGCGCTATTTCAAAGATGCGCTTACACATATGATAATTAATTTCCCAAGTGAACACCGGCAACATCCTTTCGATCTCCCTTGGGCTAAATCGGTCAAAAAAGGCATCCATATTGCGCAACGATGAATTGGCCAGCTCGTAGCGCCCTCCACTTCGATACTCGGCTGGAATTTTTTCGGTCAGCCAATCAGGCACCTGCCAATTCTGACTACCCCAAGTCAATGCATGCCCGTGTAGGCGAATTTTCTTCCCCTCACAAAACTCAACAACCGGATCGGTTGCAGGACGTCGCCAATGAGGTTCACTTTTTGGATCAGGAACTTTGTTCCAATACTCCTCCGTGTCACGAAATTCCGCTTCAAACCGCGATCTCCCTTCCTCCAATTCCAGCGTCTTCCAATAAAAAGGGATTGTCGCCGAATTAAACAGATCACCATACAAACCTTTGTATTTTTGATTACATTCGTCAGAACCGAGTTGATCAAAATTAAAGATGTGGGCTCCGAAAACAAAAGCGTGATCAACCTGCTCAACGACAACTTCTTCCCCCTCGGAAATACCGACTACAGTAAAAACGCCATCAGCCTTACGATTCCTATCTATATCGCGATCAATCTTTTCCTGCACCTCCGGGCTCCAGAGATCCCAGTAAGCCTGACTCATCTCTCGCTTCTGATCAACGTAATCCATCATTTTATATTAGGGAAATTTCGCGACATGCACCTTAGGTTGTGAATACGCAATCGAAAGAACGCCCCAAGACAGACCACAGCGATAGTTTCTGTCCGAATCCGTAAACTTAGAGTCAGGTAAATTTCCGTTACAATATTTCCAACGGGCCCGTCGAACGAAAGAATTTGTGGCCTCTGGCGGATGCCTCCTGCTCACGCAAACAATCGATTCGCTCGCTGAATGGCAAACTTTAGGCGCATTCATAATATATGGCTTGTGGCCGGGGGGCCCCATCGAGATCGTCAGGCGCGACAGAAAACCTACAGGGATGAAATTCCTTAATCGGTATGGGGTCTGCCCCGACGCAGGTCGGAAACCGGAGGATCTCGCTGCCAACACCCCTCCAGAAGCCGGCAACCAGAGCTTTGCTACCTTTTAAGGAGAACATTGCTGACCATATTTGACTCTTTATAACTTGGGCATCAAAGACTATTTGATTTTATAATTCTCTCATTTGATAAATTCAGTGTGGCTGCTATCCAAACAATCCCCATCATCAACCGCACTGTGTCCCTCATGACCACAGTTGCAGAGCATCCAGAAGGGCTCTCGGCCAAGCAGATCTATCTGCGCCTCAATATTCCGCCAGCCACTTGCTATCGGATTCTGCGCACGCTGGTCCTCCACCTGTGGCTGGAGGAAGGGCCGGAGGGGCTCTATCGTCCGGGACTCGGACTGAGTCGCCTCGCACAGCCCCTGCGGGCTTTTGAGGAACGCCTGGACGTACTGAAACCCTCTATCGCACAGTTGGTAAAGAAAACCGGCCTTTCAGCCAAGATCAGCGTCATCGAAGGAACCTGGGCGCTCGCGGTGGCTCGGTGCGAATCCGACGGACCCAATAACATCACGACTCCAGTCGGAACGCGCCTTGCCCTAGCGAGAGCAGGGTCCGCGGGAGTGATGCTGCTTTCCCAACTATCCACTGAGGAAGCAACCCGCCCCCTCAAAGACCTGAGCCCCGAGCGGCGCCTGGCGCTCCTGCGGGAGGCAAAGGAGGCCCGTCGGACGGGATTGAGTCGCTCCTATGGCACCGACCAAGCGACCATCTACGCGCTTTCCGTTCCTTTGAAAATGGGACGACCCGCCGCACTGAGTCTGGTTGGATGGCCTGAGGATTTCTCCAGCACGGAGAAGAGGAAACGACAAGAGAATGCGATCACCTCGTTCCGCGACTCCCACTGAGTACGAGCGAATTCGACTACGCGTGAGAATTCATTCCGTGCGATGCCCCCTCATCTCGGATACAATCATTCCCTGTGACAATCCTAGGTAATTACAACCGCCTTCCTATCATCCGAGAAGCGACACCAGGTCTTTATCTGGATGGAGGGGAACTGGGCGAGATCCTCCTACCGCGCCGCTACACCTCCTCGGAACAGCTTCCGGGGGAGCACCTGAATGTTTTCGTTTATCGGGATTCCGAGGATAGGCTGGTGGCTACGACCGAGACGCCGAAGGCATCCGTCGGCGAGTTTGCTGCATTGACGGTGACTGCTGTGCACGAGCGGATCGGAGTGTTCCTTGATTGGGGGCTTGCCAAGGATTTGCTCCTGCCCAAGCGTGAACAAAGCACGTATCTCCGCGTTGGCGACTGTGTCGTGGTCCGGGTGATCGTGGATGAGAAATCTCATCGCATCATTGCCACGACTTACCTCAATCCTTTCCTTAACAAGGAACCGGCCACGTATCCGAAGAATGCTGCCGTGAGTCTATTGATCGCGGAGAGGTCGGAAATGGGATACAAGGCCATCGTGGAAAAGTCGCACTGGGGGCTGCTTTACCAAGACAATCTCTCGGACGATGTCCGCATCGGTGAGACTCGGACTGGCTACATCCAGCGTATCCGGGATGACGGAAAGATCGACCTCACGTTGAGCCAGCCGGGCTTTGGCCGCACCGCCCCGCTGGGGGAGCAGATTGTGAAGATGCTCCAGTCCGCTGGGGGATTTCTCCCCTTCCATGACAAGAGCTCGCCGGAAAGTATCCAGGAGCAGTTCGGAACGAGTAAAAAGGCTTTCAAGCAAACGGTCGGTGTTCTTCTGAAAAAACGGCGAATCGCCATCGAACCAAACGGCATACGGCTGGTAGGAAAGTAAGTTGTTGAGCGGTCATATTTCGGATGGCTCTGCCTGAATCGTTTGACCGATTTACGGCACCAAGCCTCACGGCACTTGCAGGACTGCCCCGGTGTTCGCGCTGGTGACCATAGCGGCATAGCGGGCGAGGTAGCCCGACTGCACCTTCGGTAGGGGGCGGGACCATTTTTCCCGGCGCTGTTCCAAGGTCTCCTCGTCAACCAAGAGTGTCAGGCGACGCTCGGGGATGTCGATTTCGATGAGGTCTCCGGGTTCGATCAAGGCGATCGGGCCTCCGGCTGCAGCCTCGGGAGACACATGCCCGATAGCCCCGCCGCGGGTGGCGCCTGAGAAGCGGCCATCGGTGATGAGGGCCACACTCTCGCCCAAACCGCGACCAGCGATCGCTGCTGTGGGCGCGAGCATCTCCTGCATGCCGGGACCACCGCGCGGGCCCTCATAGCGGATCACCACCACATCGCCAGCCTTCACCTTGCCCACCAGAATCCCGGTATTCGCGTCCTCCTGGGAATCGAAGATCACGGCCGGGCCGGTAAATTTCATCATGGAAGGAGCTACCCCCGCAGCCTTTACCACGCACCCATCAGGGGCAAGGTTGCCGAAGAGAATGGCCAGACCTCCGCGGGCGGAGTAAGCGCGATCCCATGGGCGAATGACCTCGGGATCTTTGACCTCGGCCTGAGCGATCACATCCCCCAGCGTACCTCCCGCCACCGTGAGCGTCTCGGGGTGAATCAACCCCGGTTTCTCATGGATGGTCTTCAAGATGGCGCTGATCCCTCCAGCGCGATCAATGTCTTCCATGTGATGAATACCCGAGGGCGCGACCTTGCAAAGGTGCGGAACGCGGGCCGCGATGACATTGAAGTCCTCCATACTCAAAGGCACGCCCGCCTCCCTGGCGATGGCGAGGGTGTGAAGGATCGTATTCGAAGATCCTCCCATGGCCATATCCAGCGCGAGGGCATTTTCAAAGGCGGCACGCGTCAGGATATCCGAGGGGCGCACGTTGTCGCGGATGAGGCGTACTATCGCCTCTCCTGCACGGGCAAAGAGTTGATCGCGTTCCGGGTCAGTCGCCAGGATGGAGCCATTGCCTGGCAAGGCCAATCCGAGAGCCTCGCAGAGACAATTCATCGAGTTGGCTGTGAACATACCAGAGCAGGATCCGCAGGTCGGACAGGCCAGTCTTTCCAGCGCATCGAGGCGGGTTTCGTTGATCTTGCCTGCGGAAAGTTGGCCGACGGCTTCAAACATCGAGGCAAGGTCCAGCGCTTTACCCGTCTCGGGATCAAAACCAGCTTTCATGGGACCTCCCGACACAAAAACGGTCGGGATATTCACCCTTGCTGCCGCCATCATCATGCCTGGAACGATTTTATCACAGTTCGGGATACACACGACGCCGTCGAAACAATGCGCCCGCAGCATGGTTTCCACCGAGTCCGCGATCAGTTCGCGGGAGGCGAGGGAATACTTCATCCCACTATGCCCCATGGCGATCCCGTCATCGACACCGATGGTATTGAACTCAAAGGGCACGCCTCCCGCATCACGGATCGCCTCGCGTACCTTGCGACCGACCACATCCAGATGGGCATGTCCGGGAATGATCTGCACGAAGGAATTCGCCACTGCGATGAACGGCTTTTCCCAGTCCTCCTCGGATCGAAGCACGCCGGTGGCGCGTAGGAGACTGCGGTGGGGAGCGCGGTGACTGCCCTTTTTGATGATATCGCTGATTGCCATGGAGGGATTATTTCGCAATTCGAAGCATGACAAAAATATCAATTATGTCGTTTTATGATACCTTTTCAGTATGGACTACTCACTTCGCGAACTCGAGTGCTTCACTGCCGTGGCGGAAGAGTTGTCCTTCACGCGAGCAGCCCGCCGTCTGCACCTGTCTCAGCCGCCACTATCCCGGCATATCCGCGCGCTTGAGGAGAAGATAGGCGCTCAGCTCTTCATACGCGAAGCGAGGACTGTGGCCCTCACCCAGGCAGGGCGCTTGTTCCATGAGGAGACTCGAGGCATACTGGCTCAACTCACCAGAGCAGGAGAGGCCGCCCGCCGTTCCGCTCACGGTGAGAGTGACCGACTGCGCCTTGGGATGGTCAGCGCTGTCCTGAGCGCACGGATTGCCGAGATCCTCCGGCATTTCCGTGAAGCCCATCCCTCCGTGCAAATCGCCCTTCACGATCTATCTCCGGCCGAGCAATTGCGCATGATCGGTGAGGGCCACCTCGACGGTGGATTCGTCGGACTCATGCCCGTGGAACCAACCACCCATGTGCGCTTTGACAAGTGGTGTAAGGAGAAACTACTGGCCTTCGTCCCCTCCGGCCATGTTTTGGCGAGCGAGACAGAGATTCCCTTGGCCGATCTGCGCAGCGAGAAATTCGTAGCCGTGTCCAACGAAGCCGCTCCAGCATTCTCTGTATTTTTACACGAACTCTGTCGGCAGGCAGGTTTTCGTCCCCGCATTATTCTCGAATCACCCCGCGCCCAAGCTGTGGCTGTTATGGTCGCGGCTGGTTGTGGCGTCGCGATTCTTCCCGAGTCCTTAGCCCACTTTGCAGGACGCTCCATCGTGGGGATCCCCTTAAAAGGAGCCCCTGCAATCACTCACATTTTTGCTTCGGCGGGAACACGACCCTCCCCCATCATGAAGGACCTGTTAGAACTATTGAAACACTCCGAAAGACTTGCAGCCCATTAAAAGTGTCCTCCCCATAGGGAATGCCCGCGGAGGACATTTGGAAGAGACGCTGATGGCGAATAGGGTCGAGCAAGCCGACTCACTAGCCGGCTCGAGACCATAGCGCGGACAGGATGCCTCCCCCGGCTTGGGGCGGCCTACCGTGAGTTAATCTCGTTGCGGTACTGGATATAAGAGTCGCGGGCAGCGAGATAGCGGTCGAGGGAGCCTTTGGTCGCGGCGTCGTAGATGTCGAGCTGCACAGGCATGGAGCGCATGGTATTCGCCGCAGGAATGGCGATGTACCAGAGGGGCTGGCCCCAGATATACCCACACCATGTGATGGGGTTCAGCGCCCAGTCGCCCGCCAAGCCCACACCATCTCGTAGAGTGGTCGGCCCAATGAGCGGAATCACGAAGTAAAAGCCATTTGGAATACCCCATTTCGCAAAAGTCTGCGCGGTATCCGTCGGCTTAAGATCCTTAAATGCTTGCATATGCCGTGCTGGTCGTCCAAGACCAGCCACGCCGACAGTCGAGTTGACGAGGAAGGATCCGGTTTCCTGACCAGCCCCCTTGAGGTTTCCCTGGAGCAGATTATTCGTCAGTCGCACGGGGTACTTGACGTTCTCAAAGGCATTGTGAATCGCCTCGCGGCCTTTCTCAGGAATGATGAACTTATAGCCTGTGGATATCGGCTTCAGGAGATAAGTATAGACTTGGTGGTTGATCCAGAAGGTCACGCGATTGACGGGCTGAAGCGGATCGGGAACCGAGGCCACCGTGGCGTAGGTATCCAGATCATCCGTGGCACCCACTGTCGCCTTGCCACTGACGGTTGCCTTCCCGTCGGATGGGCCACTTGGAGAGGTGGTCTTGGTGGAGGCGCAACCGACACAGAACGCGAGGGACGCGATCGAAAGAAAGGCTAGATTTTTCATTTGGGGTTATTCACTGCGTTGGTTAGGGCGGTAAGCACGGCGGGAGCACCGCCTTTTTGATACTGAGCGTCAAATTGAGAACGGTAATTGCCGACGAAGCTGACACCTTCCACGACAAAATCGGTAATACGCCACCCCTCGCTTTGCTCCAGCCGGTAAATGACTTCGTATTTACTCCCCTTATACAGCACCTGCGTAGGTACCTCGGCACGACCGGGGGCTGGAGTTGTGGGGGCTTTGTAGGTCACTTCGGGACGTTCGCCAATGGTGTATCGACCAGCATAACGGCGAATGATGAGGTCAGTGAATAGACCGATCGCCTTGCTTTGTTGATCCGGCGTGAAGGTCTTCCAGCCGGGCCCGATCGCACGCCGAGTCATGGCCGGAAAGCTCAGATACTTTTCCAACACGGGGCGGACCTTCTGCATGAGGACCTCATTGGAGGAGCAACGTTCGGCGATAGCGATCATTTCATCATTTGCAGCACGTACACGCTGCTCAGCCACACTCTCAGCCATCGCAGGGAAGGCCAGAGCGACAAGGGCAGCCAGAAAAAAGAAAGAGCCGGAGATATTCATTGCGCTTGAGGAGTGGTAGGAGTCTCGTCTGAAGTTTCCGCAGAACCGAAAGCCATTTTGCTGATAAGGGACTCCAAGTCCACAGAAGATTCCGTCATGGTAATCAAATTTCCGGGCTCCAAGTACGCCTCGTCCGCACCCGGAGAGAGAGCGACAAACTTGTCTCCGATGAGACCGGAAGTCTTGATGGAAGCCATGGAATCCGTGGGCAGGCGCAACGTAGACTGAACACGTAGCGTGGCAATGGCACAGAAGTCATCTTTGTTGAGCTGGATATCGACAACGCGTCCGACCGTGACACCGGATACCACCACACTGCCACCCCGGTGCAAGCCACTCGCATTCGTGAAGCGAGCTTGCAAAAGGTAGGTATCGCCAGAGGGAAGACCTCCGGAACCTAGCTTGACCGTGAGATAAAGTACGGCAGCAAGGCCCAGAAGGACAAAAAAGCCTACTAAAAGCTCAAGTCGGGATGGTTTCATGGTTGATGGAGAGCAGACTGCAATGAAGCAAGAGTGTTGCCAAGAGCCTCGACACTGTCACGAAATCCCTTCACGACGGGGAGGGAAGAGGCAGAAAACTCGGACGGAGAGCCCTCAAAACAGAGTTGCCCCCCCTCCAGCAGGGCTACGCGATCACTTGTAACAAGAGCCTCAGGCACATCATGGGTGACCACGAGAGCCGTGAAAGCCAGTCGTCTCTGGTAGCGGGCGATCATCGCGAAGACCGCATTTCGGCGCAGGGGATCGAGTCCGGCAGTGGGCTCATCAAAGAAAACAAGCTCCGGCTGCGTCACAATCGCCCGGGCGAGCGCCAGGCGCTTCTGCATCCCTCCAGACATCTGGCTTGGATACTGCCCGGCAAAAGTATCGATCTCCAGTTGCTGGAGGGCATGGAGGGCCTGCTGGCGGATTTCGCGACTGGAGAGGGATGTTGTCTGCTCAAGGGGCAGGGCGACATTTTCCAAAGCCGTCAGAGAATCAAAGAGGGCGTTACTCTGAAAAAGAAAGCTGCATCGTTTGCGGAAGTTGGCCAGTCCCTGCGGGTTGGATCGGGCCAAGATTTGGTCGTCAAAGCGAATTTCCCCTGCATCCGGAGTAAGGACGCCTCCAATACACTTCAGGAATACGGATTTCCCCGCCCCGCTCGGGCCAAGAATCGTGTACACTTGACCTCGCTCCACCTGAAGCGAGATGCCACCGAGCACTTCATGAGAGTCGAAGCTCTTTCGCAAACCCGTTACTTGCAGCAGCGGCGCAGCCATAGTCTAGATGAGGAAAGAGGTGATCACGTAGTCCACAGCCAGCACGACAATACTGGAAACGACCACGGCCCGAGTCGTCGAGGCACTCACGGCACGAGCTCCTGTGGCCGAGGAACAACGGTGCGCGTTGTAACCATAATAGGAACAGATGGAAATGGTAAGCAGGCCAAAGGTTGCCGCCTTGATGAAGCATTCCCGGACATCCTCCATCTCGATAGCCCGCTCGACGGCAGACCAATAGATGCCGGAGTCAACCCCCAGCAACACCGATCCAGAAAGACTGCCTCCATAGAGGCCAATTGCCACGAAAAGAGCTGTTTGCAGCGGAAAAGTAAAAAGCGCAGCCAGCAGGCGCGGGGAAACGAGATACCCGATGCTGTCGATGCCCATGGTCTCAAGAGCATCGATCTGCTCGGAGTTTCGCTGGATACCCAGCTCTGCCGCCAAGGCGGAGCCAGCCTGCCCGACGATCATAAGGGCCGCAAGGACCGGAGCCATTTCGCGCACAAGGCTCAATGAGACAAGCGCGCCCAGCAACCCCTCGGACCCAAAGCGACTGAGCACGTAATGCCCCTGTAATCCCAGGACCAGACCCGTAAAAATCCCAACGATGAGAATAACAGGCAGGCAAAGGGTCCCCTGCTCATAAAACGCACGCACGATGCGACGCAGAAATCGACGCGAGCCTATCCCCCCCCTGAGAGACGCGAGCACAAACAAGGCGAACTCGCCTAAACGAGAAACAA
>Ga0351883_1254_pt1 | contig 13424 bp, 10 predicted proteins | sample BONcelFGM3001F14_FD_206772 | JGI IMG/M metagenome (GOLD analysis project Ga0351883, IMG submission 206772) | Enriched cells from coal bed in the Powder River Basin, Montana, United States - BONCAT cells FGM rep3 HSBNCT.FGM.300.1.F14 ...
ACCCAGACATGCACCGGTTGATCCAGCGGCAGTCCCAAAAACCGCATGCGCAACAGCGTCTGCTCCCCCGTTTCAGAAAGCGGCACGATAAACTGCAGATTGCCCTCCAGACTCGCCGGCCCATCCTGCAAAGGTGCCCGCAGGATATTGCCATACCATGCATCCGGAGGAGCCAGCCGATCCCCCCCCAGCAACTCAAACGCATCCAGCGAACGCCCTCCCAGCAACAAATCCGGCACCCGGTCCTCCACCGAAACCGCCACCCCCGTCGAAACCGCGCGATCAAAACGCACCCGGATCAACCGATCCTTCGCGCACGTCACCACCAGCACACCCGGACGCGCCGCCAGATCCAGAGGCACCCGCAGCGTCCGTTGATTCAGCCCCACCACCCCTTCCGACAAATCCGCCGCCAGCGCCGTCTCCGCGCCACTAACCGCATTCCGCCACGAAACCGCCGGCCCCGGACCGCCTCCCTCCACAAAAACCAGCGTCACGAACATCTGTTCCCCCCCCGACCCCGGCGCGGGAAAAAACGCCCCCGTCACCTGCCCATACCGATTCTCCACCATCTCCGGCGCCTTCACCATTCCCGGCCTTTCCTCCGGCTCCCGGGAGAGCGGAAAATCAAACGTCACCTGCTCGGACGCCGCCACCATTTCAAGACCGCACAACCCCGCACACAACCCGGCGCAAAAAAACACGCCGGGCCGGAGCAAAACAAAAAATGCAGAGCCGATCCGATTCACAGACCCACCTCCTATGCCGCAAGACCATCCAAAACACAAGCCCGCGGCCCCGCTCCGCAACCCGGCGATTACGCTTGTCGCCACACCTATCCGCCACCTTTAATGCCGCCCCATGGAAATGCTGAATGCGTGGATCGCGGCGGGAGCCTCCGCCGTCTGGGGACCCTGGCTCATCATCCTGCTCGCCGGCACGCACCTCTTCCTCACCTTCCGCACCGGCTTCGTGCAACGCCACCTTGGCCATGCGATCAAACTCTCCGTCAGCCGCGATCCGGACGCAAAAGGCGACATCAGCCAGTTCGGAGCCCTCGTCACGGCCCTCGCAGCCACCATCGGCACCGGCAATATCTACGGCGTCGCCGGCGCCATCATCCTCGGCGGTCCCGGCGCGGTCTTCTGGATGTGGCTCACCGGCGTCTTTGGCATCGCTACAAAATACGGCGAAGCCCTGCTCTCCGTAAAATACCGCCAGACCAATCCCCAGGGCCAGATGTGTGGCGGCCCCATGTACGTCCTCCAGAACGCCCTCAAAGCCCGGTGGGCGGGCGCGATTTTCGCCATCTTCACTGCCCTGGCCGCCTTCGGCATCGGCAATATGGCTCAATCCGATGCCATCTCCAGCATGGTTGTCAGCCAGGTCGCGGAGTTCTCAACCATCGATCCGGCCATTCTCAAAAACGCCACCGGCCTCATCCTTGCCGCCTTCACCGGCCTCGTCATCCTCGGCGGCATCCGCTGGATCGCCAACGTCTGCACCATCCTCGTCCCCCTCATGGCAGCCCTCTACGTCATCGGCTGCCTTTGTATCATCGTCTTCAATTTCCACGCCATCCCGGGAGCCATCAGCCTCATCATTTCAAGCGCCTTCACCGGTCAGGCCGCCATTGGTGGGTTCGTCGGCGTCGGCATCGCCGAAGCCATGCGCTACGGCGTCGCCCGCGGCCTGTTCTCGAACGAATCCGGCCTCGGCAGCGCCCCCATCGTCGCCGCCGCCGCACGCACGCGGGACCCCGTCCGCCAGGCCCTCGTCTCCAGCACCGGCACCTTTTGGGATACCGTGGTCGTTTGCGCACTCACCGGCATCGTGCTCGTCAGCTCCGGGGACTGGACCAAGGCCGCCGTGGTCGAAGGCCGCGACAAGGCGATGCTCTGCAATCTCGCCTTCCACCACATCGGATGGTTTGGCGACTTCATCCTCATCTTTGGCCTCCTCACCTTCGTGTTCTCCACGATCCTCGGCTGGTCCTACTACGGCGAAAAAGCCGTGGAATACCTGCTGGGCATCCGCGCCATATTTCCCTACCGCATCCTTTGGGTCGCCGCCGTCTACGTGGGCGCCGTATGGAAAACCAGCGCCGTGTGGGACTTTTCCGACATGATGAACGGCCTCATGGCCATTCCCAACCTCATCTCCCTCCTCATCCTCAGCGGCGTCATCGCCGCCGAAACCCGGCGCTACTTCTCCACCCTAAACCCGTAGCGCCAGCGCAGGAGCCGCCCCTCTCCGCCTCCCCCTGCATCGAATACCGCTCCTCCCCCTCCTTTACGGGTGGGTCATCTCCTCGGCATTCACCCAGGCGTCAAATTCCTCACCGGTCAGGAAACCCAGCGCCAGCGCCGCCTCCTTCAGGCTCGTTTTTTCCTTATGCGCCTTCTTGGCGATCTGCGCCGACTTGTCATAGCCGATATGCGGATTCAGCGCCGTCACCAGCATCAGGGAATTTTTCACATAATCCGCAATCCGCTCCCGGTTCGGCTCAATGCCCACCGCGCAATGCGCCGTAAAGGACCGGCAGCCCTCCGCCAGCAGACGCACCGAATTCAGGAAATTAAACACAATCACGGGCTTGAAGACATTCAGCTCGAAATTTCCCTGCGACCCCGCAAACCCAATCGCCGCGTCATTGCCCATCACCTGCACGGCCACCATCGTCAGCGACTCGCACTGCGTCGGATTCACCTTGCCTGGCATGATCGACGATCCCGGCTCATTCTCCGGAATCGTCAGCTCGCCCAGCCCACACCGCGGCCCCGAGGCCAGCCAGCGAATATCATTCGCGATCTTCATGCACGAACAGGCCAGCGATTTCAGCGCGCCGCTCGCATAGACAAATTCACTATGCGACGACAACGCCGCAAACTTGTTCGGAGCGGAAGTAAACGGCAGCCCGGTCAGCTCCGCAATCCTCGCCGCCGCACGCTCTCCAAATTCCGGATGCGAATTCAACCCCGTGCCCACCGCCGTGCCGCCGATCGCCAGTGCCATCAACCCCGGCTGCGCGCTTTCAATCCGCTTCAAATCGTCATCCAGCATCTGCACGTAGCCGGAAAACTCCTGCCCCAGCGTCAGCGGAGTCGCGTCCTGCAAATGCGTGCGCCCGATTTTCACCACGTCCGCAAAGGCCTTCGCTTTCACATCCAGCGTACCCCGCAGCTCGCGCACCGCCGGCAGCAGCTTCTCATAAACCTCCGTCGCCGCCGCAATGCTCATCGCCGTCGGAAACGTGTCATTCGACGACTGCGACATATTCACATGATCGTTCGGATGCACGGGCGACTTGCTGCCCATTTCGCCTCCGGCAATTTCAATGGCGCGATTCGAGATCACCTCGTTCGCGTTCATATTGCTTTGCGTCCCACTGCCCGTCTGCCAGATCCTCAGCGGAAAATGCGCATCCAGCCGGCCGGCAATTACCTCATCCGCCGCCTGCACAATAAGGTCGCACTTCTCCTGCGGCAGCTTGCCAAGATCCCGATTCACCAGCGCCGCCGCCTTCTTTAAAATCCCCAGCGCCCGGATCAACTCCGGCGGCTTCACATCATCCCCAATGTCAAAATGGATCAGGGATCGTGCCGTCTGGGCCCCGTAGTAGCGATCTTTCGGAACCGGAATCTCCCCCATGCTGTCGGATTCCTTGCGATAATGGGTGGGATCAAAAGGCAACATCTCGTTCATGGCCGCAAATTCAAACAAATCGCTCCAAAAAACGCCAGAGCCGCCATCCCTATCTTTTGTCTCCGGTCAAGCAGGAGCGACAAATCGAATCTCCCATGCCCGCCAACCCGAAGGCACAAAAAAATCCATCCCCATTTCATCCCGCCTTCGCATGGAAAAGCCTCCGCTGGCACGAAAATTGCGAACTGGATGCTCGTGTGCCGCGCCCGGCAGGGAACCGAGGGAACCCGGGCGCGGCCGCAACAGGTTATCGCCACGGTTTCCAAGATGTCTTCCAACCCGTCGATTTTCGATTCTGCGCTTCCTTCGCCTGCCGATGGAACGTCCCCGTCGTTGGAGCCACCCCCCTCCCGGCACTCCTCGGAAGCCTCAATTTCATTTCCCGTCACAATCTTGTCACATTTTGCCTTTTGCGCGACCGTGTGAACCACTGCAAGGGGTTGCCATGATGAAAATACCAGCTCCCCAATCAGGGATTTCCCGGGGACGCATGGCCCATCCGTTCCGCGGCACGCTCGCGTTCTCATTGATCGAGCTCCTTGCCGTCATCGCCATCATCGCCATCATGCTCACCCTCCTGGCGCCCGCCGTCGGCAATATGAGCAGCACCGCCGGCCGCAAAGGCGCCGTCAACATCCTCATGAACACCTTCGAGCAGGCACGCGCCGCTGCCATTACCTCCAGCAGCGATGTTTATGTGATCTTTTACCGGCGGGTTTTTCCAAATAAAGACCGCATAATGGTCATCCAGGAGCGCACCGATCTCGACACCACGCAACCGTATGAACAACTCTCAAAATGGATCGACCTGCCCAAGGGCGTCATCCTGTACGACTCAAAAGCCGCTGACATCCTCGATAGCAGCAAAAGCCTGAGCGATATCGGGATCGATCAGAACCGTATCCCAGGAAATCTCACCCCCGCAGCAAATGAAAAACTCAACGCCATCAAATACAATAGCGTAGGAGGCGTCTCCAGTCCCTCCGGCAATCTATTCCTCTACGTCAGTCAGGGCGTAAGGGGAACCGATGGCATCGAAACCATTACGCAAACAGACACCGGCATATTTGAAATGATCTCTCTTCGACGTTTCACAGGCAGGGCAAGCCTTGATGTCTCCACGCTCTAACCAGATGCGATCATATTGCGAGACTCGATTCAGACGAGCAAGCCGAGGCAACTTCGCTTTTACTCTCATTGAGATCGTCCTTGCCATAGGACTAATCTCCTTCGCCATCATCGGCATTTTAGGCCTCTTCCCTGTTGCAATGAGTGCCGCGCACAAGAGTCAGGAAGAAACGCATGCCGCTCTTATTGCCCGCGGCATCTTTGCGAAAATAGAAGCCGAGCGCCAGCTCGATCCCACGACACGAACGATAAAAACAGGGACCGCCTTGACATTTGATGAATCTGGCATCGCCACCAATTCCCAAGTCTCAGGGCTTTCAAGCGGCAAAGCGATCTATACAGCCGAAATCACAATCCAGCAGAATATCCCTATCGCTGGATTGGATCAGGTGGAAGTGGACGTCAAATCAGCAACCGATACCTACCCCTTCGTCACACTGTTTCACACCAACTGAGGTTCATTACATCAAATGATTATCCCGCCTCAGTCCATGCGCTCAGCTCGGTTCGAATCCGTTCAAAAATCACATGCCTTCACCCTTCTCGAGCTTCTGGTAGCCATGTCCGTCCTCGCTGTTTTGATGGTCCTGCTTCTTTCCATGGTGGACGGCGCCACCAAACTTTGGCGTAACAGCGAAAATCGCGTAGACAGCTACCGTGAAGCTCGCGCAGCCCTCAATCTGATCGCCAATGATCTCGCCTCGCTCTATGCCTCAACAAACCAAATGTTCTTCCAGCTTGACCCAAGCAACATCACTCCCGCCGAAGCAAATACTCTCCATGCCTCAGGCAGTGCCAATAGCCTTTTCTTTGTCTCGGCGCTATCAGCAGAAGCTCAGGATAACACCAAAAATAAAAGTGATCTTTGCGCATTAGGCTACTTCATGGACTACGCCCGCACCGCTCCCAAGGAACTCCACGAATCCTACAACCTCTATCGATTCATTGCCAGTAGCGATCCCACCTTCATCAAGCTACAGCAGGGTAAACCGCCTTTCACCAATGTTTCCGCCGACACTGAACCCGACACCAGCGGCCAGGGTTCGGAACTCCTCGCCCGCAACATCGCCAAATTCACGATCCAAGCCACCATGATTCCCCTCGACACCGATGGAAAATCAAAGCCGCCGGAAAAATTTCAACAGTCGGCGCAAAATCCCATTCCCGACTATCTCGACATCAGCCTCACTGCGTTCAATGAAGAAACCGCCAATCACTTTGGTTCCCAAAAAGCAGATTGGCACCAAGAGACCAACCCCACCTATCAAGCCAACGCACGCACCTTTACAACCCGCGTTTATTTGCCGGCAGCCGCCGTTGTCAAAACCTCTCCAAGCCCCACGCCCACTCCGACCCCATGACATCTCAGTCCTTTATTTCCAATCGGCACGCGGGATCGGCTCTCATCTCGACACTTTTAATGATCATCGTCCTCACGATCATCGTCACCGCCTTTCTGCAAAGCATGTCGCTGGAACGGCAGACGGCCAACAGCTATCTCAATCGCTACCGGGCACAACTGGCTGCCGAGGCCGGAATTGCAGATTTTTTGACGCGCCTCTCTAATGCCACTGCCAACACGAGTTTTCATTATACGGTTAATACACTCGATCCCACAAAGTCGAACGAGCGGCTCCAAATTCAGCCCTTGGCTCCAAATTCAGCCACTGCCTCTCAATCGCCTCCCATTGACCTCTTCGCCCCATCCAGCAATGAAGACTCCATTGCCATGACCATTATCTCAGGAACTTTTGCCACCAGAATTACCCGCAATGCAAATTGGCAAGCTCTACAAGATGACACTGGGAATAAAATCGCTCGCTACGCCTTCTGGGCCGATGAAGCCAATGCTAAACAAGATGCTCTATCTTTGGTCGGATCAATCTCTCCGGCCAAACGCGACACATTGGCAAACCTTGCAGAAATACCAATCCTGACACGCAACAAAAACGCACTCACCCAAACCCAACGGCAGGATTTAACTCTTACACGACCGCCATCCTCCGTCACCACACCCATACTTACGCCCAAAACCCTCAATCAAGTCCTGGCAAATCTCGATCCGCCGGCGGATGATTTCGACTTCGCCCTTAAAACGCGCACACACCTCTTAACTCCGGAAGGCAAACCGCGCCTGAACATTGCGCGTCTAAAATGCTATATTGACGGCGATACTTACGAAGAAAAAGACGCAGCAGGACAGGTTATCCTCCAAGTTGAAAACCCAACTCCACTGGCTCTTGATCAAGGCCCCACCTCACCGAGATTTCAGCTAGTCAAAGACCTTCTTAATGAAAGCGGCAACTTCCCCGCCGACAAAGAAAATTATTGGGGCTACGGAAACCTGGAATTCGTCCGTAAGATTTTTCAAAATCTCATCAATGGCAACCCCGTTCAAGCCCGACAGTTCGTTGCAAACCTTATCGATTACATTGACTCTGACATCATACCCACCTCTGACGGAAGCCCCGGCCAGAAACCACCCACGGGAAGTCAATCTGGCGCACATCCTTCCTTGCAAGCCTACGTTATCAATCAATTTTCGCCACCACCTACCGTAATTGGCACTGAAGCCAGACTAGACCCAAACACTAGAAAAATCATCGGCCACCCATACATTACTTATGTTGGACAAGGCTTCATTTTCAATAATGCATCCACTCGTGTATTAGGATGGGTTGGCTTGGCCTATCCATGGGAAACCCAAGCACCTTGGCGCATTGGATCCGGTGGATACAGCGTCGAAATGCAGATCGCTTTTGGCGGAAGCGCAAGCGGCACACGAGGCCCGCAAGTCATGGCTGAAACCTCCAGCGATCCAAATGGATACTTTCTTCACGGCTGGCTAGCTCAAGAATCAAGCTACCGCGGAGAATATTCAACAAAAACATTAATTCCAAAAAGCTACATTTTATTCCCACGCGGATTTAATGGCAGCTTAGACTTAGCAAACGGTTACTTTGGAAGCACCACAAATCCAAATCCAAATCCAGCAAATATTGCCTTTACAAATCTCACATCAACAATCGAACTTTTACGACTCATTTATACAGTAAAATCCAAGCGCTATCTCGTTCAAGATCTCGGAATATTAAAAAATTTACCTCGCAAATTTCCAAGCCCTTACAAGGGTTCATTTAAAGTCAAATTGGGATCAACATATAATGGAATTACTGATTGGCATTTTTTTGGTGATCCTCGCCTAAATTTTAAACAAGATGGATGGACTCAGTTACAAACAACCTTCCCATCAAGCGAAACAGACAGTGGTTCCAACGGAGTGCAGCCTGAAGGAAGCACCCCTGTGTACCCAGGACCGACCGGCACAGGCCAAGACCCCCTGCAAGAAATGGACCCGAATCCGGACAAATGGTGGAAAACCGCATCGGCCCACTTCCCAACATCATCAAAAGGATATCGACCTAGTCCACTCAGCCGCACAGATGCAGAGCTTTTCGGAACCACTCCGCAACCCGCCATGCTCAATTATTCTGAATTCGGCTTTTTGAACGCAGGCGAACATTGGAAAACCCTCACCCTTTACAACGACACGAGCAGATTTTCCTATCCCTATGATACTGCAGACTGGCGCCTTCTGGATTACATTGATCTAGGAACTGGAGAACCCAGAGAACCGAGTGAGACAGGAGTTCCTAAAATCGAAGGGCAGATTAACGTAAATTCAGGCAAACCCGCCACCCTGCAAGCACTTTTTACCGAGTTGCCAAATTTCTCCGGAAATGCAGAGGGACTATCCAATGTAATTATAAATAGCCCGAAAAAGCCCTTTCTTCAACCCAGCGCCATCCTAGATGATCCCGCTCTCACAAACGGAGAAACAAAGGATTTCGACAAAGAACGACTCATCGGACAGATTCTGCCGGCACTAACAACTCGCTCAAATCGATTTACAGTCTATGCCATCGGGCAAGCCTTGGGACGCAAAGGCCAAATCCAGGCAACCATGCGACTCCAAGCTGACATCGAACTGATCGAAACGACCAATGGCAGCAATACCACACAGATCATTCCAAAAATTATCAGCACACAAATTCAATGAAATTACCGCTCCCATCCCTGCCTCTTGCTGCAATCATTACCGTCATCTGGATTTGCCCCAGCCTTGCCCAACAAGACTTACATGCAGACACGCCCACAACAAGCTCACCTTTCAAATTTTCCCGTCTACAAGTCGAAGAGGCAGCACTACCCGGATCGAAAAAGAAATGGACGAAAATCATTTGTTCCTTCACCAGCCCACTCGAATGGGTGGACGGTCTTTCCTTTAATTTCATCGCTCTTGTCGGCAAAGAATCATCCGAGAAAAGCCTGCGAATCATCTCCGGCGGCGAAACTTACATGAATGTCCCGTGCGGCGAATCGAAAGCCATTATGTATATGAGCGCAAACGCCACAACCCGCTTCGGGCAGCCTGTAGCAGTTAAAGTTGACATTTATCGTGGAGATTTACAAGTCGGCACATATACATGGACAAATGGACAAGTGTCACTGCCAACAGATTGGACAAACAAATATTCCACCTTTGAAGGCATTCTTCAGCCCATGCGTTTTACTCCATGGCTATTAATTGACTCTGATAAAACACCCGATGCGTCAACTTACTGATAGAATCGTCATCCTTATTCAATGACACACTCCGGCAGCAAATGCCACACAGCAACCTCTCACTCACTTGTGTATCATCCCACCCAGAAAATATCTCTTTTTTCTTCTTGCTGTTGTGCCGGGGAGGGTTGATGGTGCGCGTGCAGTGTTAGAGCCCCTTTGGGCGCAGGTAGGTTGCTAGTAGTGTTCGTTGAGACGGGGATAAATCCCGCGCTCCAGCTGTGGCGATTCGAGTTCCGATTAACGGGAGCCGCGACTGAAACTCCATCATGCATCAACAAACACAACATCATGAGCACCAAACTCTACGTAGGCAACCTGTCCTTCGACACCACCGAACGCGATCTCACCGACCTCTTCTCCGAAGCAGGTTCCGTGCGTGAAGCCTCTCTCGTCATCGACAAGATGACCGGCAACTCGCGCGGTTTCGCATTCGTCACCATGTCCACGCCGGAAGAAGCCAAGGCGGCGGAGGAAAAATTCAATGGCCGTCAGGTCAATGGACGCACCCTTACCGTCAACGAAGCTCGTCCTCGCGAGGAACGTCCTGCCGGTGGCGGCGGTGACCGCAAGCGCAGCTTCGGCGGTGGCGGCGGTGGTGGTGGCCAGCGCAATGGCGGACGCCGTTTCTAAGATCGTCCCCTTTTCCAAAAAGGCGTTCCCGCGAAAGTGGGAACGCCTTTTTTTTGTGCATCGGGGCATTGACGTTGCCAACTCCGGTACTTCTGCGAGCTTGGTTTCTGCGTTTATGCCCTGGCGAGCGATCGCTCCCAAAACGGTTTTTCTGCCCCGGTTGCACGCATTCGCACCAACCATGAAAATTCATCCCACCGCCATCGTGAGCGGCCAGGCGCGTCTTGGCTCCAATGTTGAAATCGGCCCCTTTGCCATCGTGGAGGAAAATGTCACACTCGGTGACGATTGTGTCGTCCAGGCCCACGCCGTTCTCACCAATCGCGTTACCATGGGTGCGCGCAATTTCGTCGGCTACGGAGCCATCATTGGTGCCGCGCCACAGGACTTCGCTCACAACGCCTCCATCCCAAGTGATGTCCGCATTGGCGACGACAACACCTTTCGCGAATACGTTACGATCCACCGCGGCACCAAGCCCGATTCCAGCACCGTTGTCGGCAATGGCAATTTCCTCATGTGCGGCGTGCATCTCGGCCATAATACCCACATCGGCCACCGCAACATTATGGCCAACAACTGCCTCCTCGCGGGTTACGTCGACGTGAGCGACGATGTTGTCTTTGGCGGAGGATCGGTGTTTCACCAATTTCTCCGCGTCGGTCGCATGGTAATGATCCGGGGCGGCACCGCATGGAGCACCGACATCCCGCCCTTCACCACCGGCCTGGTCATCAATACCCTCGCCGGACTCAACTCCATCGGCATGCGCCGCAAAGGCCTCAGCGCCGAGGCGCGCCGCGACATCAAGCGCGCCTTCCATCTCACCTATCGCAGCGGACAAAATATCTCACAGGCCGTCACCGCGAGCGAGAGCATGGATTGGACTCCCGAAGGCGCGGAATTCATGGACTTCATTCGCAACCGCGGCAAACGCGGCCTCTGCCACGTTCGCGCCCTCTCAGGCAGCGCAGATCCCGCGGGCAGCGAGAGCTCGGACGCGACCGGCTAACCTCCACCGCCGCAGGACACGCTCCAAAATCGGAACGGGATCTGCTCCCCATGCAGAACCATGGAACCGACCGCAGCCCGCACGGCCAGCGAGCCCAAATCCGCAGCTTCCATTGCTGCCAGCCTCACCGCGCTCCGCAACCTTGGTGTCCGCGATCGAAGCCTGTTTTCCGCCATCCTCCATAGCGTCCTGGAAGCCAACCCCGGCATCCTCGGCGTCTGGAGCGTCTGGGAACCCAACGCGCTCGATGCCCGGGACCACGTCTTTCGCAACGCCCCCGGCCACGACCAAAGCGGTCGCTTCGTCCCCTACTGGCATCGTGGCGATGGCGCTCCGAAACTCGACCCGGTAACGGATTACGAAAAACCCGGCACCGGCTATTGGTACTGGATTCCCAAAAAACACCGCCAGCTCTGCGCCACGGAAGCCTACGATTATCCTGTCGGCCGCCACCGCCGCTGGATCACCAGTGAAATCGCCCCCATTCTGGAAGAGGGACGCTGCGTCGGCGTCGTCGGCATCGATCATCTGGCGGAATCCCAGCTTCCCCTCGACCCTGCCGCCGCCCGCAATAGCGACAAATCCGTCCCGAGCGTCCACGTTCTCGGCGAGGGCTCCGACAAACTCTCGCTTCTCACCAACCGCGAACGCGAGGTTCATTACTGGCTCAGCCAGGGCAAGTCCAACGAGGAAATCGGCATCATCCTCGGCATCAGCGCTCACACGGTCAAAAACCACCTCGAACGCATCTTCCAGAAACTTGGCGTGGAAAACCGCTATGCCGCGGCGCTCACTCAGTAGGAGGGCTCCTTCGCTTCCCCCAGAATGATCCGGGCGCGAGCCAGCGCATCGTGAATATTGCCGGCCACATTCTCCTCGCCGATCACATCCAGAAACCCCGATTTTTGCATAAGCAAGTATGGCTGGGTATGGGCACCGCTCAATAGCAAATGCTTGCCACGCTTGCGCAATTTCGCATGCAGGCTCTCGAGCGTATGGAGAGCCGTCGTATCCATGGCAATCACCTTCCGCATACGCAAGATCATCACCTCCGGCTCGCTCCGTGCATGCAACAGCACATTCTCCAGCTTGTCCGCGGCGCCAAACATCAACGGCCCAAAAACGCGAAATACCAGCACCCCCTGCGGCACCTCGCTCATGTCGACAGGTTGATAATCCCCCTCCCTCGCCGTGTTGTCGTCCAGCAGGGTGACCTGCGTCGCATCCGAAACACGCTTGATGAAGAGCAGCGCCGCCAGAACCATGCCAACCTCAACCGCAATCGTAAGATCAAACATCACCGTCAGCCCAAACGTACTCAACAACACCATCGTATCGCTGCCCGGCAGCTTCGGGATCAATCGAAAGGCCTCCCACTCCCCCATATTGTAAGCCACCATCACCAGCACCGCGCTCAGGGTGGCCAGAGGAATAAACGCCGCAAGCGGTGCGGCCACCAGCAGGATCAGCAACAACGTCACCGCGTGAATGATTCCTGAAACCGGCGAAACCGCCCCCATCTTCACATTTGTCGCCGTCCGGGCGATGGCACCCGTCGCCGGAATACCGCCGAAAAGAGGACTCACCAGATTCGCCAGCCCCTGAGCCATCAACTCCTGATTCGAGTCGTGTTTATCATCAATCATCCCATCCGCGACCACGGCGGACAGCAGCGACTCGATAGCCGCGAGCAGTGCGATGGTCACGGCTGGAGAGATCAGGTTCGGAAGCTGATGCCAGTCGAATGATGGAAAAGCAAAAGGCGGCAATCCGGCAGGAATTCCACCGAATTTCGAACCAATCGTTTCCACCGGGAGATGCAGCCACGCCGCCAGGCAGATGCCGAGGATCACCACCACGATGGAACCCGGCACCCGCGAACGCCACCGTGCCGGCCAGAAAATCAAAAGTGCCAGCGACAATACCGCCACCCCGAATGTCGGCCAGTGGATCTCCGTCACACAAGCTCCCAGCGCCACAATCTTTTCAAAAAATTCCGCCGGCAGATTCTCGACCGGCAGACCGAGGAAATCCTTGATCTGCGTGCTGAAAATGAGGACCGCAATTCCATTCGTAAATCCGATCGTTACCGGACGTGGAATATAGCGGATGATCGTACCCATCCGCGCCAGCCCCATCACAAAGAGCAGGGCGCCCGCAAGCATGGTGCAAATCATCAAATTCGCCAGCCCATACTTCGCAATGATCCCATAGACGATCACGACAAACGCCCCCGTCGGCCCGCCGATCTGCACCCGCGAGCCACCCAGAGCCGAAATCAAAAATCCGGCGACAATCGCGGTGAAAATACCCGCCTCCG
>Ga0351883_1256_pt1 | contig 13234 bp, 6 predicted proteins | sample BONcelFGM3001F14_FD_206772 | JGI IMG/M metagenome (GOLD analysis project Ga0351883, IMG submission 206772) | Enriched cells from coal bed in the Powder River Basin, Montana, United States - BONCAT cells FGM rep3 HSBNCT.FGM.300.1.F14 ...
AAATAGTGAAACGGATTGCATCTGATTTTGATGCTGTTTTGGTTGATTATCCAAAGGTTTTTGAAGAAGCTCAGAAAAGAGCGCCAATGGATTACTGGATATGGGACGGCGTGCACCCAACCGCATTTGGCCACGAATTAATGGCAAGGGAATGGATAAAACAGGTTAGCAATCGATTGAATTTCTTAAAGTTATATACGGAGTGAGATAAACAAAATACAAGAAAAAATCATGTTTTATATTCAAAAAAGGATAACACAATTATTTGTGCTATTGATGTTGACAGGATTGACAGCAAATACACAGACTGCCAATCATTTTTTTCCTGAAAAAGACCTCATCACTACAGGTATTTACTATTACCCGGAGCAATGGGATGAAAGCCAGTGGGAGCGCGATATTAAGAAAATTGCCGATATGGGCTTCGAGTTTGTACACGTGTCTGAGTTTGCCTGGTTTAAAATGGAACCCGAAGAGGGGAAGTTTGATTTTGCGTGGCTCGATAAAGTGATAAACCTCTGCGTAAAATACAACCTGAAGGTGATCATGTGCACGCCTTCGGCAACCACACCAACATGGATGCGACTAAACTATCCCGAGACGTTTATTATGGATGGGCATTACATTCGTGCCGAAAATGGTACACGTGGGTTAGAATCCATTGTCAACCCTAAGTATCGCATGTTTGTGGATAAAATAGTGACTGAAATAGCAAAACGCTATGGGCAGAACAAAAATGTAATTGGTTGGCAAATAGACAATGAGCCTCCTGCAATTTCCGATTATAGCCCATCATCACAGGAAGCATTCAGACAATGGTTAAAAAACAAATATAAAACTATCGATGCATTAAACGCTGCTTGGGGAACTGCCTTTTGGAGTCAGTGGTTCAGTAGTTTCGATCAGGTTGTCATCCCAAATACTAACCTTGTAGGCTGGTGGGGAAATAATCCACATGCTTTGCTCGATTTTAAACGTTACCTGGCAGATTCACAGGCAGAATTTCTCGATTTTCAGGCAGACATTTTGCGGAATTTTATTTCGAAAAACCAGTATATCACCACCAATTATACTGCTGTATGTACCGGTGCTGACCCAAGGCGTACAAAGAAGCTCGATTTCGCCTCTTATACAGCCTATCCCAATGGAGGCAGCGATAATATTGGCGAACTTGGTTTCAGGTTAGGCAATAGCAAAGCCATTCTTTTTGCGGCTGAATATTACAAATCGGTCGGCGGTGTGTCGGGAGTGATGGAAATGCAGCCCGGGCCGGTAAACTGGGGCTGGTACAATCCACTTCTTTTACCCGGTGCAGTGCGTTTATGGTTGTATCATTCCTTTGCTGCCGGAGGTAAGCTCGCCTGTTCCTATCGTTTCCGTCAGGTCTTGTATAGTTCAGAGCAATACCACTCAGGAATAATTCAGACAGATGGCGTAACGCTTTCTCCCGGAGGAGAGGAGTATATGCAATTCATGAAGGAAATAAAAGATATCAGGAAACAATACAAACCGACTGCTAAGATGCCTGAAAAACTGGCTGCACGTTCAACGGCCATCCTTTGGAACCTTGAAAATTACTGGTCCATCGACAGGCAAAAACAGACGAATCAATGGGATGCGTGGAATTATCCGGTTAAGTTCCTTGAAATGACAAAATCCCTGGGCGCTCCCACAGAGGTGATTTCCGAAACAGCCGATTTCTCTAAATATAAATTTCGATTGTTCCGGCTTATGAATTGGCTGATTCAGCATTGGTGAAGAAATGGAACGATTATGCTGAAAATGGTGGACATTTGATCATTACCTGCCGCACGGCAACCAAAAACCGCATGGGGCATTTCTGGGAGGCAGAAACGGCAGCGCCAATTTCAGGCCTTATCGGAGCGCACATCAAAGCCACCGACATGCTTTCGGGTTATGCAAAGGGTGATATCCTGATGAAATCGACTCACTACAATTGGAACAACTGGGCCGATTTTCTCGAAACCGATAAAAACACCGAAGTGCTTGCCTCCTACAACAATCAGTTTTATAAAGGCAAGGCTGCCGTAGTAAAACGCAAGGTCGGTAAGGGAACAGTAACCTATATCGGTGTGGACACCGACGAATCAAAACTCGAAAAAGATATATTGAGGGATATCTACGCAAAAGCCGGGGCTTCCACCGAAGATTATCCTGAAGGAGTTTACGTTTACTGGCGCGATGGTTTTTATATGGCCGTGAATTATTCTTCAAACGATTATACGATGACTATACCTGCAACCGCTAAAGTCCTTGTTGGGGACAAAACGCTGAAACCCGCCGGTGTGTTGGTTTGGAGCGAGTAATGAGCATCAATTCAATACCATTGACTGGCAGTTTTAGTCATCCGATGAATCAGGAATAAATTGATTTACAAGACTGTACCATCAACACATTTCACAAAACAATTCATCGGATGACTTTTCGGAGCAGACTCATAGTTGAGAACTTAGGAATTTTGGGAATTTAGATTGGGCTCAACCAAATGAACCGAAAAATACAGACATCATAACCAATTAAAACATTATCGTACCCTCTTTGACAAATTAAGACCCTATCAGTCCATTATTTTCAATGAAATTAGTGCCCAAAATAATTCTATTATAAATTGTTTATGAAGAACAAAAGAATACTTCTTAGTCTGTTTGCCGGACTGTTATTGGCTGCGTGCTCTGTGCCGCAATACCAACTGACAGATGATGGCGTAATTTTAAACTTAAAGCAAGAAAAAAAAGCAGAAGCCAATAAGCTTCGGTTGCAGGTGTTGGGCGACGGATTAATTCATGTGTCCGCAACTCCTGATAAAGATTTCCCCAAAGATTCAAGTTTAATTATTGTTCCCGGCCTTCAAACCGTCCCTTTTCAGGTGGATGATGCCAGTGATTCAATTATGCTGAGTACTTCCCGGTTAAAAGTAATGGTTTCAAAGCTGGATGGCGGGATAAAGTTTAAGGACAAGAATGGACGGGTTATCCTGGCGGAGAAGCCTGGCGGTGGTAAAACATTCTCTCCAATTGAAGTAGAAGGAACAAAAGGCTACTCCGTTAGGCAACTATTTGATTCGCCTGCTGATGAAGATTTTTATGGATTGGGACAACACCAGTCTGATGAGTTCAACTACAAGGGGAAAAGCGAAGAACTATTTCAATACAATACAAAAGTTTCTGTGCCTTTTATTGTTTCCAACAAGAACTATGGACTATTGTGGGACAGCTACTCGTTAAGCCGTTTTGGCGATAGCCGTGACTACAAGCAACTAAACAGGGCCTTTAAATTGTACAATAAAAATGGTCAGCCAGGCAGCCTTACCGGGACTTATCAGTCTCAGGCGAAAGATTTACAGAGACTGGTTCGCACAGAAGATTCACTTTATTTTGAAGATGTAAAAACGATAAAAAATCTTCCGGAGAATTTTCCTTTAAAGGGAGCTGATGTGACCTATGAAGGAGAGATTGAAGCATCTCAAAGTGGAATTTATCGTTTCATTTTGTATTATGCCGGATATGTGAAGGTTTATTTGAATAATGAATTGGTGGTGCCAGAACGCTGGCGGACAGCATGGAACCCGAACACCTACAAATTTACTTTTGAATTGGAAACCGGTAAACGGGTGCCTATACGTGTTGAGTGGAACCCGGATGGCGGAAGATCGTATTGCGGGTTACGCGTTCAAACCCCTCAACCCGATGAAGAGAAAAACAGCCAGGTTTGGTGGAGTGAGATGAATAAAAAACTGGATTACTATTTTGTGTATGGTAATTCGATGGACGAAATCATAAAAGGATACCGTACCCTGACCGGAAAGTCACAGGTTATGCCCAAATGGGCCATGGGTTTCTGGCAAAGTCGCGAACGCTATAAAACCCAGAACGAAATTGTGGGCGTTCTGAAAGAATTCCGGGATAGAAAAATCCCTATCGACAACATTGTGCTGGACTGGAATTACTGGCGCGAAAGCGAATGGGGAAGTCATGAGTTTGATGAAAAACGTTTCCCAAATCCGAAAGCGATGGTCGATTCCATCCATGCCATGAATGCGAAAATGATGATTTCGGTGTGGCCCAAGTTTTATGCTACAACAAAACATTTCAAAGAATTTGATGAGAAAGGCTGGATGTACCGGCAAGCTGTTAAAGACAGCATTCGCGACTGGGTAGGCCCCGGTTATGTAGGTTCATTCTACGATGCTTATTCGGCTGGCGCCCGAAAATTGTTCTGGAAACAAATGTATGATAATTTGTACCCGCTGGGCATTGATGCCTGGTGGATGGATGCCAGCGAACCGAATGTACTCGATTGTACCGATATGAAATACCGCAAGGCTTTATGTGGCCCAACGGCTTTAGGCCCATCAGCGGAGTTTTTCAACACTTACGCGTTAATGAATGCCGAAGCAATTTATAACGGGCAACGCAGTGTTGCTCCCAATAAAAGGGTCTTTTTGTTAACCCGTTCCGGATTTGCAGGGCTACAACGGTATTCAACTGCAACATGGAGTGGCGACATTGGCACACGTTGGGAGGATATGAAAGCCCAGATTTCTGCCGGATTGAATTTTTCAATAAGCGGTATTCCATACTGGACAATGGATATTGGAGGTTTCTGTGTTGAAGACCGCTACGTAGCCGGACAAATGGAGTACAACAAAAGCGGGAATGAAAACGCCGATCACAAAGAATGGCGCGAGCTGAATACCCGTTGGTACCAATTTGGTTCTTTTGCACCATTATACAGGGCGCACGGTCAGTTCCCATATCGCGAAGTGTGGAATATTGCACCCAAAGGGCATCCTGCTTATGAATCTATTACATATTTTAACAACTTGCGCTACAGATTGATGCCATACATTTACACGATGGCCGGCATGACCTATTTTAACGATTACACAATTATGCGGCCATTGGTTATGGATTATTCAGCAGATAAAAATGTTGGAAATATTGGCGACCAGTTTATGTTTGGTCCGGCTTTTATGGTATGCCCTGTTTATACTTATGAGGCCCGCGAGCGCGAAGTTTATTTCCCGGAAAGTTCCAATTGGTACGATTTCTATACCGGACAATTTATTCAAGGTGGACAGAAGTTAAAAGTGGATGCTCCATACGATCGTATTCCATTGTACATCAGGGAAGGGGCAATCATCCCGGTTGGGCCTGAAATTCAATACACTGATGAGAAACAGCCTGAAACAATTGTTCTGTATGTTTATCGCGGTCAGGATGGCAGTTTTTCCCTCTACGAGGACGAAGGTGTAAATTACAATTACGAAAAAGGCGCATATTCAAATATCTCATTCCGCTACAATGACACCGTTGGAACACTGACAATCGGAGAACGGGAGGGTGAATTTGACGGAATGTTGAAGGAACGTACTTTTGTGATTGTACCGGTAAGTAAAGAGGACCCCAAAGCCTTTCAACCCGATGGACAAGGCGAATCGGTGCATTACGATGGACGCAAGCTAACGATCAAATTATAACCAAAAGGAATTTATAAAAAATGAAAATGAACCAACTGTGCCTTTCCCTTCTGACTTTTCTTTTGGCAGGATCGGTTTTGGCACAGGGCAAAAGCAATAAAAAAGGTAGTGCCTGAGCGAAGATATTGTTTATTACTATGTGCATCCCCTTTAATTTACAGACTGGAGATGAGTTGAAGGATATTTTCTTTACTTTGACCCTTTGCCGGAAAAATTACTACTCAATGGAATGAGACGATTTATCAGATTATTTTGCGTGCTTATTTTAGTTTTTACTCTTTCGCTTCAAGGAACAGGGCAACCTACCTATTTATTTCATCACCTGAGTACGAATGAGGGGCTTTCGAACAGCAATGTCAGGACGATTTTGAAAGACAGTTATGGGTTTTTATGGATCGGAACCGAGTTTGGGTTAAACCGATACGATGGTTATGGATTTAAAATATACACTGAAAAACCAAAGAAAGAAAACTCATTATGGGCAAGCGATATCCTGGGATTACAAGAAGATGGTTTGGGCAACATCTGGATCAGTAGCGTGTATGGCTACACTGTTTACAACCGGGACAAAGATTGTTTTATTACCGATATTGCCAATTTGCTGCAAGGCTTGGGCATACAGGTTGATCGCAACTACAAAGTGCATGTCGACAAAAAACACGATTTATGGGTAATGAGCGGTCAAAAGGCATTTTTCTACGATACCCGCAAAAAAACACTGAAAGTTTTTAGTGTAAAAGTGCATATAGATGAAGTTGTAACTACAGAATTAAGTGATGATGGGCAGAGTTTATATGGTCTATTGAAGTCAGGAGTACTATGGCAGGTGGACAAATTTACAGGGAACCAGACTATTCATGATTTACAGGATAATTCGAAGGCGGAAACTCTTGCCAAATACAACAAAGTATACATTGATAACCGTGGTGGAATATGGCTGTTTTCTTTCAAAACCGATGAACTCATTTACCGGAAAAGTATAAAATCAGATTGGAAAGAATTGGCGTTGAGTTCTTCTATTCAAACTCAGAGCAATGTTGTATTGGGTGTACTGGATGACGGAAACGGACGAATCTGGATAAGCACCGATCATAAGGGAATATTTATTTTCGACAGGGCCAATGAAACCCTAACTAATCTATTGCATGATCCGGGGACGAATTCTTCAATTGCATCAAACAATGTTAGTTGCCTGTATCAGGATAACAATGGTACAGTCTGGATGGGGCATAATAAGAAGGGGATTTCGTTTTATCATGAAAGCTTTGATAAGTTTATAAACATTGTACATCCTGAATGTAAAGATATCAGTGCAATAATGGAGGACCGGAAAGGAAATGTCTGGTTAGGTACTGATGGCAATGGATTGTATCTGGCTGAAAATATACAAAAAGGTGAAATCAGAAAACTGCCGATGCCAAATAATGCGATTGTCACTTTATTGGAAGACGGGAAAGGCAGAATTTGGATTGGAACTTACTTAAACGGCCTGTTTTGCTATGAAAATGGACAATTTCGCCACTATACTAAAGAGAATAGCAAGCTGGCTGCCAATGACATTTGGGATTTAAAGGAAGATCGGTATGGGAATATCTGGATAGGCTCTCTCGGGGGTGGTATTCAATGTCTTCGTTCGGATATAGAAAGTTTTGATTCGCTTATTAATGTATGTGAAGACGTGAAATTCGCATTAGATATGCATTATGATGGCGGGGATAAATTATACATCGGTTCTGTCTTTGGGCTCTGTGTTTTAGATATTACTACCGGTAATCACATCTTATATATGGGCAATTATCGGTGGAATCAGCAATACAAACAAATGTTAATAAACAGTGTATTGAAAGATGACAATGATAATATTTGGCTGGGACACTCACAAGGATTGACGTTATGGGACTTGAAGAAAGATACACTCTATTACATTAACAAAGAGAATGGACTGTGCGACAATATCGTCCGCGGTATTGTTGAGGACAACAATCATAAAATATGGGTAACGACAAGCAATGGCTTATCTGTTCTTTCGGCAGAGCGTGATATTCAGGGTGCTATGAGTATTACCAGCAGAAATTTTTCTACAAAGGATGGACTTAAATCCAACTATTTTAACAATCATTCTATTTGTAAACTTCAAAATGGCGACATCCTATTGGGTGGGACAGAGGGTTATACTATCGTCAATCCGAATAAACTGGCTGAAAAAGAACAGCTTCCCGTCAAAGTAATCTTTACCGGACTTAGCTTAGCTAATAATAACATTCAGGTAGATTCTCTTTACAATGGGAATAAGTTGTTGGAACATTCCATTGAGCACACTTCTAAAATTACTTTTAGCCATAAAGATAAGCTCATTGCATTACAGTTTGCTACCGGTGATTTGCTGAATGCTGACAAAGTAAAATATGCCTATAAAATGGATGGTTTCAACGATCAGTGGCTTCCAACGCGAGAAAACAAAATTGTATTCTCTTCATTAAATCCAGGCAGCTACAAGCTTTTCATTAAAGCTTGTAATAGTGATGGGGTATGGAATGAAGAAGCGACTGTTTTGAATATTACCGTTACGCCTCCATTTTATTTGTCGAACTGGGCTGTAGTACTATATGTTTTAATTGCTATTGGCCTGATCATTTTTATTATTTATCGTACCCGAAAACATCACCGTATTAAACTCGAACGGCAAAGGTTGCAGTTAAAACACGAGCAGGAAACAAACCTTAATGAGATGAAACTAAGGTTCTTCACCAATATCAGTCACGACTTGCGCACGCCGCTTACGCTTATTCTCACTCCTTTGCAAACAATATTAAGCGGCGTATTAGAGGATGGTTTGCGCAAAAAACTTAAAACGGTAAACAAAAATGCAGAACAATTGCTCCAATTGATCAATGCTTTGCTGGACTTTCGCAAATTGGATGCAGGCGCCGAAACTTTGCGCCTGCAAGCGGGTGATTTTGTGGCTTTCATCAGGGAGTTGTGTTTTTCTTTCCAGGCATATGCGATAGATCGTCACATGAATTTCGCATTTTCCAGCGATCTGGAAATTCTACCGATGCAATTCGATCCGGATAAAGTACAGAAAATAATCTTGAACCTGCTTTCAAACGCCTTTAAATACACTCCGGATAATGGAAGTATTAAAGTCCATATTTTTCAGGAGGATGATCGAGTATGTGTCAGCGTGTCAGATTCGGGTCAGGGTATTGGCAATGCAGACATGGAACACATTTTTGAACGGTTCTATCAGGCCTCGCAGAAAGGACTGGAGAAGACCGGAAGTGGAATTGGTTTACACATTGTAAGTGAATATGTTCAAATGCATAGAGGAACTGTTACTGTTGCGAATAACGAGCCGCAAGGCAGTACATTCACCATTAAGCTCCCAATTCAGGAAATCAGCATTCCTGAAGAGTTCCATCTTGAAAAAGTATCGGAAGAAGAACCATTTGAACAAATAGAGGATCAGCGCCTTCCCGCTAATCCCGTATTACTTTTTGTCGATGATAACAGGGATTTTTGCGAGTTCATGGCTGATAGCCTGGCGGATGAGTATTCCGTATTGGTCGCCTATAATGGTCAGGAAGCCTTGGAGCAACTCAGAAAAAATGATGTAAACATTGTTGTTAGTGATGTGATGATGCCCATTATGAGCGGAACGGAGCTTTGCAACCTGATAAAAACAAACATACAGTGGTCGCATATACCGGTAATCTTGCTGACTGCCCGTACTGCTGAAGAATATCATATAGAAGGGTTGGAACTAGGTGCAGATGATTATATTACCAAACCTTTCAATTTCAATTTGTTAAAACTGCGCATTCGCAAGTTCCTGGAATGGACAGAAAAGTGCCACGTCTCGTTTAGTCAAAAAATGGATATTTCTCCAAGTGAAATCACGATAACGCCGTTGGATGAACAACTAATCGAAAAATCGATCAAGGTAGTGGAAGAACACATTGGTGACACAGAATTTTCGGTAGAGGAACTCGGTGCTGCAGTAGGTCTCAGCAGGAGCCACTTATATAAAAAACTGATGAGCATTACAGGAAAAGGGCCTGCCGAGTTTATTCGCACTATCCGTCTCAAACGGGGAAGGCAACTCTTAGGGAAAAGCCAGTTGCAAATAGCTGAAATTGCATACGAGGTTGGCTTTAACTCACCCAAAAGGTTCACTATCAATTTCAAGAGTGAGTTTGGGTTATCGCCTTCTGATTATTTACGAACATATAAAGATCAGGAATAACACCGCATACATTTATATAAACAGTGTAAACTGATGAAAATGATACACCAGGATCCCTAATAAAATACATAACGTACCCTCCTCCGGACACATAAGTAATACATTAGCCGTCTCTAATTAATTGATTAAGTGCTTGTTGTTAAATTAGATTAAATCTATGTATTATGAAATTAAAATCTGGTGTGTGTACTAAATGGCTGCATGGAGGACTAAGATGTCTTCTGGCCATTGTATTAATGAATTTGTTTGTATTACCCATCTACGCGCAAAAAGTTCCCGTATCGGGGGTGGTAAAGGCCGATACAGATGGAAGTACCCTTGTTGGTGTTACCGTTCGTTTGAAAGGTACAGCTACAGGCGCTATTACCAATGTGAATGGGGTTTATTCTTTGGAAGCTGAAAACGGGCAAACGCTTGTTTTTTCGTACATTGGTTTTAAAACCCAGGAAATTGATGTCAAGGGACAGAAAGTTATCAATGTGACCTTGGCAGAGGACTTAAAGTCTGTTGATGAAGTGGTGGTTATTGGCTATGGTTCCGTAAAACGGAAAGATGTTACCGGCGCTGTATCTTCTGTTAGTAGCGACGATATCCGTCAATCGCAGCCAGTAACCATTGAACAGTCGCTACAGGGAAGAGTACCGGGTATGGTGGTTCAGCAGACTTCAGGACAACCTGGTGGCGGTGTTTCAGTGCAAATCCGTGGGATAACTGGTTTTGGAGGCTCCGGACCATTGTATGTGCTGGATGGGGTAGAACTTCAGGGAATTGCATCAGTTGGGGGTGGAACTAACCCATTGGCCGGGATAAACCCCTCAGATATTGAATCGGTCGATGTGTTAAAAGACGCCTCCGCTACAGCTATTTATGGTTCAAAGGGTACCGACGGCGTAATTATCATTACCACAAAAAGGGGTCGAATAGCGCCTCCTAGAATCATCTACGAATTTTCTTCGGGTATTCAACAGTTGACGAAGAAACTCCCGGTTATGAATTTGCAGGAATTTGCAACTTTCGTGAACGAAAGGAATGCAGGCATTGGCTGGGGTTTCGATGCCAGACCTGAATTTGCCAATCCTGCATATTTAGGCAAGGGTACCGACTGGCAGGATGTACTGTTCCGAAACGCCCCCGCGTCCACTCATACAATTACAGTTAGCGGAGGTGATACAAGGACTCAGTACTTGTTGTCGGGGGCATATCAGAGCGAGGAGGGTATAGCTTTGGGCTCTAAGTTTGATCGGATTTCGCTACGCTTAAATCTTGATAATAAAACTACCAGTTGGTTGAAAATCGGTACCAGTCTCCAGCTCGTAAACATTGATGAGAATATAAATAGTACCAACTCCAGTGTAATTCGTGCTGCACTTGAGCAGACTCCTGACATTGCGGTGCAGAATTCTGATGGCAGTTGGGGAGGCTCCAGCAGTACTGTTGGTTGGGTTCAACAAAAGGTAAACCCTTATGCAATAGCTTTAATAAATAAGGACGAGGCAAACCGGAAACAGGTTTTCGGTAATCTTTACGCTGAAGTTACATTCGCCAAGGGTTTAGTATTGAGAAATGAAGCGTCAGGAAATTTCTCGATAGCTACACACGATGTATTTAGGCCAAATTATAAAATGGGAAACCTGGAAAGAAAAACCAATGATGGTTCCTCTCAATTTAACCAGGGCATTTACACATCTTTAAAGAATTACCTTACCTATTCTCACCTGTTTTCGGAACAATACAGTCTGACCGCAATGGCTGGACATGAAGCATCTCTGGACAAATCGGAAACGTTAAGGGCAGCCCGTAGTAATTTCCCGTCAAATAATGTACAGGTAGTTAGTGGTGGTGATCCAACTACGGCAACAAATATTGGAACGAAAGGGCATAGCTCAAGGGAGTCGTACTTTGGCCGTTTAAATCTGGGAATTAATGATAAATACCTGCTTACCGGTAACGTTCGTGAGGACGGGGCTTCAATGTATGCAGAAAATAACCGTTGGGTATTATCTTACTCCGGAGCCTTGGCATGGAAAATAAATAACGAGAACTTTTTGAAAAGCCTGAAAGATGTTAATGAACTTAAGCTGCGTCTTGGTTATGGGTTGACGAACAGACAAGCTGGCCGGGATTACGTTTACACATCTACGCTTGGCACAATTCCTACAGGTGTGAGTACGATATCACAACTTACCCAAAATATTGCAAACCCGGGTTTGCAATGGGAACAAACAAAGAATTCAAATATTGGTCTTGACGGAACATTTTTTAACTGGCGTTTAAATTTTGCTGTCGATTTTTATCTGAAAAAAACTGATGGTCTTGCCATGCAAACTTCTTTACCAATGTACTCAGGAACTGCTATTGGCTGGTCCCCCGGGAAACTGGATGCGCCATGGGTAAACGTGGGTTCCATGGAAAACAAAGGATTTGACTTTCGGATAAGTTCTACAAATATTAAAGGAAAAGACTTTACATGGAAAACTGATTTAACCGTGTCGCGAAATATCAATAAAGTTGTAAAACTCAATGCCGATGGGGCGCCGATAATGGGGCAATACAGTAAGACTGTTGTAGGAAGATCAATCGGTGATTTTTACGGGTACGTTGTTGAAGGAGTATTTGCATCTGCTGTTGATGCTTTCGGGGATGAAGAAAATGGCATTAAGCCTCATGCCAGGCCATCGAAGAACGGCCAAATACTGCCTTTCGCAAATGCTTCCGGCAGTATTTGGTATGGCGATCTCAAGTTTAAAGATATGAATGGGGACGGCATAATCGATGAAAATGACCAAACCTACCTTGGATCACCAATTCCCAAAGTTCAATTGGGTTTAAACAACACATTTACGTATAAGAATTTAGATTTGAATGTGTTTTTCAGTGCCAGTCTTGGCAATAAAGTATATTGGTTATCTGCTTAGAGCAAGTTGAAAGATTTTATACTTTTGTGTATGGAAAAGGAAGAACGTTACCCAAAGGATTTCCAAGAGTTTCTTACACAATTTAAGTCGGAAGATGATTGTTGGGATTATTTATTTTGGATAAGATGGCCCGATGGATATGTTTGTTTGAATTGCAATAACGCTAAATATTGGCTTACAAAAGACAAAACAATTCATTGTTCTAACTGTGAATGTGAAACAACAGTTACGAGCGGAACGATATTTCATAAAACAAGAAAACCATTATTGCTTTGGTTTCATATAATGTGGTGGGTTGTTGCTCAAAAAACTGGTGCAAGTGCAAATAATTTAAAAGATTTTATGGGTTTCGGTTCTTATGAGACTGCTTGGGCATGGCTGCATAAGCTACGTAGAGCTATGGTAAGACCAATGCGAGAGAAGTTGACAGGAGAAGTTGAAGTTGATGAAACATATATAGGAGGAATTGAAATTGGCAATAATTCATGTGCTTGTTTCCCTGATCCAGAAATTACTTTCTTTTCAAATTTATATTTGGTTGAATTGGCTAAAAAACTATAACCAGACCAACCA
>Ga0351883_1257_pt1 | contig 13203 bp, 9 predicted proteins | sample BONcelFGM3001F14_FD_206772 | JGI IMG/M metagenome (GOLD analysis project Ga0351883, IMG submission 206772) | Enriched cells from coal bed in the Powder River Basin, Montana, United States - BONCAT cells FGM rep3 HSBNCT.FGM.300.1.F14 ...
ATGGAGCCTCCGGGCCATCCAGCGCGGCCCATGTTCCCCCCGCGGCGGGGTCTTCGTTCCATCGGTCGGTGTTGATGAATTTGGTCGCGATGCGAAGGGGATCCCATGGTTTGGGCGTCACGGCGGGATCCCAGGTGGGCGAGGAAAGCCTGTCATATTGACCCGAAGCATTGACGTGAGCATTTCCGGGAACGCCATCCCGACCGGGCCAGACATGCCTCTCCACGACTGCTTGAAATCGCTTTTCTCCGGTGATCGTGTCACCGGTTTCGAAAACTCCATAGTCGGTATTGCCGTTCTTTTTTTGGATGGTCTGGGCGACCCCCCAAATGGTGAAGGTGTTGGATCGGGTGGTCAGGATATTCGCCAGATTACGTATGAGGGATTCTTTCTCCCAATCCGTGGCGCCGGTGTCTGCGACTCCGGCGATTTCACAGAGTTCGCCCACGTAGTCGAAAGCACCCTGCGCTCCAAAATCGTTGCCACCTGCGGCAAGGGTGTGGCTAAGGATGTTTTGCACCACTTCCGAGGGTGCGGAGGCACCGGGACTGACGGTGGTGGACGCCTTCATGCTCTGAAAAGCCGCCTGGAGCGGTTGCCAGCGGGAGACTCCGAAGTCCGGCTCAATCTTCGCGTTGACGTTGATTTTGCCAAGCGTGCTATTCATGGTGGTATGCGGCGTCACCGTTGGGGCAAACAGATCGAGCAGCAGCCAGTCGGGAAGGTCGGAGGAACTGCCGCCTGGCTGGAGCTTCAGGGTCTCGCCCGGGAGTCCGCGTTGCTGGCCGGTTGGAACCATCGTGAAGAAACCGATGGATGAACGAGGAGACGACGCGTAGAAAGCGTTTTGGTTGTCGAAGGACCCCCATTTGTCCTTTTTCAATTGCGAGAGAATCGCTGTCGTTGCGTCGTTTTCCGCTCCCAGGCTGTCGGCATCGGTGTCTGTGGCACTACTTGGGATGGCGGTCCACTCGCTGGCGTTTCCTCCGAGGCGCGCGTCGGCGATTTGAAAGCTGCGGATGATTGGGGTGTTGAGCGGACCAAGCGCCGCGAGATCAATTTGAAAGTTGAAAGGAATGCGATCCTCGCCTGCTGCCGGTGGAGCCATGGCGGCATTACCGTCCTGGGCATCCCAAACGGGAATTAACTGAATGGGGGTGGAATTGTCTTCGCTCTTCACGAAGGTGACGAGCCTCAGGTTGCCTGTGATGGTTACCGTTCCTCGAAATTCAGCCGGGGCGGAGGGAATCGCATTGGCACCGCCACTGGTGGAGGTGGCCGAGTGGCTGAACTGATCCGGGGGCCATTGCCGCGGATAGATCCAGCGTTGATTAAGGCCGTTGGAGGCGGGAAGGTCGGAGGTGACGACATAGTATTCACCGGGGCGAACGGTGTAGTATTCGTCACTAGGGGCGGTTAAAGAGGGACCGAGGGAGCCTTGGAAATACCTTATGCCCTCCCCCTGCTCATATTTGTTCATAGCTTGCGTGGCGCTCGTTCCCGCCGAGTCCGTGATGACATATTCAAAATGAGTGAAGACAAATTTTTGGGCAAACTGCCTCTTGATGCGGTTATGGGCCATCCTGTCACCCAGGTAAAATTCCACCGTGTAGGTGATTTTGAGCCGGTATTTCTGCAGGGCGGGATCGGCTTCGATGGGAACCACTGGCTCAGGCAGGACGATCATGGCAAACTCTGTCACCATGGCCCTGGGAAGATAGGGGACGATGGCCTTGCCGCTAAGGAGTCCCTGGCGAATGGCGCGGCCCGGCCAGTTCGTCGATGGCGCGGTGGCAGGGTCGTGATTGCGGAGATATTGCGAGAGCGGTTCGATGTCCTCGGACCAACCGGAGCTGTTGGCAACATCCTCACCCCCGCCGGCATAGTTGCCCATCACCGTTATATTCCAGGCGACCTGGTCCGCCTCGCGTTCTCCAATTCCGGGGCCGCCCCATTTGTCCACAAAACTTCGCGCGGGCATCCCTGGCCAATCCCTCCGCGCCAGCAGGCGGGAAATATTGTCGGCGACGTGGGGCAGGCCGGATTGATCGGGCACGTAGGGGGTGTTGACCGCAAGGTTGAATCTGCGCTGGGCATTCTCATAGCCATGGAAGTACATCGGTCCGTAGAGATCCCGGTCGAACTGGAAATAGCGGTGGTCGTAGATGTTGGGGATTCGCTTGTCGAGAAACAGCCGGGATTTCCCAAAGACGTTGAACTCGGGATCCCGTCCCCAGCTTGTCAGGAGAAATTTGTTTTGTTGGTAGTAGCCGTTTGGGTTGGCGGGAACGAACTGTTTAATCTCCTCGGGCGAGGAAAGCAGGCGCCACGACGGCTTGCCTGCCGTGGCATTGTGGATCCAGTCAACCATGGCGTTCCGGTCAAGATCGGTTCCGAGCAAATCGATATTGACCGCACTGGGATGCCAGAGAGGGAAATACTGGACCGGGCTGGTGCCGACGCTATTAGCCATCTGGGCGGATGTGGCATAGGCGCTGGGGCCCGGCTTGTAGGGCGATAGGGTTGGATCCGTCGAACCACTGTCGAGCGTCTTGGTTGCCAGGGGATTGGCCTCGGAAAAATTCATCGCGGACGCTATGGGTTTTCCGTAGGCCATATTCACATTGATCTTCGCGTTCTCGTCATCCATCCAGAAACCGTATCGCCCGACGATCTGGTTGGTCGCGGAGGCGGGCGCGAGGGGGTTTGCCAGGACGGGAACCCATGCGACCCGGAGAGGCAGATTGGTGGAAACGATGGAGTAGTCGTCCGATTTGGCCGATTTGATGTTGAGATTGGCATCACCGGCATTTCCCTGGCTGTAGCCCCTGGTGGGGTTTGAGCTGAGCGGAACGTAGCGGATGTCACCGGGTCCGCTGACCAGGGTCAGCAGCCCGGGGTTGATGATCCAATTCGTTGGCGAAGCCGGAAGAACCCCGGATGCGACCGGCTGGGGAATGTTGGAGTCGAGGATGGAAACCGCGTGTTCCAGGGCATTTTGGGCGAGCAGTTTGGCCCGCTGGTCGCTGGCCATGCTGGAGGCCGCCTGGCGCTCGGTGCGCATGCTCACGGTGAAGGCCACGATGAGGATGGTGGTGATGACGATGAGAGCGAGAACCACGATGAGCGCCAGGCCGCGGTTTCGGTGGATGGGGGCGGGACGCATCATGGCCGGACAGGGGTCTCGCTGGAGAGCCGTACAGTGGTGGAAAAAACCCGGGCGGACGTGAGGCCGTTCGCCCGGGCGTCCTGGAGAAATTTATCGATCTTCGAGGGAACCTGATCCGGTGTGGTGGCGGCTTCGATTTGCGGAATGACGGGATTCTGTTGGAGCGCCCTGGAGTCGATGGTCACAACCGTCAATTCCACGGCACTGGGAAGACGGTGGGCGGGCACGGTGGCGGCCGGATCGGTATAACGGACGGCGTCGGTCGAACCGGCCGCGGGGGCTTGAAAATGCGCGGCGGAATTGAACTTCAGCGGGGCGGCGGCCGTATTTCCGTTCACCGTGGCGGAACTGCTCAGCCATGGGATGGGATTGCCGTTGCCATCCAGACAGCGGGCCCAAAAAGCAAGGATTCCGTCGGACACCACGGAAGACGCGGCATTGGCCGGCGAGGAAAGTCCGGCTTCGCCGGCTTCCTTGAAGGCGTCCGCTGGCAGAGCGCTTATCCAGGGGGCGTTCGAGGCATTCGGAGCCGCGTCGTAGATCCTGAAATAGTTGTTCGCGTTGTCTGGAGCCACGTGCAGGCGCCGAAGCTGGTACTGGCCTGAATGTGTGCCAACCGGATCAACCCGGGTGAGAAAATATCCCGCGACCGATAGGTTCCCCTTCGTGGAGGAAGCCAGGGGAGCCTGCCAGAACAGGCTGCTTGCATTGGGGACCAGGGTCGGAACGCCGGCCGCGATGTTGGGATCCTGCACAAACTGCAGTTTGTCGGAAATGGCCGCCTGGGCGAGTTCGCGGGCGATCAACTCCAGAACAGCGCGTCCATTTTGGAACGATTCCACCCTGCGTTCCCCGGCGACCCAAGCCCGGTTTACCTCGCCCAGCATGAGGAGAAGGATCACCAGGAGCAGGGAGAAAATGCTCATGGCCACCAGCAGTTCGACGAGGGTGAAGGCGTTTTTCCAGGATTTCATCTTATTGCGGGGATCAAGAGACACCACGAACCGCGGTCATTGCGGCCGGAAGTACATCGGGAAACTGGCCCCATTCGCCGCCGGAGCGATCACGTTGCCGTCTTCTGTGTTTACGGGCCAGGCAACAGTCACGTTTACCGCCCTCAAGGTGCTCCCAGAGACATTCGTCGGATAAGTGGCGAGGTCGCCGCCGACAACCCCGACGCGAAAAAAGGCGTCCGCAAAATTTGCGCCGGATGATTGATCAATGAAGCGTCCCTCGTTGTCATACCACCAATTCGTGGAGGGAGACAGCGCGCTGCTGGAAGAAAAAAGAGCCCGTGACCGGACGGCGATATCCTGGGCAATCAGGCTCACACGGGTGTCTTCCGTGGCGTCCTTGGCGGAGCGAAGGGCGACCGGCACCAGTCCCAGAATGGCCACCAGGGCGAAGGCAACCACCCCGAGAGCGAGCGTAACCTCGATGAGGGAAAAGGCGCCGCAGCGCTTCATGGCCGGACGACCGTGATGCGTCCTGTCAGGGGCGAGACGCGCACTTGCGCCCAATTCCCTTTTTCCGCCCGGGTGTAGACCGGGGCGGACTGTCCGGCGGGAAGATGGCCTTCGACCAGCAACAGATAGACCCGGCTCACCGGCGTGGAGCCGGTTTGCAGGCTGCCGTCCGGTGAAAATTCGAAGCTGGCGGCATTTACCGTGGCGTTGTTCATGGTGATGCCTTGGAGAGACTGATCCGGCGGCGAGGACAGGAAATAGGTGCCGGGAGAATCGTTGCCCGGAAAGGTGAATGTCGCGGAGGGATCGGGACCCGGCTGAATGATCACGCCGGGAGGCAGTGACTGCCATTTCGAAGCTTGCACATACTCGTTTTCGCTGCGGTCATACCTCCACAGGCTGATTTTCCGGAAATGCGCATCGTAATTTTCGGAGCCTGCGGTCCATTTGTCGGTCACAATACGAAGCTGAACCGGAGACCGTGAATTAATGGCCTCCGAGCGCGCCATGGTCATCATATTGCTCACCAGACGGGCGCTGGAGTTTAACCGGTTTGCGCTCCCCATGGAATTGATAGCCGGGACGGAAAGCGCAGCAAGAAGGAGAATGATGCCAATCACGGTCATCAACTCAACGAGGGCAAATCCTGCCGGGCGGGGAAAGTGTTGTCTCATGGGAGGGAGGAAACGACCATACAATGTATTGACTTCGCGCCGCCGTCAAGCATTTATTGGATTATTATACTATTATGTCTTCAGGGTACCTGTCACCCTTAAAACTCAACCCCCTTCCCATCTCAAGAAAATGAAAACCCCCTGTCTGGTGTTCTGCGCAACGCTCTTTTCCTGTTTTGTGTTCCCGGCGCCGGCTCAGGAGTCTGCCGGTCCCCAGGATGTTGCGCTCGATCTGGCGGACAAGAGTCTCTCGTTTTCGCAGTACGAGGTCAAAACCGAGCCCCTGGAAGGCGGTGGCATCCGTCTCACGTACGTCAATCCGGAGCTTACCCGGGGTTCCTGGATCAATATCACCAAGAAGCTGGATCCGCCCCGGGTGGTGAGCCGCATGGGATTTGAGCTGAAGGTTGCCTCGTCTGAGGACCCTCTGGCAGGAATCGTTCTGGAGAATGGCGCAAGATTTAACCGCAAGATGCCCGGCCAGGGTGATTCCCTGTCCTCATACGAGGCGGATTTCACCGGCATGACCAACAAGGAGGGTGTCAATGCCACGGACGCACCCGTCAAGGCGGTGACGCTCACCTTTTGGGTGGTGGACGAGGAGGGCGAAAAGACAATCGATCTCAAGAAATGGTGGATCGAATAAACGGGCAGCCTTTGGAAAAACCTTCCTTCCGCCCTTCTTGGATAATGCGGGAGAGCGTGGCGTCGTTTCTCCCCTCCGACCCAGCTGATGGGAGTCGTTGACTCAATAAGTATAAGAATGTAAAAAATTGTTTTGACCTTTTCTGCCGCTTGGGTAGATTCTTCTTCGGAAAAGGTAACTCACCCCCCTGATTCAAAAACCTCCTATGAACAAGTCTCCTTGCAACCTTGTGAAGAACGTCCGACGCTTGCGGAAGATCGCCCGCGTGATGGTCGTTACCGCCGCAACCACCAGCATTCTTTCTTCGGCTTACGCGATTGATGCTGTTTGGGACAATGACGCCGGCAGCGGAGACCGAAGCTGGTTTACGCCCTCGAATTGGAGCGGCAATGTTGTTCCCACGCAGGCGGGAGCCTACGATGCGATCATCAACGGATTCTCCAGTCTGGCCAATCCCGTGCTGGTTAGCAGCGTGACGGATGCGACGTTCCGCCAGCTGCGCATCGGAGACACGTTGGGTTCGGCCGGTTTTTTAAGGCTTGAGACGAATTTTCTCAACACCTCAACCAGCGCGCACACCATCGGCGTTTCCGGAACAGGCTCTGTGGTGCAGGTCAGCGGATCGACGGTGTTCGCCCGTCAAGTTACGCTTGGGTCAACCAGTACGGGAGTTGGAACGTGGCAGATCTCGGGGGGAACTTACGCCCAGACTGCAGGTGCTGGGAACGGCGTCCTGACCATCGGCGACGCTGGGACAGGTGCTTTCGAGATGTCAGGCAGTGGATCGGTCACCGCTGTGGGGAATGTGTCTCTTGGGAGCCAGGCCGGAAGCAACGGGACGTTGAATTTAAGCGGTTCCGGCACGTTCTCCCATTCCTCGAACTCGACCATGACCGTGGGAGGGGCTGGGTCGGGCAACCTAAATATCGCCGGAAACACGATCAGCAATCCTGGTACGAACGGCGCATTGGTGGTACGTTCTAACAGTGCCGGTTCGGGTACGGTTGGAGGCTACGGGACCATCAGCGCGGGAGGAGATCTGACTATGAATGGGATGATGATTGCCGATGGCGGGGGAACAGGGGACCAAGCCCTCAACCTTTCGGCGATCAATGGTACGGCGAATAATGGCATCATTTTTAACACCATTGAAAACACCACCACCAACGGATGGTATGCGCAAGACCAGGGGATGCTGATCCTTCCCACCTTATCCTCGGCAGCCGGGGCGGGAACGCAAAACTGGGGGGAGTCTGCCTTCTCCATTGATGCCGATATCGATTTGGTGAACAGCGCCCAATTGACCTATGGCGCGAGTCATACCGCGGGCAACCTGAGGATCGACCTCATGTCGGGTGATCGCACGGAGTTTGCGAATGTGCCGACCGGTGCCCTGCCTGTCGTCTGGGACCTCGATTATTCGGGCACCACGTTTGCTTTGACTGATTTCCGGGTGCGCTACGACGCTGTTGCGGCGGGAGCCGGCGAGTCCGCCCTGACGTTTTACTATTCCAGTGATGGCAGCACGTGGCTCCTTTTGACGACTGTTGTGGATACCACGAACAACTGGGCCACAACTTCCGGCGTTTCGCTTGGTGAAGGTTACTACATGCTCGCAGTGCCTGAACCCTCCAGTGCTCTCCTTATGCTCGGGGCCGGACTTTTTGTTGCCGTGTGTGGCCGCAGTCGCCGCCGTCGCATATAGGGTGCCGCTTTTTCCCGGGGGGGTTGGATCCGTTGCGGCAGGGAAACTTGCCGCAACTTTCCCTTTTTTGGTGGGCGCAAGGGATGCAAATCTGCTGATCCTCAAACCCCGGATCGGGAAGCCCCCGTCTTCAAACTATTCCCTTGCCAAGAAGCGATATTCTTTCATTATTGTACATATAAACTGTTTGTCGTGACATTAGACGCTGCCCCCTCGCTTTCCCTTTTGGACAAAGCTTTTTCCCGCCCCGCGGACGGCCAGCTTCCGCTCCACACCAAGGTGCATCGGGGCTTGCGTTATGCGATTGAGAATTTCTTCGAAGATGGCCAGCGATTTTTTACCGAGAAAGAGTTGATCGGCCACCTAAAGGTATCCCAGGTGACGGTGCGCCGCGCGGTGTATGACCTGGTGCGGGACGGTCTGCTGGAACGCCGTGTGGCCAAGGGGAGTTTTGTGCGCAAGCGGGCGGGCGGTCCCGGCGCGGAGACCTTCGAGGTTGCGGTGCATTTGGCCGATTGGGACTCTTCCTTTCTCAGTCAGCTTCTACGCCAGATTTTGGGAGCCTGCAATTCCCGGCATCTGGCGGCCAAGGTGTTTTACTCCCATCAGTCCGGGGCCATGCTTGGTCAGGAAGGACAGGCGTGGAATCAGTCGGAAATCTCCGCCGCCATTCTCATTGCCAACCCTCCAGACCAGGCCATTGATCTCAACCGATTGTATGAAGGCCTCGGCAAGCCCGTGGTTTCGGTGGACACAAAAATCGCCGGGTCCCAGTCGCATTTTGTGGCCACGGACAACCAGGCGGTGACCAAGCTCGGGCTGGATCATCTCACGAGCCTGGGGCATGAAAAAATCTGCCTTTTGCTGAACGAGCCCGAGGCGCATGACAATGTGGTGCAGCGTGCGCGGTTTTTCGAAGAGGAGGGCCGCAAACGCAAGGCGCGTCACTGGCATGTGATGCATTGCGGAACGAAGTTCTGGGAGGACTCCTACTCGAAGGCGTATCAGATCATGCCCAAGGTGATGGAACTCAAGCCCACGGCGATTTTCGCCTTCGATGACCTGGGGGCCTGGGCCGCGCTTAAATGGTGCTCGCAACATGGCGTCAGTGTGCCGGGCGATGTCTCCGTGTTAGGATTTGCCAATGACAAGCCCAGCGCGTTCACCCATCCTGCGCTGACCACCATCGCCCATCCCATTTCCGAGATCGCGTCAACCGCAGTGGATTTACTCACGCTTCGAAGCAAAACCCGGCAGACCCGTCTTTTGCAGCCCAGTCTGGTCGTTCGGGAAAGTACTGGTCCGGTGGCCTGACCAGGGGAAGCAACCTTTCCCAGAAAGAGGGAAGTGGGAAAGATCTCGGCTAATATGAAAAGTTTTCGTCTCCCTTTGTATTCCTTGCGACCTTTGCCGACCTGGCTGTTGGCTAAGGTCCCGGCCGGTGCTTTGCTTCTTTTGCAGGGTATCCCTTGCCGACCCAAGGCCTTTATTTTTGGGTTTCTCCTCTTGGGATCGTTCGGTCTGGCGGCTCCAGTCTTGGCCGCAGATGCGGATGTCTATCTGTTTGCCGGGCAATCGAATATGTGGGGAACCGGAAATAAGGCGGAGGACGTGCCTCCCGATCTGGTTGGTCCGCATGAAGATGTCTTGATTTTTCGCAGCGCACCCTCCGTCCCCAAGGAAGGCTGGTATCCTTTGGAGAATGGGAAAAACAACAACTATTCCCGGGGTGCGTGGGGCAGCGAGGCCAAGCTCATGCCTCTGCTGGCTGAGGTCTCGAAAAACAAGCCGCTTTATTTGTACAAAAGCAGCGTGGGCGGCAGCGCGCTGTCCAAAAAAGAGAAGGAAGCGGACTGGAATGTCGCTTCCACCGGTGAGTTGCTGGATAAATTTCTCGAGGGAGTTGAAAAAGTCACGGCCAGCATCGAGGAACTGGGGAAAACGCCCCGGTTCCGCGGCTTGATCTGGATGCAGGGCGAGACGGATTGTTGTCATTCCCAGGCAGAGGCGGAGGCGTATCAAAGGGAGTTGGAGGCTCTCATCGCCAAGGTGCGCGAGACCACGCGTACACCCGGGCTGCCGGTCTATATCGGCCGCATTCACCGGCACTACAAACAACCGTATTTGCAGATCGTCCGGGCCAATCAGGCGAGGGTGGCGGCGGCGGACAAGAACGTTTTTCTTTTCGATACCGATGACTCGGCTCTTCATGCGGACAAAATTCATTTCAATCCCGCCGGACAGATCAGGAACGGCGAACTGTTGTTTGATCTCGTCACCGGCAAAGCCGTGCAAAAGCCGGCCGTGATCAAGCCCGGACAAGTGTTCACCATCCGGGAATTCTCCGGCCCGGGCACGCCGGTGGGAACGCTGGCCCTCACTGAGCCGGGCTCACCCACACCGACTTTTGTGGTGGAGGGGGAAGCCTTTGAGATCGGCGGCATCACGGGGGCCATCCGCGTGCGGGATCTCACCGGGGTCGAATCCTCCGAGGATCTGACGGTTTCCGTCTCGGCGGTCACCGGGGTCGCTCCCACGGCCACCGGCGCGATCACGGTGAAATTTCAGGGTGGTGATGGCAAAATCGCGGGGCTGTTTGCGGAGATGGATCCTTCCCTGCCCGCGAACAGCACTCTGGAAAAGGGGGGATACCAGGAGCTGCGGGACGCAACCGATCCGAATCGCAAATACACTGCGCCGAAAGCCGATCGCCGTCCGATTCAGGATACCTTTCCGGGGACGGAGAAGTCCTGCCTGCGTTTCGACGGCGCGAGGGTTATGACGGGACCCGTGAGCAGTGAATTCCTGGAGCCCGGCGTGGACGAGGACTTCACGATTGCTGCAGCAGTTCACATTCCCGAACATGCGGCGACCAACAGCGGATGGGGACTTATCATCAACAAGGGCGTGACGCCAACCTTGGGATTTGGATACAATTATGCGAAGAACAAATTCTTTTTTGTTTACGCCAACCCTTTCAACGGCGCTTTACAAACGGTGGTTTCTAACCTGGCGATCGAGCCCGGTAGTTCGCATGTAGTCCGGATGCGCAAAGTCGCGGAAACCTGCCGCCTCTACATTGATGGTGTGCTGGCGGGAGAAAATCAGGGTCCCGCGCGCCCCGCGATCCTTGCCCCCGGCGACGGGGCGGCCATTGGAATGGGGGGGGCCTTTCCGCCGGCCCCTTCCTTCACCGGATCCCTCGGGAAATTTTATCTGGTCAAAGGCATCCCCACCACCAGGGAAGAAGCGCGGATGGACCGGGATCTCGCCGAATGGGGCGCGATTAAAATTCCGCAATAAAGGCGCGGCCTTCAAGCCACGCCGCCATATTCAGGACAAGATAGTTCCAGTTTTGGAATCCGCGGTTGAGGATCGGTTCGCCATTCTCCGGCTGGTAGTATTCGTGCAGCGCTCCGAATCGTTCAATGTCGCGTCCGAAAAGCAGGATGGTTTTTTCCGCGAGATCGCGGGCATCCTCGTTGAGGCCGTAGTTTACCAGTCCGCGAAACGTCAGGTAATTCGAGATGCCCCAGACCGGACCCAGCCATGAAGAGGGGTTGCCTGAGGCGCGGACGTTGTACATTTGCTCCATCTTGGAAAGAGTCCGCACTCCGGATGGGGAATTGAACGTTGACGCGTTGCGGTAATGTTCCGTCACCACGCGACGGGCCTGCTCCGGGGTGGCGATGCCGGCCCAGAGGGGCAAAAAGCCCGACCAGACGCCAATGCGCTGGATGAGACAGGGCCAGTCTCGCACCTGGCCCGAATGCAGATCCCAGCGCCCCCGGTGCACGGGCGAGAGGTTCAGATCCACGCTGTAGAAGAATCCGTCGCGCTCATCCCAGCAGAAACGCTGGATGGCCTCCTGCAATTCCAGTGCGTCGCGTTCGTATTGCTCCGCCACTTCCTGCAGGTTGAGCTGCCCCAACACATAGGCAAGGGCAAGCAGCTCCTTATACATAAGACTGTTGAGAAAAATCGAGCCGCTGCTGCGAGGCGGGCGGCCAAATGTGCACGGATCGTTGTCCACTCCGATGGAATCATCGTTCTGCCAGAAATACAGTCCGCACTCATGCCGGTGATGGTTGCGGTAGTTGTTGATGAAACATTGCAGGGCATAAACATGCTCCCGCAGCCATTCCGCGTCGCCCCCGGCTTCCCGCACCAGGAAGGCCGCGTGCTGGGCCAGACAGGGTTTGTGCATGTTTTGCGCGTAGATGTCGGCGGGCGGCTCACCTTCGTTTCGATGAATTCTGACCGGAATCCAGCCGTCGGGTTGCGGGCGGGAGCGGCCCACTTCGAGAAAATTGAGAACGGACCCTCGCTCATAGTCTCCGGCCTCTGCAAGGGTTTCCGTAGTTCCGGTTTCCAGGAGGATCTGACGCAAGGCGATGTTGCTCAGCCAGCAATCCCAATCCCAGAGCACATCCGCGTATTGTTCGCTTCCCGGAGTGAGGAAGGGATAGGTGAGGGACCGGCCGGCCGGACGAAACATGCCCCGGTAATCCGAAGAAAGACGGGTTCGCAGCAGGTTCGCGTAGGCGTTTGCGGATCCCTCCCGGCAACCGGTCTCCGTGTTTCCGTTCCCGTAGTCAGTGACGGAGATGCCGGGGGCCGGTTTTTCCGTGGGCGAGTCAGAGAGAGATAGTGTGCGCATTTTTGGCCGGGCGGTGAGAAAACACTGGGCAATAAACTCAGGGGGTGCGGAGAATGATTTTCGAAACGGTGATTTTTCCCTCGGGAAGAGCGGGGCTTTTTTCCACGATGAGACGGATGGCTTTGATCGGAAAATGGAGGGTCTTGTCGTTCGCACCGCCATAGGAGGCGCTGGGTTTGCCCAAGGCGGGATCAAAAGTCTTTTCCGCGTCCTCCAACATGCCCAGTCGGTAGATGAAGGTTTGATCGGTGTTATCGACCAATGCCACACCCAGGTTTCCGCCGGGCCCACTGGCGGTAAGTTCCAACCCGGTGAGTTCACCTTCCGGTTCCACGGACTTTGCTGCCGCCACGTATTGTCCGCCGCCACTGAAGTCGTAACTGAGGACCATGGTGTTTTCGGCGGTGCCGGGCTCGACCGATCCCTCGGCCCCCGGGTATTCCGCACCTTGAACAAAATTCCAATCGACGTTCAATTCCACCGGAATTTCGGCGGCTACGACAAGGCTGGTCAGGTTACAGAGGCCCAGAGTAAGGACCAACACGGTTTTGGACAGCGGGGGGAGGAGTGATTGAAACAGGGAACGGGTGATCATGGGGATGGTTAATGTTTATACTAATGTAATATTTTGCTAAAGGAATTCAATCCTTTTCCTTCATTGTTGGCTGCCGGGCTGAGTCTGCAGATTGAGCATGAGGGAAAACTGGCAGGAATGATGACCGTTTTCGACCCGGTAGAGGATGCGGTTCAGGCCTTTTTTGAAATGGACCCTGCGATAGCCCTCGTTGGCCTTCCAGGATTTTTGCACCTGTCCGCTGGACCAGACGAGGAGATCGTTGATCCAGAGTTTGGAAAAGTCATCGCTGCCCACCGCAATCCACAT
>Ga0351883_1262_pt1 | contig 13052 bp, 14 predicted proteins | sample BONcelFGM3001F14_FD_206772 | JGI IMG/M metagenome (GOLD analysis project Ga0351883, IMG submission 206772) | Enriched cells from coal bed in the Powder River Basin, Montana, United States - BONCAT cells FGM rep3 HSBNCT.FGM.300.1.F14 ...
GACGATTTCTTTGGCCATGATTACGAAAATAAAAAAGTTCCGCCGAATGAGGCGAAAAGAGCGAAGAAATTGCCCTTTTTAGACCAGAGGGTCAAGAGATCTTTTAATGCAAATTCAAAAAATCCATTCCAAGCTCGCCGAGCCATCAGTTGCGGCATCCACAATCCGGGCTGCCACATACATTGGGAGGCTCTTCATCCGCACCGATTTGGATGATTTCGAGAGCGATTTCCTGAAAGTCGAGTTGCTGCCTAGCGGTCTCCAGAAAGGCTAGCGTACGCTCATCCGGTTCATGCACCGTCCGCAGTTGAATGCATACCCGCTTGCCAGCCAACTGTGGAAATTGTTCCCGCATCTCTCCATCGAGAACGAAAGAGGCATATGCATTGAGCTTTTCCTGAAGCTGCAAGCCTTGTTCCGCCCTCCCATTCCAGGGACGTCTCTCAAACATCGCCAGCACTACACGATCCGTGCGAGCGTCGTGGGCAAAAGCATCCAGCACTCCAGGTCGTTCAAGACCACTGGCCACCTGCAGTGAATCGCCACCACTCACCGCACGGGAGCCGCCGTCGAGGGAAACCAGATATATAACATCAGATAAACAAGCACTCCGGTTATGGAAACATACAGCCAGACCGGCATGGTCCATTTGCCGAATTTACGGTGCCGGTCGAAGCGCGAGCGCAGTGCAGGCACCACCGTCATCACGATCATCGGGACAACGACAATCGCAAGGATGAGGTGAGAGATCAACAAGGGGAAATAAACCGCTCGCGACCACCCCTGCTCGGTAAATCGAACGCTGCCTACATTAAAATGATAAATGAGATAGCAGGTCAAAAATGCAGACGACGTCACCAACGCAGCAACCATGCAGGTGATATGCCGCCGCTTTTGTTCGCGAGAAATAAACCACCAGCCAGCAGCAATAAAAATCGTACTCAGTGTGTTCAACCCTGCATTCAGGGCAGGAAAATCGGCGATACTCACAGATTCTGATTCCGTCGATCGATTGCCGCCACGGTCTTTGTGATGAAAACCGTGAGAAATCCCAACACCGCAAATACCACAGCCAGCATAAAAAGCACGCTCCAGGAAAATGCGAAACCGGCCATCACGGTCTGCGGTTCGACGCGTCCGACTTCCTCGCTCAATTTCTTGCATCCCGGACAGGCATGCAGAGAAGACGCCCCCTGCATCAGAAAACATATCCCCACCGCGGCAGTCCGGAGGGCCTTCACAGACGTATCAGGAATGCGGCTTTTCATTTTCGACAGGTTTCGGCTTTTGCTCAGATTCCCGCATCAATGCCCCAATGTCCATGAGAAGTTTGGGAATCAACTCTTCCTCGTTCAGGTCATAATAGCTCCTCAGGCGGCCCTCCCCATCAACGACCACAAACCGTTGGGAATGGCTCGGCACCCCCTCCCCATCACGGGCCAGCGGCTGGAGCATCCCCTTGACAACAAAATCGTCGACCTTCGTTTTTTCACCAGTCAACAGCCACCAGACATCTGGATTTGCGCCAAATTGCGCACCGTATTTCGCCAGCACCTCCGGAGTGTCAAAATCGGGATCCACGGTCACGCTAATCAGACGCACCCCGCCTCCCGCCTTCTCGACAGCTGCCTGTAGCTCCGCCATCCGATTGCTCATGAGCGGACAGGGTCCCCCGCACCGGGTAAAAACAAAATCCGCCACCCAAACCTGACCCTTTAAATCCTGCAATGACACCGTCCCGCCAGTTTGATTTTTAAACGAAAAATCAGGAACTGCCGCAATCACCGGCATTTTTTCAGCGCCCGAAGGCTTCGTGCCTTTGAGCTGCACCCAGGTAATGCCCACCAAAATGGTCGCCGCAATAAATGCAACCGCCCATCCGAGCCGAGGAATCTTTCTGGGAACGTCTGTCATCCAGAGGAAGGCTAGACCACGTACAGCGCCGTGTAGACGACAATCCAGACGACATCCACAAAATGCCAGTAGAGGCTGACATTCGCCAGAGCGGCGTGCCTCGATGGCGTGAAGCAATTGGTAAACAACTGTCGCAGGAAACACCACGTCAACAGCAGCAGCCCCACGAACACATGCAGCCCATGGAACCCAGTGGTCACAAAAAACGTCGTTCCATACACCCCGAACAAGCTCGGCCCATGCTCTCCCGCTCCAATGCTTGGGAACCACATCCCCTTATGCTTGAGATGCACCCACTCCCACGCCTGCACAGAGAGAAAGAGGGCTCCCAGCACAATCGTGAGCAAAAGAAGTCCCAAGCCATTTTTATTACGTTTGGTGATCGCCGCCTCGGAATAATGAAGCGCAAAGCTGCTGCTGATCAGGATAAGCGTATTGGCGATCATTACCAGATTCAGAGGGCTCGGCGGCATCGTCAGCCCAATATCGGGCGCTCCCTCCGGAGGCCACGGACCGGCGACCGCCCCGCGCAGAACAATGTAGCCCGCGATCAATCCCGCAAAGAGCATCGCCTCGGAAAGCAGGAAAATGATCATTCCAAACTTGCAAGTGGCGGCAGGCGCTCCATGCGAATCTGCATGGTCGGGGGATAATGCAGCGGCTGTGCTCATGGCAGTCTTATGTTAAAAGAAATCCGGGGTGCCTCCGTCAAGACGGCACCTGGCTCGCCGCCAGATATTTCGTGATCAGGATGAACAAAAACCACGCCACGGCACCAGCCCACAACAAGGCCATCAGTATCCGATTTCGACGGCGGACGTCGCGATTCGGACCATCCATCACAGCCGGGTGGCCACCAGCAACCCCAGCAAAAGCGGCAGATAAATAATGGAGCCAAAAAACAACCATCGCGCCGACTGTCGATCTCTCTGCACCGCAAAATTACCCGCAAGCGCCAGAAACGCGATGCCAAAGACAAACGCACCTGCGAAATAAATCACCGAATTCAATCCAATGACCCCCGGAATGAGCGTCGCCACCAGCAGGCACATCGAATAAAGCAGCCCCTGCCGGGCCGTCGCAATGCCGTCCGGATCACGCCCCGTCAGAATGCGAAATCCCGCACCCTCGTATTCCTCGCGATACATCCACGCAATCGCCAGAAAGTGCGGCATCTGCCAGAACCACAGGATGGCAAAAAGCACCCAGCCTCCAAGACTGGCCTCTCCCGTCGCGGCCGTCCATCCAAGCAGCGGAGGCAATGCACCCGGAACAGCGCCAACCAGCGTATTCAATTCGCTGCTCCGCTTCATCGGCGTATAAACCAGCACGTAGATCAGCACCGTCAACCCCGCCAGAACCGCCGTCAGATAATTCACGAACAACCCCAGGATCGCCACTCCCATCACGGAAAAAAAGATGCCAAACAACACCGCGTCGGAGGGATGCATCCTCCCTGCCGGCAGAGGCCGGTTCTGCGTTCGCTTCATCCGTCCATCGTAATCCCTCTCCCACCATTGATTCAGCGCCGAGGCGCCACAGGCACTCAACGCCGTCCCGGCAAGCGTCGCCGCCATCACAAACCAGTCAATAGCCGCACCTCGCGTTCCCAGCAGAAAACCCACAAATGTGGTCGTCAGAACCAGAAAAGACAGCCGCGCCTTCACCAGCACACACACATCCGAGAAAAGGCTCTCGGAACGGGCAGTGGATTCGGCGGCAGCGGATTTCATGACGGAAGGCTGTCTTATCTAATGTCTGCGAGCGTGCGAATCAACTGAAGAGACACAACACGCTCATGCCACGGAAGCCGCCGTCCGAACATCGGCTGCGGCTTCACACCGAAGTCCCTCGTTATGGTTCGAGACATAAAGGCGAAACGTCAGCCGCCCGCAAACAAACAACATCAAAGCGCCCAGCGCCATATGAGCCGTCGCCACATCCGCTGCCTTGTTCGACCAGATCGTCCAGGCTCCCAGCCCGGCCTGCACCAACACCATTGCCAGCAGGATCACCGACCACACTCGAACATACCCCCCCACCTCAACCTCCCGTAACACACGCCAGGCAAAAAGCGCCACACATACAAAAATCACCAGAGCCATAAAGCGATGCGCCATTTGCATCCAAATCTGGACCGCCGTGGCAGGCACCTCGCCCTCAAGAGTTCTCTGTTTATTGATCTCCTCGATGGCCAGCGGCGACGTATCCGGCAGCAAACGCCCATATGCCGCGGGAAAATCCGGAATCGAGAGCCCCGCATGTTGATGCCGCATGGTCGCAGCAATGCCCAGCTGGAGAAAAACCAACATCGTCAATACCAGCATCCACGAGCAAAGACGCTGCGCATGCATCGCCGGAGCCCAAGCCCCACGGAGAAAATCCCGGCTGGTTGCCACCGAGATAATCCCAAGCAACACGAAAAAAGACTGGGCCAGCATCCCGTGAAAAATCCCCAGCTCATCCTTGATGAGCGTCACGCGCAATCCACCGAGAACGCCCTGGAGGATCACTGCCACAAGCGCCGCCATCCCCAGCACCTTCACCCACTTGCGCGGTTCAGCGATGAGCAGCCAGACCGTCAGCACCACGGTAATCATCCCTACCGCACTGGCAATCAGGCGGTGGGAATGCTCGTAAAAAACTCCGCCTACCCACCGGGATACAGGAAACAAAAACATATTGTACCCAAATGTGGTCGGCCAGTCCGGCACCGACATCCCCACGCCATGCGACGTGACCAATCCTCCACTGGCAATCAATATAAAAGTAGCGAGGGTGGCGAGCACCGCGAGCACATGCACCCCCCTTCTGGACAGAGCAAGGCGAGATTCCATCATTTGCACCCGATTGCTCAGAGTTTTAGTGCGCCTCAATGCGCGCCGATTCCGGAGCCTTCTCCGTCTGCATTAAAAAATCCTTCTCCATCCCAGGCACACTGTATTCATACGGATTATTGTAAACAACCGGCGTCACCGGAAAATTGCCATGTCCGGGTGGCGAGGACACTGTCCATTCAAGCGTATTCGCATTCCAGGGATTATTCGGCGCCTTCGGACCTTTTCGGATGCTGTAGAAAACATTCCAGAAAAACGGAATCAATGTCAGCCCCAGCCCAAACGCGCCAATCGTACAGATTTGATTCAACGGCTGCAATTGCCGGAGGTGATCGTAAACCGTGGGGTCCGCAATGCGGCGCATCATGCCACCCAATCCCAGATTATGCATCGGGAAGAAGGTCAGGTTGAAAAAGACCAGCGTCATCCAAAAATGAACCTTACCAAGAGTCTCATTAAACATCCGCCCGAATATTTTCGGAAAATAAAAATAAATCGCCCCAAAAATCGCAAACAGACTCCCTCCGAAAAGCACATAGTGAAAATGCGCCACGATGAAATACGTGTGATGCACGAAGAGATCCACCGGCGTTGACGCCATAAAGATGCCGCTCAATCCACCGATCACAAACATCGACACAAATGCCAGCGCAAAGCACATCGGCGTCGTAAACTGGATCGACCCTCCCCACACCGTCCCCATCCAGTTGAAGGTTTTGATCGCCGATGGCACCGCAATCACCATCGTCGCCACGGAAAATCCAGCGCTCAGCGTGATATTCATGCCACTCACAAACATGTGGTGCCCCCACACGATAAATCCGAAAAAACCGATCGCGATCATCGCATAGACCATCGCCTTGTAACCAAAGATCGGTTTGCGCGAAAAAACCGGAATGATCTCCGAAGCCAGCCCCATCGCGGGAAGAACCATAATGTAAACCTCCGGATGCCCAAAAAACCAGAACAGGTGCTGCCAGAGAAGCGGCTGCCCGCCAGTCAGCACCCCGTCACGAATCGGAACGAAAAAATTCGTATCGAAATTCAAATCGAAAAAGAGCATCGCACCCGCGGCCGAAAGCACAGGCACCGCCAAAATCAGCAAAATTGCCGTCAAAAACAGCGACCACACCGAAAGCGGCAGGCGAAACATCGTCATCCCTGGAGCCCGCATATTGGCCACCGTTGTAATATAATTCGTCGCTCCCGCGATGGAGGACAATCCATTGATAAAAATGCCCACGCACCACAGACTCTGCCCTATGGGAGCACGGTTGTAGGCTCCCACCGCACTCAACGGAGCATAAGATGTCCAGCCCGCGGCCGGCCCTCCACCCGGAACAAAAAACGCTGCCAGCATGATCACTCCCGACAGCGCATACATCCAGTAGCTCAACTCATTCAAGAGCGGGAAGGCCATGTCCCCCGCGCCGATCTTGAGCGGAATCAGGTAGTTGCCAAAAGCCCCGATCAGCAGCGGCATCACCACAAAAAAGACCATGATCGTCGCATGCATCGTAACGAGCATATTATAGCCCCCGGGGATAATGGAGCCATCGATCGCAAGTGTCTCGGGAAGAAACCCTCCGATCAACGGCACCCTCGCACCCGGGAACCCGAGCTGATACCGCACCCCAAGCGCCAGCAGACCACCAATCAACAAAAAAAATAGCGCCGTCCAAAAATACTGGAGCCCGATCATTTTGTGGTCGTACGACCAGAAGTATCTGTAAAACCAGTTCGTCTCGTGCTCGGAATGCGTGGCGTGAGCACTGTGCATGGAGGATTCGGCAAGAGTAGCGCTCATATTACTTACTCGGCTGATGTGACTTGTTGGGGGGGTGGGATTGGGAACTCGCGCAACCGGCATTAACCGCCACACGGAACCCCATTTAGTCTGCAACGCCCACTCGATCTCGGCAAATTATTTCGCATGCTCCCCAGAAAACGGAACCCTCCCGAAAAGGGAAACCCTCACACCCCGCGCCATCTCCAGCCATGCCCAACGCGAGCGTCTTATCCTGTAAAATTCCGCTCATTTTTTCCCGATCGCCTTGCGCAAATTGCGCTCCTCATCGCGGCTGTAGCGCTTAGGTTCCGGTTGCTGGCCGGTAAGGACGGTTTCGACAATCGACCGTGCAGCATCGGGGCGGCCAAGACTCAACGCATTTTCCGCCATGCGTGCCAGCCGCCCGGGATCTCCAAGCAATTGATCGAGTTTGTGCGTCAGCACAGTCACTTCCGCGCACTTCACAGCAGCCCCCTTCTCCAGCAGCATGTCCGAATTGCGCTCTTCCTGGCCCCCGATGGGATCGAGAATCACAATAGGCAGCCCACAGGCAAGAGCCTCCGCCGTAGTCAGCCCCCCCGGTTTGGTTAAAATCATGGACGCCACCCCCATCAACTCCCGCATATCCCGCGTATAACCAAGCACGCGAAACCGCTCATGGTCTCCGCCAACCTGCGCCTCCACCCGCTTTTTCATCTCAGCATTGCTTCCACACAGGATGACGGCCTGGAAAGGCCGGCACAGTGCCTGCAACCGCTTGATCACCGCCACGCCCGGACTCAACCCAAGCGCCCCCCCTGCCACGAGAATCAACGGCACCAGCGGATTCAAGTGATACCGTAAAAGCACTCCCTCACGATCGACCGGCTCCTCAAACACCGGATCAATCGGAATTCCCGATACGGAAATGCGATCCACCGGCAATCCCAGCGCCTCCATATGAATCCGATCTTCCTCCTGAGCGACAAAGTAATGGTGAAACGCCCTCGCAATCCACATCGCATGGAAATGAAAATCCGTCACCACAATGCTCAACTCGGCCTTGATCTGCTCGCGCCTCAACAAATGCGCGATCACCCCCGCCGGCATAAAGTGCGTGCAGACGATCTTGTCCGGCTCAAAATCCCGGATCAGATTCACCAGCGGCAGCGCCTGCGGCAAATCGATCATGAGACGCACCCGGTCACTCACCCACGGATCGTCGCTCGTCTCATACCACCACCCCAAAAACTCCGGCGTCAGCTCCGAAAGCCTTTTGTAAAGCGTGGAGTAAAACTGCTTGTGCAGGATATTTGTATGATCGAGCGAATCATCCGAAAATACCTCGCCCACCTCCGGGCGCTCCAAAAACGCTTTCTCAAGCGCGTCAGCCGCCTTCACATGGCCCGACCCGACGGACGCCGAGAGAATCATTACCTTTTTCTTCATATATACGACTTTTGCTTTAGCTCCAGCATGCACAAAACCGCGAACCTCGACGAGGTTCTGCGGCAGCGATCACATCCATCCAAAGCGCCGGCCTACTTCAGCGCGATCGCCTTTGTTTCCCGTTCCGCCTGGAGCGCCGCAATCTGTTCACCCCGCGCCTTCACCTTGGCAGCATACCATCTGTCGTAATCATCCTGAGACACCACCGAAATGGGCGCTTTCATATTGTAGTGTCCCGCCCCGCAAAGCTGGCTGCATGCGAGCTGGAAACTGCCTTTCCGGATCGTCTTGAACCAAATCCAGTCAATCGTCCGGCCCGGCACGGCGTCCTGATACAACCGGAACTCCGGCACGTAAAACGAATGGATCACATCCCTCGAACGCAGCACAATATGCACCGGGCGTCCCACCGGGATCACCAGCTCCGCAGAGCCGAAATCATCCGTCATATCAGGGTCTCTGCGTGTGAGACCATACTTGTTGGCCGTCGAGATTTTCTCCAAAGCCGTCTCGTCCAGGCGGCCATCCGCACCCGAATATCGGAAATCCCACGCAAACTGGTAGCCGACCACCTCCACCGTAATCGCATCTTTCGGCACTTCCGAATCGGTAAGTTCAAACCACACACGGTCCCCCCAGATCGCCAGCGAGAGGAAGATTAATGTCGGCGCAAGCGTCCACACCATCTCGAGCCGATTATTTCCGTGGCTGTAATGCGCCTTGACGCCTTTTTTCCGGCGATACCGAATCAAATAATAGATGTACACCGACTGCGTGAGCACGAAGACACCGAGCGTAAGCCAGAAAATAAAATCCAAAATCTGGTCCACCTTCCGCCCGCCCTCCGTCGCATTCTCCGGCGTCCAATAAATGCTGTTCGTCCGCTGTTCGGCCATGGCATCCGGGGCAAACACCCCCAGCGCAAAAAAGAATACGCCAAGCACAAACAACATTTGGGGGACGTGACGACGAATCATCAAACAGGACAATGTACGGGTGCTGGCCGGTTCTGCAATCATTTGGGGGATTCCTTCGGGATGGCCTGGAGTTCCTTCTGCGACCACGGCTCCGTGCGATTCCCCACCTGCTCCATCAGCGATGCGACATACTCGGCGGAAATTGGAGGCGCGGCATTCCCCCACTCGCTTCGGATATAAGTCAGCACCGCCGCAATCTGGTCCGCACCAAGCTGCTTCCAGGTCGGCATGGCACCATTATAGTTCACACCCTTCACCTCGACCGGTCCCTGTAGTCCATTAATCAAAATCCGCACGAGGTGATTTTCCCCATGCCACTCGCTGCTCAGCACCCAGGGGCTTCCCACAAGCGAAGGAAATTGCCCAGCCACCCCCTCCCCGCTCGACTGGTGGCAGACTACACAATTCTTCGTAAAAACACGCCTTCCGATCTCCCTCGGGTCTGGAGGCGCAACCGCCACTCCACTACCGCCCACCCACGAAACCTGCTGCGGATTAAAAACACCGGCTTGAAACCCACCACTATTAAACGCCACGTAAAAAGCCGCCCATGCCACAGCGACCACCATAAGCACCCAAAACCACGACGGCGCAGGCGCCCGCCCTGACTCCGGCTCACCCGCCTTCGGATGCGTCACTGTTGTTGGTTCACGTTCCATGGAAAATCAGCCATTGCTCTCTCCGGATTCATTACTCCTGCCCCTCAGGAGGGGGCGGAGCCTCCGGCAGGGGATAATCCCGTTTCAACGACATCAAATAGCTCACCAGAATCCGCGCCTCCGGTCCTGGAAGAATCTCATACCCTTCCCTCGGCTGGTACGCCCCATCCACATCCAGAGCCAGATCGCTCTTTTGACCCTGAATTTTGCGCTCTTCGAACAAAAAGCGATACGCTGGCATCACCGAGCCCGGAGTCACGATGCCCGGCTCATACAGATGGCGGTAATACCACGCCGCATCCGTCTGGCGCAGTCCGATATTCGAAAGATCCGGCCCCGTTCGCATCCTGCCGGTAAACGCATTCGCATAGCGCATATAATCCCGCGGCACCGTCTGGCGCGTGCCATAGTCGCGCGCAATGTCGGAAAATAAAGGTGCCGGCCGCACCTGCTGGCTGTGGCAGTAAACACACCCGTTGGCCGCATAAACCTGCTCACCAGCAATCGCGTTTCCTGGAATCGGCGGAGGCAAAAAACCGCCCGTCTCCTCGGACACATCCGGCTGCAAACTCCCAAAGTTGACATAGGAATACGCCACCACGCCCAGCCAGGAAGAAGCGAAAATCGCAGCTATTCCCAGGAGCTTGATCATGGAATTCATACGGACACCTCCTCGGTTGCCGCCAAAGATTCCTCAGCAGCCACCGCCGGAGACACCGTCAGCGCTTCACGAAGCAGCGTCTCCACCAGAATGGACCCAAAAATGCAATTCCCGGCAAAGATCACCAGCTCCCCCACCGCGATCACCGCGCGAAACGGCGTGGCAAATTGCACCGTATTCATAAAAGACACCGCGGGATCCGCCAGCGCAAATCCCTGCACCAGCCCTCCCAGCACCGCAGCCAGCAACACCAGTCCGGCTCCCGAGACCAGCAGCCAGAAATGCAGGCTGATTCTTGAGGCGCCCTCCCATCCATTTCCAATCAATTTCGGCCCGATCGTGTAAATCGCCCCGAAGAAAACCAGCGACACAAACCCGTAAATCAGACCCTGCGTCAGTCCAGTGGACAGGATGGTGAATTGAAAAATGCTGCTCGTCGTCGGAAAACTCGTGGCCGCATTCAGCGCCGTCAACACACCGTAAAACACGAATCCCGCCACGCCAAACCGCACGGCATCCACATGGCCAATATCCGGGTAATCATCTCCAATCGTCTTCGCCAGATTCGTCCAGACCGCCACCATCGGCACCAGCAGCAGGACCGACGCCGCGACACTTGCACTCATCATCCACGCCGGCACCGGACCGCCAATCAGGTAACGCATGCCGCTCCATGTCCCAAACACCAGCAGCGACCAGAATCCCACCGCGGCAAGACTCTCGCTAAAAACCGGCCGCTTCACCGCATCCGCAACAAAATAATAGACCGCCGCCAGCGCCATCGGCGCAAGCCAGAGCACCCCCAGTCCCGTCCCATACCAACCCTGGATGGGAGGCACGGCAGAACCCTGGATCGGATTCCAGCGCAAAAGCACATTCGCCGTTGCATACAGCCACGGGAACGAAAGTAACGCCGCCAGCAGATACCACTGCGAAACGAATCCCGCCCCACCCGAACGCGCCCCAAACAACACCAGCACCCACACCGCAATAAAGGCATAGGCCATAAACAATATCCCTGCTATCGACGCTGGCATTTCCAGCCATTCGATCGAGCTGCCCGCCCCTCCAAGAATCGCCAGCCCGCCGACTAAAAGCGCGGCATTCCAAAGCCCAATCCCGCAGATTAACAAAGCCTTCCAGCGCAGCAACGTCTTGCAAAGCCGCGCCATCATCCATAACGCAATGCCAATCCCCGCAAGGGAAGCCCATCCGTAGACCAGGAAGTTCAGCGCCACCGGATGCACGCGCCCATAAGTCAGCATCCCCGCAAAATCAAGGAACCCCGGAAAAACCAACTTGATCGCCGCAACGCTCTCCAACAAGGAACCCGCAATCAACCAAAACGCCGCCGTCACGAAACAAAGCAAAATCGGCCCGCGCGCCGAGCCATCGATCTCGCAGGCACTCGCCCCATTCGATCCGGAAGCTGTATGAGAAGAGGGTGCAGGGCTCATCGAGATCATCACTAAGGATTGGCCTGCGGCGCGGCAGGCGACGATTCCGCCGGAGAAGCCGGCGCATTCTCCGCTGGAGTCGGGGTTGCGGGAAGAGCCTGTGCCGGCGCGGCTTCTACTGGGGCCGCTGGAGCTGGAGTCGCGATCGGATAGGCCGGCGCAGGTTTCTTTTGGTTTAAAGCCGTAATTTCCAGCTCCATCGCCTGCTGGATCGGGATGCGAACCCGCCCCTGCTCCTTGTTCACCCATTCGTACTCATTGAGCACCTTCGTATTCTGTTCACGAAGCTCAGCCAGATTTTTCACGCGAATCCGGGCACGCTCCTGTTCTTCGCGGGACCCTCCACCCGAATTCATCCGAAATACGACGGTAATTCCAAGAAAAAGCACAATACCCGCCAGTCCGAGCAGAACCCCGAACCAGACAGGCTTGGAAGCAGAGAAGGAAGGAGCAGACATCAATTCCTTAAATCCAAAGAAAATTTCAGGCGAGGATCCCGAACCGGAAAGAGCGAAGCATCTCCAAGGCGCTTTAAAAACACCGCAGCCAGGATGCAGCCGATTCCAAGCGGGCAAAGGAAATCGAGCAAATGGAGCTGCACTCCAGCCTTGTGCAGCTCCGGCAGCACCACCACATAAATATCCATGCAATGCATTAGCAAAATCCAGACCGCCACCGCACAGAGATAAGCAGGCTTCCTTTTTAGCGGCTGCGGAAGCAACAGAAGAAACGGTACAAAAAAGTGCCCGATCACCAGAAATTGACTCAAAAACCACCACGACTCCGTCGTTCGCCGCAGGAACCACAGCGTCTCCTCGGGAATATCCGCATACCAGATCAGCATGTACTGGCTGAATCCGATGTAAGCCCAGAACACCGTAAAGGCGAACATCAGCTTACCCATCGTGTGGTAGTGCTCCATCGTCACCACGTTTTTCAGATAACCCGCACTGCGCAGGGCGGTAATGATCAGGACAAGCACGCACATCGAACTTAGAGCCGTTCCCGCAAAAATGTAGACCCCCCACATCGTCGAAAACCACTGATAGTTGAGTCCCATCAAATAATCGATCGCCGCAAACGTCAGCGAAATCGCAAAAAGCGGCAGGCTGATAAACGTGACCCTGCGATTAAAAACCGTCCATTTCGCCGCGCCATCCGCATCCTGCTTAATGGAAAACCGGCGAAGCAACTCCGTAGAAATCGAAAAAAACGCAAAGTAAAATGCGCTGCGCAGCCAGAAAAAAACAGGCGTCAGATACGGCCATTTCGCCAAAAGATGAGGGTCTTCCGCATTTTGAGGCAGCATCCATTTCCAGAGATAACCCCG
>Ga0351883_1266_pt1 | contig 12941 bp, 13 predicted proteins | sample BONcelFGM3001F14_FD_206772 | JGI IMG/M metagenome (GOLD analysis project Ga0351883, IMG submission 206772) | Enriched cells from coal bed in the Powder River Basin, Montana, United States - BONCAT cells FGM rep3 HSBNCT.FGM.300.1.F14 ...
AGTTGGGCGCCGATCCGGTGGTGCGGCGGAATGATGAGATTACCATTGGGGAAATTCGGGAGCTGGGCCCCGACCGCATCTGCATTTCGCCGGGACCTTGCACGCCGAAGGAAGCCGGCATTAGCAGTGAGGTCATTCGCGTATTTGCCGGGGAGCGCCCCATTCTGGGTGTCTGTCTCGGCCATCAATGCATCGGAGATGTGTTTGGCGGGGAGGTTGTCCGTGCGGGACGTCTCATGCACGGCAAGACTTCACCGATTCTCCATGAGGGCGAGAACATCTTTGCAAATTTGCCGAATCCCTTTGAAGCCACCCGGTATCATTCGCTGCTGGTGCGACGGGAGTCGCTGCCGGATTGCCTGAAAATTACGGCCGAGACCGCAGAGGGCGAGATTATGGGATTAATGCACCGGGAGCTGCCTGTTTACGGAGTGCAGTTCCACCCGGAGTCCATTCTCACTTCGGAAGGGAAGCGGTTGCTGGAGAATTTTCTGCGTCTTTAGAGCGGTTTAAACAATTCTATAGCCGATACTTTCCGGCGGCGAGAGCTACAGGGCTGCGTCAGCAGTTCGGGCAGTGTGTTTTCACACAGCCGCTTCACTGCCGCCACCCCCCTGCAACCCTCGGCGCTCGCAAATCAGCGGCCACATTATTATTTAAACCGCTCTAAGGCTGCCGGTGTTCCGGTGTCCGGAGCGATGCGATGGAGCGGGTGAAGATTTGCGAAGCTGTGCCAGCTACGGTTTCCACGGAAAGAGGGCTGCCGGTTTCGCGTTCGATGGATGTCATTTGCACACCCGGGATGCCGCAGGGGATGATGCTTTGAAATCCGCTGAGATCCTGCAGCACATTAAGGCCAAATCCATGCATGGTGACCCAGTGGCGGACGCCCACGCCGATGGAAGCGATCTTTCGCTCATCGACCCAAACTCCGGTAAGTCCTTCGCGCCGTTCTCCAGTCACGCCGAAAGCGGCGATCGTGTCGATGACGACTTGTTCAAGGAAACGCAGGTAGCGATGGAGATCCTCTCCGTAGTGATGCAGGTCGATGAGGGCGTAACCGACGAGCTGGCCGGGGCCGTGGTAGGTCGCCTGGCCGCCGCGATTGATTTCGCGCACCGGGTGGGGCAGCAGGCTCGCGGCGAGGAGGCTGCTTTGGTCGCGGGTGCGGCCGATGGTGTAGACGGGTTCGTGCTCCAGTAAAAAAAGGCGTCCGTGGCAGGCGCCGGAGCGGATTTCAGCAAGAGTGGTTTCCTGGAGGCGGAGCGCGGCATCGTAGTCGATGCGGCCGAGCCAGTGGGATTCAAGGGAATGAGGCATCATATCCTTGGCGGGATGGTGCGGCGGACGGCGGATGCGTCGGAGGATTGGAAGTGGGTGAGGCCGATGGCGAGGGCATCGGCGGCATCCGGCGGCGGGGTTTCGGTTAATTTGAGGAGCGCCCGGACCATGAAGGCGACCTGTGCCTTTTGGGCGCTACCCGCGCCGACGACGGCCTGTTTGACGCGCCTGGGTGCGTATTCAAATACGGGAACCGCGGACTGCGCGGCGGCAAGGATCGCGGAAGCCCGCGCCGCTCCGAGCGTGATGGCCGTCCTGTAACTCTGGACATAGATGACGCTTTCGACGGCCATGCAACCGGGCGTCCATTCGGATAAAAGCCCCCGGATTTTTTCGTGAATTACCACGAGGCATTGGGACTGGAGAAGAGACGCGGGGTTTCGAATGACACCGAAGTCGAGGGCGGCGATCTGTCGCTGTCGGCGTTCGAGAATGGCAAAGCCTGTCCCACGGAGCGAGGGATCCAGGGCGAGCACGCGTTCGGTCGGGTCAGGCATCAGTGGCAAAAGAATCGATCACGGCGAGGACGGATTCCAGCGCAATGTCATCCATCGAGCCGGTTGGGGATTGGAGAGTGGTTACGGATTCATTGCGCGGAGCCCATATGGCTGGGTCCGTGGGACCAAACAACAGGACGCATGGGCAGCCTGCGGCGGCTGCGAGGTGCGAGATGCCGCTGTCGTGCCCGACAAAGAAGTGAGCAAGCGTAAACACGGCGCCGAGAACGGGAAGGGGGAGAGACTCCAGGAAGATGGCCTGAGAGTCGTTATGGAAGGCTTCTCGAAGCGTCTCCAGTGCGCAATCGTCACTTTCTCCGCCGACGATCGCCATGCGCGCCGTGGGCATTCGATGGCGCATCCGGGCGATCAGAGCCTTCCAGTTGCCGGAAGACCAGGTTTTCTGTTTCCCGCCACTGCCGGGATGGATTGCCACGAACGGGTGAGGGTCTGCGGGGAGCAGGCGGCGGGCTTCGCGCATGTCGGCGTCGGATGGGAAGAAGCGGGCACCTTCATCCAGAAGAAAAAGGGCGAGCTGCTGGAGAGGAAGGGCGAGTTGATCGGAGGCGTGTGCGTGATCGCCAACCCGTGGATCGGCGAGGAGGAGGTTGCGCACGCCGGCCCGGCGCAGGTTGCCGGAGAAAAAGGCATCGGGATCGTAAAGGTAACTGATGACCTGATCGAAACTGGAGAAGTAGGCGCAGAGCTCCGGATCGAGTTCCGATTTTGGATTAAAAAATCCGGCCATCGGGGCGTATTCGATGCTGCGTGTTGCGTCGGCGTAGAAGCGTCCCTCGGCGAGAGCGACAATGTGTTTGTAGCCGAGGATTTCGATGTGTGCTTCGGGGAAGGCATCCCGCAGGAGCGCCAGCGCGGGCAGCGTGAGGATGAAGTCGCCAATGGCGCCGCCCCGGATGACGAGTATGCGCCCGGCCATGCCGTGGGAGCCGTGGGGTTACTGCTGGCCCAGTGCCGATCCGTAGACGCCGGGGCCTTCCCAGCTCTGCGGACGATTCCACGGAATGCTGCTTTGACCGCGTGAGGCTTTCTCACTGCTGGCGCAACCCGGGAGCATCCCGAGAAGGAGCGCGCAAATTACTCCGGTGAGGCCTAAACGGAGGAGCATATCAATTCGTGCTGGACTGATAGATGACGCTGTCGCCCGGCTGCACGGAGACTCCGGCGGGCATGGAATTGGCAACAATATCCGCGATGGAAGTGGAGGGTTCGACGGCGGTCACCCGGACTTTGCCCAGGAGCTGGCCGCCGCGTTTGACGAGGAGTTCGGAGTTGTTCACGACGCCGCTTTTGTCGCCGATGCTGAGAACGACAAAATTCCATGCAGGATTGACGGCGAGCACGCGGCCTTCGAGGCCTTCCCGCATACGTCCGGCAATGCGATCGTCGATTTGCTTCTTGGCCGTGGTGTATTTGGCCTCACTTGCATCGATCTTGTTTTGGAGGGTCTGGACGAGGGCTTCGAGTTCGGCGATCTTGCCGGTGTCTTCGGGTTCGACGCTTGGGGCCGGAGCGGGGGCGGATGACAGATCAGCGATTTTCTGTTGCAGGTCCGCGATCTCGGTGCGCATGCCCTCCATCGAGGTTTTGGTCGTCTCGAGTTCCGTCTGGGCGGCGGTGAGGTCGGACTTGGCCTTGGTGGCTTCGGCTTGTGCGGTGGAGAGACCGGCTTCGGCCTGTTCTTTCGACGTATCAGCGGAAGCGAGAGCGGCCGCTTTTTCGGTCAATTCCTTGCCGGTGGCGTCGAGTGTTTTTTTGGTGGTTGCCAGGGTCTGGCTGGTTTGTTCCAGATTCGCTTTGGTTTCGTCGAGGGTTTGCTTGTTGACGTATCCGAGAATTGCGGTGCCGAGGCTGATAACAATGGCAACGATGAGTAGGATTTTGGACATGAGAAGCGAATCAGAGGGAAGTGTGGATCTTACGGACTTTGCGAGTTAAGGAAACTTTACTGCAATTGCAAGCAGCAAAAGATGAAGCGTTGCGATCTGTTTGTCGAATCTTGCGTGCAGCGGCAAGTGGGGGGCGGGAGAAGATCATTTTGATGTGCGGAATGTATACGGTTCGACTTCGGCATTGCAACCTTTGCGGAACTCAAAAATTGCTGGACGACAAATTCTTGTACGCTTGATTTCTGTGATGTGCGCAGGGATGGAACCCTGGGCGCGAGCGCCGTCCGGGCGCCTGTCCGTCAATTAAACAGGGGCGGGGGAAGGGATGTCGAAACGCCGCCAGGGCTGGGGGCGTCGGTGGGGATGTATGAGCCGTGGCGGCGGTTGCCGTTTCGGCATCGGAAGGGAGCTGCCGTTTTTGTGACGAGGGCGCTTCCGGGGCAGGGATTAACGACGCGATATGCGGGAGGGTTTGGGTGTGGCATGATCCGCCTGAATTTTGCCATGAGGAGTCGGAGTGTTTTTCTGTGCTTTCTATGCGACAGGTGGGAGGCGATCCGGGAAGCGTGTTGCGGGCGCAAAAGGGGGTGATGTGCAGGCCTTTTTGCTTTGGATGATCGCAGGCGAAGGGAGAGGGATGAGAGCCTCGAAACCATACGCAAAGGGCAATGGGTAGGGAGCTTCGCCTGAAATGGAAGGATGGCGCTTTTGGGTGCCGCAGGTGGGGGCGGGGGCTATTTTTTGCTTCCGACGCTGCTGGCGCGTTTGGCGAGGTTGCGGGCCGGCTTTTTCTTTTTTGAAACGTCGGTGCGGTGGGCGACTTTTTCGACCTGGCCGACTTTTAGATACTGGACGCGGATGGCTTCGAGCATTTCGTCGCGGCGATCGTAGAGTTTTTTGGGCTTGCGGGGCGCGGTGCGGCTGAGTGCGTAGGCGGTGATGAGCGGGAGCGCGACGGTGGAGTCAAGGTAGCAGACGACGCAATCGGGGAGGCTGTCGGGGTCGATTTTGCCCCAGCTGACGGCTTCTCCCGGGGTGGCTCCGCTAAGGCCGCCGGTGTCGGGACGGGCGTCGGTGCATTGGAGGAAATAGTCGTGGCCGCGTTCTTCGATGCCCATGACTTCCTGAATCTGGGGTTCGGTCTGGAGCATGAAGTTTTTTGGGCTGCCGCCGCCAAGAATAAAAACGCTGGATTTGCCACGGGAGCGTTTGGCGTCGTAGACAATGGCGGCGGTCTGGTTGACGTCGCGATTGACGTCGAAGGCGAGCTTGGAGTCGCGCAGGGACATGGCGGCGACGTTCATGCCGATGGAGCTGTCGCCGGGGGAGCTGGTGAAGATGGGAACGCGGTATTTGTAGGCGGCTGCGAGCAGGCTGTGTTCGGGGATGCCGAGCTTCTTCTCGCGTTCGAAGACGTATTTGCCGAGGAGGTGGTGAAACTCGTCGGTGCCCATGGTTTTCTGGAACTCGGGTCCCTGGACGACCTGGCGGACAAAGGCATCGGTGTCGAGTAGAACGTCGTAATCGAAAAGGACGTCGTAGATGCGGATGACGCCGTCGTTGCGGAGGTCGATGTCGTTGAGCGACGGAGAGCCGGCGAAGAGCTGCATGCCGAGGCCGTAGTGCAGATCGTGGTAGAGGTTGGCGCCGGTGGAGATGATCCAGTCGACGAAGCCGGCTTTCAGTAACGGAACGAGGCAGGATTTACCAAGGCCAGCCGGGGTGAGGGCGCCGGTGAGGGACATGCCGACGGTGCCGTTGCCATCGAGCATTTTGCCGCTGAAGAGGCGGCAGGCTTCGGCCAGACGGGCGCCATTATAGGCTTTGAATGCGCCGTCGATGAGATCGGCGGCGGAGATGTTTTTACGGGCGGGAGCGGGGAGGAGGCGTGGGAACTGGTTGCGAAGCGTCTTCGACATATCAAGAAATTCGAAATGCGGGATGCAGGCGATGAAGTCTGCGCGCCTTAGTCCATCGAGAAGGGACTGTAGAGCGATTCCTCGTAACCGGAGTCGTACCAATCGTCGATGATGGGCTCGTTGTAGGCGAAGGGTTGTTCGTCCTGATAGAGCGGGGAATTGTAGTATTCGGCGTTCTGGTGCTTTTTGGTGCGAGCGGTGGCGGCGGGCGTGGTGTGTCCGTAGAAGCCTTCGGTTTCCGAGAGGTAGTTCAGCAGTTGCGGGGTTGCGCCATCGCCTTTGAGGGCTTTGAGCTGGGAGTAGGAGAAGTTGTAGACCTTCTCGGTGCTCTGGAGGTAGGCGACGATGATGTGGGTGGGTACCTCTTTTTCAACGAGATTGACGATGTCGTCGTAGCCGAGGACCTGGGCGTGGGCGATTTTGTCGTAGGTGGTGGCCGGAACGCTGCGGGCGCTGAGCGCGGCAGTGATCTGGGGGTCGACCTCTGGGCCGGAGGCGCAGCCGGCAAGAAGGACGGCGATCAAGAGTGCGGGAGCCACGGTACGGGAGAAGCGAAAAGCCATGACGTCTAATTACTGAAAAGGGGCTGGGGCGGCAAATGTTTTACGCAGCCCCGGACGTGCAGGAAAACGCGGGGTGGAAAGCGATGAAAAGAGCTTTGCGTCCGGAGCGGGTCGAAAATAGGTTCGGGGGCATGAAGATCGGATGCATCGGAGCAGGAAAGATGGCGGGCGCGCTGGCCAGAGGGTTGGTGCATGCCGGGGTGTGCGACGCAAAAAATATCACGGTATCGGATGCAAGCGATCTGGCTCGAAGCACGCTGGCATCCCAACTTCAGGTGACGGCGGCGGACTCGAATGCTGAGGCGGTCGCAGGGGCGGATGTGATATTGGTGTGTGTGAAACCGGCGGATGTAGCGAAGGCTTTGGCGGAATGCGGAGCGGAGTTGGGCGGGAAATTGCTGATTTCGATCGTGGCGGGACTGTCGATTCAGCGTTTGCAGGCGCTGGCGGGTTCCGGGGCGCGAGTGATTCGAGCGATGCCCAACACGGCGGCTCAGGTTGGAAAGAGCGCAACCGCCTATGCGGCGGGTGAGGGAGTCACGGGTGAGGATCTCGCTTGCGCCGCGAAGATATTTGGCGCGGTCGGCCAGGCGTATCCGGTGCAGGAGCACCTGCTCGATGCCATTACGGGGTTGAGCGGAAGCGGTCCTGCGTATGTTTATTTGATGATAGAGGCATTGTCCGATGGCGGAGTGGCTGCGGGCCTGCCGAGGACGCTGGCGTCGCAGCTGGCAGTGCAGACCCTGATTGGAGCCGCGACGATGGTGGCCGAGACGAAGGAACACCCTGCCGTGCTGCGCGAGGCGGTGACGAGCCCTGGGGGGACGACGGCGGCGGCTCTGGGCGTGCTGGAGGCGGCGGCGGTGCGTGCGGCCTTGAGCGAGGCGGTGCAGGCGTCGGCGGAGCGGTCACGCGAGTTGGGCGAATGAAAAGGCTTTGGATCGTCGTGGCGCTGGCGGCGGGTTTGACAGCGGTTGCGCAGGAGGTGAAAAATCCGGCGACGTTTGTTCCTGAGGTGGCCCGGCGGGCGGCGGCGGAGGGCAATGAGGCTTTTGCGAAGGGGGACTACGATGCGGCCCGAAAAGCCTATCAAGAGGTGCTGCGCCTGGTGCCGGATAATCTGACCGGACTGGTGAATCTTGGGGTGGTGGAATTTCGGGCCGGAAATATTGGCGAGGCGGAGAAGGTGCTGAAAAAAACGGTCGGAATTCGTCTGGAGACAGCCCCGGCCTGGCTGACGCTGGGCATTTTGTATTATGAGCAGAACCGGATGGACGAGGCTCTGCCCGCGCTGGCGCAGGCGGTGCTGTATGATCCGACGAATGCCCGGGCGCACAATTACTTCGGTGTGGTGATGGGAGCAAAGGGGTGGTTCGACGGAGCGGAGTCGGAGTTGCGCCGGGCCGTGGAGATCGATCCGGAATATCGCGATGCGCATTACAATCTGGCGGTGCTCTACATGCAACGGAGGCCTCCGGCAGTCGAACTGGCCAAGCGGCATTATTTTCGATCCACGGAATTGGGCGCGCCACCCGATCCGGAACTTGAGAAAAGGCTTAAATCCGCTTCCTTTTGAAGGTAGTTTCCCCATTTGTGAAATTGCTTCGTGTTCTTCTCATTCTCCTCGTGCTTGGGCCGGGGGCGTTCGCGGCGTCTCCTCCGGCAATCTTTGGCAAGTCGGCGATCCTTTTTGACGCCAACACCGGAGAGGTGCTTTACAAGAAAAACGACACACTGCACACGCCCATCGCCAGTACGCAAAAATTGCTGACGGCGCTTCTGATCGCCAAGTCCGGAGATCTGGATGGCAGGCTGACCATTGCCAAGTCCGATACTTTGCAGGATCCCACCAAACTTTATCTAAAGGAGGGAGACTCCTATGTCCGGAAGAAGTTGCTGACGGCGCTGCTGGTTAAAAGCGCCAACGATGTGGCCTATGCGCTGGGGCGTGACAATGGAGGGACGATTGAGGCCTTTGCCGAGAAGATGAACCGCGAGGCCGCGCGGTTGGGCGCAAAGGATTCGCATTTTGTGAATCCAAACGGCCTGCCCGTGGAAAACCAGTATTCCAGCGCCCGGGACCTTGCCTGCATCGCAAGGGCGGCCTATCGGAATCCGGTGATCCGGGATATTGTTAGTATGAAGACTTATGAATTCGAATATGCGAGCGGTAAAAAAGCCACTCTTACGAACACCAATCGGGTGCTTAGAAACTATAGTTTTTGCAATGGAATGAAAACCGGTTACACGGATGCGGCCGGGCATTGCCTGGTGGCCAGCGGGTCCTACGGAGGCCGGGACATGATTGCGGTCGTTTTGAAGAGCGACAAGGCGCATGTGTGGGACGATGCGGCGGCGCTGCTCGAGTTTGGACTGGGCATCGACCGGCGGCAGTTTGCCAATTAAGGCCGGATTGAAGGTTTTCTTGTGGCCCGCCAATACACGCTTCATTCGCAGCCGGCGGCGGCGGGCGGGATCGATTATGCCGCCGAGCTGAACCCGCAGCAGCTTGCCGCAGTGACCAGTCCGGATGGAGCGGCGCTGGTGATCGCCGGGGCGGGCAGCGGCAAGACGCGGACGCTGACCTTCCGTGTGGCATGGCTGCTGGAGCATGGCGTGCCGCCTCATGCGATCCTGCTGCTTACATTTACCAACAAGGCTGCGCGTGAAATGCTGGAGCGGGTGGCGGTGGTGGCGCCCGGCGGAACGGATGGCATCTGGGGCGGTACGTTTCACTCGATCGGCAATCGTATTCTGCGAAGGCATGCGGAGGAGATCGGATTTCGCCCGGGATTTTCGATTCTGGATCGCGAAGATCAGGAGGATATGATCGATGCGGTGGTGGCTCGCGAGGGGTTGCGCACGGCGGATAAGCGCTTTCCGAAGGGAAGTGTGCTGGCGGAGATTTTCGGGCTGACCGTGAATTGTGGCAAGTTGCTGCCGGATATTCTAAGCGAGCGTTATCCTTATTTTCTTGGGTTGGTGGAGCAGTTGCAGCGGGTTCAGGTGGCTTATGAAAACCGGAAGCGGGAGGCGAACTCCATGGACTTTGACGATCTGCTTGCGAAGACGCTGGAACTCTTCAGCGCGAGCGAGGAAACGGCGGAAAAATATCAGCGGCAATTCCGGCATATCCTGGTTGACGAGTATCAGGATACAAACCGCTTGCAGGCGCAGTTGGTGGATGTTCTTTCGCGGCGGCATGGCAATATTATGGCGGTCGGTGATGACGCGCAGTCCATTTATTCGTGGCGGGGAGCGAATTTCGAAAACATTCTACAGTTTCCCAAGTGGTATCCGGATGCGGTGGTGCATAGGATCGAGACGAACTATCGCAGCTCGCCGGAGGTGCTGGCACTGGCGAATGCGGCGATTCTGGGCAATGAGCGGCAGTTTAAAAAGGAACTGCATGCGGCGCGGGCATCGCAAGCCATCAAACCCGCGCTGGTGCCGCTGGCGACGAATAATCAGCAGGCGGCTTTTGTGGCCCAGCGGATTCTGGAGTTGCACGAGGAGGGGATCGAGCTGGGGGAGATTGCAGTGCTGTATCGTGCCCACTATCAGTCACTCGAGGTTCAGCTGGAGTTTACCCGGAGGGGAATTCCCTATGCAATTACGAGTGGATTGCGGTTTTTTGAGCAGGCACACATCAAGGATGTCGCGGCGTTTATGCGATTTGCGGTGAATCCACGGGATGAGGTGTCGTTCAAGCGCATGGTGAAATTACTGCCGGGGATCGGGGCGAAATCGGCGGAAAATTTATGGTCGCTGGCTGCTGCGAAACTGGATGGGCGCACGGCTTTTGGAGAACTCAAGACGCTGGGCAAGGTGCCCGCGAAGTCCGCCCGGTCGTGGGAGCAGCTTGTGCATACGCTTGAGGATCTCGCGCCCGGAGGAGCGGTGGTGGGGCCTTCGACCATGATCGATGCCGTGTTGTTTGCGATTTACGACGAGTATATGCGCGGCAAATTTCCGAATTATGAATCACGCAGGGAGGATCTGAATACGCTGATCAATTACGCGAAGCAATTTGAGAGCACGGATGAGTTTCTGGCGCAGCTGGCTTTGCTGGGTTCCGTGGAAACCAGCGATGCGCTTGGCGGGGACGAGGCTGAAGATGAAGGGAAGGTGAGTCTTTCCAGCGTGCATCAGGCAAAGGGTCTGGAATGGAAGGCGGTCTTTGTGATCTGGCTTTCGGATGGAATGTTCCCCGGGGCGCGTGCGCTTGATTCGGATGAGGCGATCGAGGAGGAGCGGCGGCTGTTTTATGTCGCGGTGACGCGTTGCAAGGACGAGCTGTATCTAACGTATCCGGAACTGCGGTTGAACGCGGGTTATGGCGAGGCCTTTCAACGAGTCTCGCGATTTGTCACCGAACTGCCCGAGGATTTGTATGAGGCATGGGAAATTAACGATGCTGGTGCGGGACAGAGCTTGCGGGGGAGCTTTTCCGAAGAGGAAAATATCGACGAGCCGTGGTGAATGTTTCGGATGCGGCGGCATTCGGAAAAATTGGCACACTCCAAGCTGTTGGTGATTTCTGAAGCGAAACACTAACGGACGATGGAAATGCATGGGGAAAAATCGGAAGACGGGGTGGTGGTGAAGGGATCGAATCCATTGGCAGTATTTTTGATGGTGGCGGTGGCCATTGGTGCCGTGGTCTGGTCGGGCAGTTATTTTTCGCAACAGCGAAAGGCGGTGGAGAGTCCGCCGCTGTCGCTGCAAGCGATTATGCCGGGGTTCTCGAATCGCTAAGGGTCGCGCTGCCCGTGCCGGGGGTGGCGAAATTATGAGCCGAGGGGCAGCGGGTATGCATTGACTGTCCCGTGGAGGGCGCCGCGGAAGGCATTCACGCTTTCGGGATTTGCCGGGCCAGGGATGTGCTGGATGAGTACTTTGAATGCGTCGCCGGCCCCAGAGAGATCGGAGAGCATGGCGTCGTGCAGCGGGAGGGAGCGGCCTTTGCTTCCAAAGGCGGCGAGGAATTGTGCTTGATTGGTGAGGGATTGTGTTTGCCAGCCGAGGCGTTCGCCCCAGTTCTGGAGATCCGTAAAATTGACGTCGCAGGTGATGTCCTGCCGGCCGAAGCGGTGGTAGATCTCGCGTCCTTCGATCCGCTGTTGATGGAAGTAGGCGCGGACCGTGCCGCGAGGGCGGCGATGGTAAAGCGATTCGGCGCGATCGCCGTAGTCGATGGTGAGGAGGTGCGCGTCGCGAGCCAGAGGCGCCCAGGTGCAAAGCCACTCGGCGGCGGAGAGGCTGACCTCGAGGCGCTGGCCCTCGGGATGGGGGTGATCGAAGGCGGTGCCGCGCAGGGGTGCGCGCTGGAACAATGTCTCGACGGCTTTGCCTTCCTGGATTTGAACACCGAGTTCGCACCATTCGCCTGCCCGTTTTTCGTAGATTCGGCAGGGGAACGCATCGATGAGCTCGTTGGAAAAAATGAGCGCCCGGCCTTCTGCGGCTTGCAGCGCGCCGGCCATGGAATCGTGCCAATGGACGCGGTATTGCGGCAGGCGGCCGCGTTGTTCTTCCCGAAGGACCGGGGAGGATTCCACGATATGGTAGTGGAGGCCCCAGCGTCCGAGTGGGCCGAGGCGGCGGAGGATGGTGCGGGCGAGCTCGCCGGAGCCCGCGCCGATCTCGATGAGATGGGAATGGCGGCCGGTGGCGGAGGCGCGGCGGGTTTGGCGGATCCAATTTGCGATGGCGGCACCGAGGGATTCGCCGAGGGTGGCGGAGGTGGCGAAATCCCCGCGCCGGCCCACGGTGCGGATATTTTTTGAATAGTATCCGAACTCGGGATGATAGAGCGCTTCCTGCATGAAGCGTTCGAAGGGGATGATGCCGCCCTGCTCCGCTTGCAGGCGGAGGAGGAAGTCGAGAGGTGAGGGGCGGGGCGGTGTTAGCAAGGGGAGGGAGCCGGGTTTTGAAGTTCCACCGGGCCGCGTAATTCATCCAGCAATTCCGATACGCATCGGCCAGCCAGCTCATTTTTCAGGCAGCCGAGAATGCCGGGGTGCTCCTTGCGGGCGACGACTTTTCGAATGCGGATGCCAACCTCCATATTGGGCGGTGCGGGAAGTTGAATGAATGGCGGCTCGGGGCTCATTACGGTGTCTTGTTCAACGGATTTATGGTTGCCCAACTCTTTTGGGCAGGCCAAGCAAAAGCTATAAATGCCTCTCCGATCAATCCATCAACATTGCGCGTTGTTCAGCGCTTCCTTAGCGGCGGGTCATTTGGATGAGGTGGTTGGCGCGGGCGGCGAGGGTGGAAGTGTTTTCGAGGAGTTCGTGGCCGAAGTTGGCCATGGTGACGCCTTGGGAGGCGGCGATGAGGAAGATGGAGAGGATGGCGAGGTTGAGGAGGTAGATGATGACGATGGAGTAGAAGGTGCCGCCGTAGTGGAGGTCGGTCTGGCCGCGGGGGATCATCCAGAGGGTGAAGGTGATGTGGAAGGCCCAGGTGGCTCCGATGAGCATGTAGAGGAGGGGGCGGAAGGGGGCCATGTCCCAGATGAGGCCGCAGAGGCCGTAGATGGCGATGACGAGGAGGCTGTAGATGGGGAAGAAGTAGGGGGCGAGGGAGATCCAGGTATTGATGCGGTCGGAGAGGATGTGGCCGCCTTTTTCGGTGATGCGGAATTGGCTGACGCGGCCGCCCATGCACCAGACCCAGACGGCGTGGGTGAGTTCGTGGCCGAAGACG
>Ga0351883_1215_pt1 | contig 12788 bp, 10 predicted proteins | sample BONcelFGM3001F14_FD_206772 | JGI IMG/M metagenome (GOLD analysis project Ga0351883, IMG submission 206772) | Enriched cells from coal bed in the Powder River Basin, Montana, United States - BONCAT cells FGM rep3 HSBNCT.FGM.300.1.F14 ...
TCTCTCGAAAATTGATAAGGAATGGGCCCGGGCTATCCTTGAAAAACTTTCAATTGAAGATGGGCAATAAGCAAGGGACAATTTTGAACGTGCAGATTGGATTAGAGAAGGCCGCAAGGATGCTCCGCACGCGCTGCAGCTGTCCTCATCTATTTTGGCGAGAGCTTGACCTTTTTTGCTGATAGAAAGCGTTTCATAAAGGTCAAGCGAATTTGAAGGAATAGAATGCAAAATTCCGGACCTTTCAAGAGATAATCTATTAAGTATTATTGCCGCGTTTGATTTTTCACCGATTAAGGTTGAAGAATCTTCAATAACCGCAGCACGAATATGCTCAAGATCAGAAATTCGCGTTTGATAAATGTTTTCTGCGTCTTCCAGCTCAATCATCGCAGTAAGTTGGTTGTCTTCAAGGGAACTTTTTTGTCGTTTTAAAGCAGCAATTTCATGTTGGAGATCTTGTAATTCTTTGGGATTACGGATTGAGCCACCGTACAAGTTCTTTTCGCTGATCTCAATTCTTGTGGATAATTCGCGAGCCAATTCCTCGATCCCTTTAAGTTTTACTTGAGCGGCATGCTGTGCTTTTTTTGCAGAGTCTACCTGGGATTCAGCCATTATTATGCGTTGGTCTGATTCCAGTGCGCGGTCGATCTCTATTACGCGAGCTTTAAGCGTTCGAATTTGTTTGTCAATTTCCTGAAGGTGGAAGAGGTGGTTGGTAATATCCATACTAGCGATTATAGACGATGTAAATATAATAAAGCAAGGAATGAGAATACGGGATTTGCCAATGAAAAAAAAGCTGCCGCATCTAACCATCATAATTCTTTTTTTGATGCTCACAATTCCATACCTGTACGGGTTTATCAGTGGAGGGGGACAAAAAAATTTTTTGGGTTTTTTGCTAAACCCAATTGATGGTTTATCTTATTTGGCAAAAATTGAAGAAGGACGTGCCGGGCAGTGGCTCTTTACATTGCCGTACGCTGCAAACCCAGGCAAGGGCAGCATAATATTCATTTTCTACCTGTTACTTGGCCATCTCGGGCGATTGACACAGCTTTCTAATATCTTCATTTTTCATCTGGCCAGATTGATGTCAAGCGTTTTTCTTGTTGGCAGTGTTTGGCAATTACTGACACTGGTATACAAAAGCGAAGAACAAAACATACACAAGGCATTCACATTATTAACATTGGGATCTGGATTGGGATGGCTGGTTTTCCTGACAGGATTTCTGCCAGCAGATTTTTGGCTGGCAGAAATGTATCCGTTTTTATCAATGTACGCGAATCCGCATTTTCCATTAGGGTTGGCGTTATTAATTCAAATATTGCTGCATTACAGCAGTGAGCCAACTGTTAAGAACTTTTTTTTGATTGGGATGACCGCTTTGGGGGTTGGTTTTGTAATGCCTTTTGGATTGGTTTTCGCGGTCTTGATTCTATGTGTAGATTTTATTGTAGAATTTTGCTTGAAAAAAAAGGTGAAATCCTTTACTCAACTGGTTGCTTTAATTCCTGGTGGAATGGTTGTCATACTACAATATTGGCAAACTATTTCTCATAATTTGTTGTCAGAGTGGAACAACCAAAATGTGACGCCTTCACCACAGGTGTGGGATCTAATGCTGTCTTTAAGTCCCGCCATTTTGATAACTGTCTGGGAGATTGCACAATCGTTGCGGAGTCCTGGCGACCGCCCACGAAGACTGCTTCGCATCTGGCTAATCGCGGGTATGGTGCTTGCTTATTTGCCTTTAGCGTTACAGCGTCGATTTTTGATGGGTGTTTACCTGCCTGCCGCAATTCTGGCGGTGGATGGGCTTAACCAACTTTCAGCGCAATGGGAGTGGATAAAAAAATGGGGGTATAAACTGTTGCTAATTGTTTCAATCCCCACGAATCTGATTATGGTTGTGGTTGGGATGTTTGGGGTTGTCACGGGCAGCCCCAAGCTGTTTGTCAGCACGGCGGAAAAGCAGGCACTGGATTGGATAAGCGCCAATTCACCAGCAGAAGCGGTATTTGCCTCATCAGATGAGTTTGGGTTGGTTATACCGGCAATGACGGGCAGAAAAGTTATTTTTGGCCACCCCTTCGAGACGCCCAATTATGCTGGAGTGGAATCGGCATTGAAATCTTTATATTCCCTTTCCCAGAGCGAAATCTCTTTGCGCGAATTTTCTGAAGCGTATCAAGTGGATTATTTTGTTTGTGGATTTCGGGAAAAAGAGATCTGGAAAGGTACTCCTTGTTTTGAAAATGCTGGAAAAACTGTCTTTAGGAATTCTGAATTAGAAATCATCACACCAATCCATGAAAACCAATAAAACCTTTCTTCTTGTGTTTTCAGCTGTATTTATTTCGGGTATTGTGGCGGGTAATTATTTTGTTGCTTTTCCAGCTCAGTCACAATATTCAGATTTGCTTATTTCACACTATCCAAATCTGGTTTTTCTAAAGAGAACATTATTCGCGTCAGGCGAGTTTCCACTTTGGTCTAACCAGATCTTGTCCGGATATCCGTTTTACGCCAACCCACTTTCGGGTTTATGGTACTTACCCAATTGGTTGGCTGCTTTAATCCCTTTTCCATTGTCATTCAATTTGCTTTTCGTTTTGCACTTAATTTTCGGCGGGGCAGGAGTTTATAGGTTTCTACGGAGACAAAAAGTTGAAACCGGCGCGGCAGTTGTCGCGGCATTTTCTTTTGCTATATTTCCAAAAACTATTGCGCATTTCGCGGCTGGGCATGTTTCCTTGGTAAATGCAGTGTATTGGACGCCCTTTCTATTGATTGCCACAGAAGACTCTTTTAACCATCAGTCTTTGGTGAAATGGAAAAAGGTATTGCCTGGCATTGTCCTGGGAATGATCGCGCTGGCTGATATTCGGTGGGTTGCATTCGCGGCCTTTGTTTACTTTCTCTTCAGCGCTTACTGTTGCTATTTTGCAGAAAACAAAGAGAGTTTTTTTAAAGCTACAAAAATGTGGGTTGCAACAGGATTGCTTCAACTGGTGGTATTGTTAGGCGTTTCAGCACCTGTCTGGCTGCCATTGCTGCAATATTCAGCTCTTTCTACCCGAAGCCTGATGACAATGGATGATCGGCTGATGTTATCAATCGAGCCGCTCCGTCTTCTGGGGATAATATTTCCAGATTTTGCTGGTTATGCGGAATGGATACTATACCCAGGGGCTATTCTTATTTGCAGCATCCCCATATTGCCTTATTTTAAAAGAAACCGAGACATTCAGTTTTGGGCTTTTGTTGGACTTTTCTCGTTACTATTTGCATTGGGAAAGCACTTTGTCCTTGCGCCTGTTTTTTACTTAATCCCAGGTGCAGATTTATTACGAATTCCCTCTCGAATGGTATTCGTGTTCGGTTTGTGTTCTGCGTTGCTCGTTGGGTACACAATCAACGGAATCGCAATTCTGAAACCTTCCCTCCGGCCTGGCACAAGAATGCTTTTCTTTGTTTTAGCTGTGTTTGCTTCTTCTGTCTGTGTGGGGCTTTTTGTAATCGGCGGAATATTGAATTTAGAAATGGTTTGGGGAACCGCAGGTATTTTTGTAGCTTTAACAGCTTTTGTATTTTTTCTTGATAAGAAAATTCATAAGAAATGTTTTCATAAAATATTACTTGGGCTGGTTGTGCTCAACATTGGCCTGACCAGCCTGACACAAATCCGATGGGAAGGATTGGTAGAGACAGTTCCTGATACCGCAAATATGATCAACTGCTTTGAGGGTATATCCCCCTTCCGGATCTATTCTCCTTCGTATAGTATTCCTCAAGAAATAGCAGCAATCAGCGCACTGGAATTGGTTGACGGCGTCGATCCACTGCAACTCATCGGTTACGCGAAATTTATGGAAAAAGCGAGCGGTGTACCGATCACAGGATACAGTGTAACCATCCCATCTTTCGCGACTGGTGATGTGGAAACTGACAACCAACGATATCACCCCAACCTGTCAAGATTGGGTTTACTCAATACCCGTTACATTGTGTCTGCTTTTGAGATCTCTGAACTTCGAGACTTTCAGATAAATTGTCGGAATCAACTTTTTGTTTATCGCAATCCTTACGAAAAGCCGCGCGCGTGGGTAGAAACTGATCTGGGGGAGGTGGATGTAGATATTATTTCTCTGAAAGCAAATTCTATCATTGTGAATACCCAGGGACCAGGAAAACTTGTGCTTTCAGAAATAAATTATCCTGGGTGGATTGCCTTTGTGGATGGAAAGCATACCCGGATTGAACCTGCTTATGAAGTCTTAAGAAGTGTAGATTTAAGCGAGGGAGTCCATGTTGTTAAATTTCAATTCTTGCCCATTGATCTAATTATTTCCCTTTGTATAAGCGCGGCAACAATTGGTCTGATTATTTTTGGGGTAAAGAGGAAGGCTAATGACAACAGATAATTCCCAAGCCTCAATGCGCCGGTGGCGAATCGGGTTCTCCATTTTTTTGGTTGTGATTACCGCTTTACCTTACATCTTGGCGGAAATACGCTCCGGGGATGAATGGTTTTTTTCGGGCTTTTTGTTTGGTGTTCAGGATGGACACTCTTATATTGCAAAAATGCTTCGCGGTTCGGAAGGGGATTGGTTGTTTACCACACCCTATACAGCATATCCGCAAACTGGAGTGGTTGCTTTTTTACCTTATCTCATCTTGGGTAAGTTGGCTTCCGCTCCGGGGCTGCATGGACAGCTGGTTGTGATTTTTCATTTGTATCGCATCGCGGGAATATTCTTTTTGGTCTGGTGTCTGGATGAATTCGTCCGGTGTTATGTGCCTGAAGAGAGATTGCGTAAATGGGGAATTACTTTGGCAGCATGCGGGGGGGGACTGGGTTTTTTGTTTCTGATTGGCTTAAGCAGCTTGTGGAAAGAATCGCTTCCTCTGGAAATGTATTCGCCAGAATCTTTTGGGTTTTTAATGATCATGGGGTTACCTCATTTGCTTTTCGCCAGAGGATTTTTGCTTTTGAGTTTTATGAAAATCCTTCAATCCGCGGGAAGACCATTTCAAATTGGTACGCAAGCAGGATTGGGGTTGGTATTGGTTGGAGTATTTCAGCCTCTGACAGTTGCAGTAGCCTGGGCAGTACTATTGGCGGCTTCAACAAGCTTGCTTTTATTGGTTTGGCTAAAAAAAATATCGGTGGCCAAATTGAGAGAATTTGTAAACAAAGCGGCAATCGCAATATTCATTTCCTCACCAGTTATTTTTTACACAAGCTTAAAATTTCTATCTGACCCCATTTTATCAACCTGGGCAGAGCAGAATGTTATTAAGTCTCCACCAGTCGGTGATTATTTGTTAGCTTATGGTTTGATACTGCCATTTGCAATTCTTGCCATCATTTCAGTTTTGCGAAATAAGATCGAACTTACGATAGGGGTAGGATTTCTAATCATCTGGGTGATGTGCCTTCCAATTTTTGCTTATGCCCCATACCAGATGCAAAGAAGACTGCCTGAAGGAATTTGGGTTGCGATGGTAACTTTGGCTCTCGTTTATATTACAGGCTGGCAGAAACGATCACAAACGATTTTTTTCGCGATCACTTCGCTTGGATTATTGAGCAGTGCGATATTCTGGTTGGGAAATATAATTACTGCCTGGCAGCCAGCTTCCCCTGCCTTTTTGCCCGACTCGCAAGTTGAATTCTATAAACAAGTACAATCACTGCAGATCCCCAAAAATTCAGTTGTTCTGGCAGATGAAGAGATATCCATGTCCTTGCCGGCCTGGCTGCCAGTGCGAGTTTTAATTGGACATGGACCAGAGAGCGCAAATTCAAAGGAGCTACAACCCAGAGTGGAAAATTTCTATGCTGGCACAAGCAAAATTGGAGAAACTCAGACACTGGTAAGTGAATTTTCTGTAGATTATGTTGTTTGGAATACAGATAAATATGGAAAATTGGAAACAATATTGGTAAGATACCCTTACCTAAACAAGCAACTATGTTACCTGGACCTATGTTTATTGCGTGTAGATGAATAACATGATTACTTGGGTGCTTATTCATGCCAAAAAATATAAAACAGCAATTTTGTCTTTGGTGTTTTTCAGCCTGATTTTTTACGGACCGGTTTTAGTTAAGGGCACCGTCTATTATTGGGGGCTGCCCACACTGCAATTTTATCCCTGGCGCCATGTCGCGTTCCAGTCTTTGTCTAGAGGGTCACTGCCATTCTGGAATCCATTTAATGGGATGAATTCGCCTTTGCTGGCGAATTATCAATTGGCATTTTTTTATCCGCCAACGTGGATCTTGTATTTCTTTGAACTGGTCGGCGGAGTGGGGTGGATGGCCTGGGCGCACACGCTTGTCAATCTCGCCCATTTTCTATGGGGTGGAATGGGAATGGCTGCTGTGGTCCAAAAACACAAAGGAAGTCCATTGGCGCAAACTTTGGCAGCCATGGCGTTCAGCGGCTGCGGGTATTTTTTGGCAAGACAGGGAGTTTTCCCAATTTTATGGACAGGAGCCTGGCTGCCCTGGTTGGTTCATTTTGTTTCCGATATAGGCTCACCATTTGAAAAGGCTGAAGAAATCAGTTCTAAAGGCTGGCTGCACCTTCCATTGACCGCCTGTTTGGCGATCATGCTTCTGGCTGGTCACGCTCAGTTGAGCTGGTATTTTGTTTGGTTTTGTGGAGCCTGGGTAATGGTTGGGGTGTTGATCCAGCACAAACCGATTGGTAGTGCTGCTTTACGATATATCGCTTCGGGCTTGTTGGCTGGAGCAATTGCCGCGGTGCAATTAATTCCTACAGCTGAATTTTTACTTCAATCCCAGCGGTCAGGCGCGGTTGATTTTTCTACTGCTGCGGCATACTCTTTCTGGCCGTGGCGGTGGATAACTTTTCTAGCTGGAAATTTCTTTGGTAATCCTGGAACAGGTGATTACTGGGGATATGCCAGCTTTTGGGAAGACGCCATTTATATCGGCATTTTGCCTCTTGGGTTGGCGGTAGCCGGGCTTATTCAGTTCTTTAGAATTAAAGGACTCCCCAAAAAACGGACTTCCTTGCTGGCAGCCTGGATAGGAATAATTCTGGTGGCAATATTCGCGATGGGAAAATTTACACCAGTTTACCCATTTTTATATAAATTCTTGCCATCTGTGGACATGTTTCATGCTCCCACTCGCATTATGATTCTTCTTATATTCTTGTTATGTTTTATAGGTGGAATTACTTTGGATGAAATATGGACAAGACCGCTGGGAAGGCGATTGTATTGGACTCGATTAGCGACTGCAGGATGTTTCGCGGTTTCGCTGGGTGCGGTTGTTGCCTGGATCTGGTTGGGAGATGTGAGCCCAACATTTATTCGATCCACCGCAATTAGCGGTGTAATCGCTTTGGGGATAGGTTTACTCACTCTTTACCAGCCAGACAAGGCAAGTAAGCATCAGAGGTTATGGCAATATTTGGTGATAACCTGGCTGGCATTGGATTTAATAATAGGTTCTATTGATGCCGCCCCAACAATTGCCCGCGCGGAGTATGATATTTTCACGAATAAACAGGGACAAAACACTCAAGCTGAGGGGAGAATTTTTATTTCTGCTGAAGATGAGCAATGGCTGCGGCATAAGCGTTTCTATCGATTTAAAGATTTCTCACCATTGGAGTCATTCTCTGATGCCTTTTTAATTGAAATTGCAAACACGAACGCGTTAATTGGCGTGGATTCGGTCTCAAATTTTGATCCGCTCTTGGCAAAGCGATACCAGGATTGGATGGAATCGATTCCTATGGAGTCTGGACTTGAATTACAAGCAGATTTGCTGAGAATGGGGGCAGGCAGCCATCTGGTAAGAGATCCAAAATCCTCATATTTACACACGCGGGCGGTCGATGACGCGAAGATGCCGTCCCTGGCGCGATTTGTACCCTGCGCACAAATCGCAAGTAATTATGAGGAAGCACGCAGTTTGGTGGGTGAAAATAAAACAAACCTTAATCTGGTTGTAATTGAAACCGCAGTAGCAAATTCTTTGCCTGAATGTGGCGGTATTATTGGGTCATTAACTGGCAATATATCGCATTTTGAAAGAGTAGGGAATAATATTAATATTGAATATACCGCCAGTCAAAACGGGGTGTTGGTCGTTTCATATACTTATTATCCCGGCTGGGTTGCGCGATTGGATGGGAAAAAGGCAGATCTGTATCCTGCTGATGGTGTGTTTTGGGCAATTTTCGCTCCCGGTGGAGAACACCGGGTTGAGTTTACTTATGAGCCGGTTTCTTTTAGAATTGGACTATTGGTCACGATTCTTTCCCTTGGTGCTTTTTCGCTATTAATACGGAAAAGATTAATAAATCAATAATCTGGAGATTTTCATGGATACACTGGTTGAAGTGGCAAAGGTTCAAGAATTTTCAAATAAACTCAAAAAGAATCTTGAACAAGTGATTGTCGGCAAAGGCGATACGCTGCAGCTTGTGGTGATTGGTTTGTTGTGTCAGGGCCACTTGTTGATTGAAGATGTGCCCGGAGTGGGTAAGACAATGCTGGCGCGCAGCCTGGCAAAATCTTTGGGGTGCACTTTCCGTCGAATCCAATTCACTCCGGATATGCTGCCGAGCGATGTTACTGGAGTTTCAATTTTTAACCAGGTGTCCAGAGAATTTGAATTTCGCCCCGGACCCTTGATGGCGCAAATCGTGCTTGCGGATGAAATCAACCGGGCCACACCCAAGACGCAATCAGCTTTATTGGAAGGTATGGAAGAAAGGCAAATCACTGTAGATGGGATCACTTACAATCTCCCTGATCCATTTATGGTGCTGGCAACCCAAAACCCAATCGAATACGAAGGAACGTTCCCCCTGCCTGAAGCGCAATTGGACCGGTTCTTAATGAAAGTGCGGCTGGGATACCCGGGATTGATGGATGAGATTAAGATTCTAGAGCTACAGCAGATTCAGCATCCCATATTATCTCTGGAAGCGCGAATTGGCGTTGAAGAAGTTCTGAATATGCAGCAAGAAATTCGCAAGGTATTTGTCGCTAGTGGAATCAAACGCTATATTGTTGAGATAATCCGCGCGACTCGAGATAGCACAGATGTGTATTTAGGCTCAAGCCCGCGAGGGAGTTTGAATTTATTTCGAGCCAGCCAGGCGCTCGCAGCGATTGAAGGGCGAGATTTCGTATTACCAGATGATGTAAAAGCATTGGCCGAACCCGTGCTGGCGCACCGCATGGTTGTAGATCCATCCGCCAGATTACGCGATATTTCAGCAAGTTTGATTATTGAGGAAGTGGTAAAAACCTTACCCGTGCCTGGCGGTGATTTCACAAAGAGATAAAATATGATAAAAGTGAGAGCCACTTTTTGGGTGGTATTCATACTAACGATTTTGAGTGTATTTGGATACATTTGGACTCGGTCCTCCTTTTTCGTAAATTCTTCTGTTTTAGGATTGCTGCTGGTTTTGCTAAGTTTGATTTTGTCCAAATTGTCAGTTTTAGGTTTAACTTTTAAACGGACGTCAAGAGAGCAGCGGCTTGAACTGGGAAGAATTCTGGAAGAACGGATTGAAGTGGTTAATCATGGCCGTTTTCGTAAACCCTGGCTTGAAGTGCGTGACCAATCGGTTTTTCCAGGAGCCTCCTCCTCGCGAGTCTTATCAAAAATAGGACGAGGAGAGCTTCGAAATTACTCAAGTTATTCCAATTTACGAACAAGGGGTAATTACAAACTTGGCCCCACTAAATTAGTGGCAGGTGATCCCTTCGGTTTATTTCAGGCGGAAGTGGAATTCGAGGCAACAAGCAGTGTGCTTGTTCTGCCATTTATTACCGATATTCGATGGTTTCCATTCCCCCCTGGATATTTACAAGGTGGAAGGATCTTCAGGCAAAAGACCTTGGAAGTGACTCCGCACGCGGCTGGTGTGCGGGAGTATGTGTCTGGGGATTCGTTAAATCGAATTCATTGGCCATCCACCGCGCGGCGGGAGCAGTTAATGGTGAAAGAGTTTGAAAAAGACCCGCAAACGGATGCCTGGATTATGGTTGACGCGCAACGCGGCACGCATAACTGCATAAAACACCCTGAAGAAAATAACAAAGAAAAATTTTGGTTTTGGAAGACATCAGGAGATTTCAAGTTGCCTGATGACAGTTTTGAATATGCAGTGAGCCTGGCCGCATCTGTAACAAAATATTTTATTCGCAATGACCAAGCGATTGGTTTCTGCTCAGCAGGTCAGCGGTATATTTCATTGCCCGCAGAAAGGGGAGAAAGGCAATTAGGAAAGGTTTTAGAAGCACTTGCTTATTTGGATTGTAAAGGTAGAATGCCGCTTTATGCGTTAGTTGAAAGTCAGGCGCCGCATTTATCTCGCGGAAGCACAGTGGTGATCATTACCGCGTCAGCCTCCCAACACATTGCTCTGGCTGCTGAGACATTACTTCGGAGAAGTCTCAAACCGATTTTTATCTTAATTGATCCGGAAAGCTTTGAAATGGAAGGGGATAGTGACCGCCTGTTAAAACTGATGCGCTCACGAAAGGTGCCGGTGGCGTTGGTGCGCTGCAAAGACCAGTTATCCGATGCCCTAGAAAACGGTTTTCAATAGATTAATTATTGGTTATTGGTATTTATTCTGATTGCTGCTTTTCCGCAGGTTTTACAGTGACGGAAACGGGTCCTTGAGTGCCGCCTAATTTATGCGAATCATCACAAATTGGGAAGGTTGTTGATTTCCAACAGCGACAAAGAGAAATTTTCTCTCCTGGTTCAAGAGTGACCAAAGTTTTCAGATAACCATTTTTTTCTATCGTTTGATGTTCAGCCATTATGATCTCCTTGAGTAAACTGGTGACTGTTTTCTGCCTGGTCAGGTTTGGTTAATAATTGAAATGCGTGGGGAAGTACTGGCAGAACAAATTGAAGATTCTCGACGGCTGCTTTGGGACTACCAGGTAAATTAATTATAAGAGTATTCTTCCGAATGCCTGAGACTGCTCTGGATAACATAGCATGTGGAGTTTTTTCCATTGATTTCATGCGCATAAACTCGGAAAGCCCAGGTGTGAGCCGTTCTATGATTAATAAAGTGGCTTCTGGGGTAATATCTCTGGGGGTGAACCCTGTGCCGCCAGTGGTGAGAATAAGGTCGACTGGATGTGATTCTGACCAGTTTATTAAATAATTTTGGATTTGCGCTGATTCATCTGCGACTATGGAATAATCTACAATGTCCCAACCCAATTTCCTGATCTCTTCAATTAAAGACGGCCCGGATAAATCGGGCCTGCTCCCTTGTGACGAACGGTCTGAAACAGTCAATATGGCGACACTCGGCATGATCACAGTTCCTTGAGTATATTGATCAGTGTGTCTGGCATGTAAGGCTTCTGCAGGAACCGATCTGCGCCACTCTTTGCAGATTGAGCGGAGTAATCGATACCTGAAGATAATATGATTTTTATTGGAGCGTCTGGAAGCAGGGAACGAATCGATAGGGTTAAATCTATTCCATTATTGTATTTAAGCAATACATCCATCAAAATAATATCTGGTTTTTCAACCTGAAAGACAAATAAAAAGTCGGTTTCAGGTTTTTCATCAATAACTACAACCTCAAAACCCTCTATTTGAAGGAGGGTTTTAAGCAAATTCTGCATTGTGCGATCATCTTCAACTAACAGGATCTTTTTGTTCATCCGATTTCTCTGTTTGTCCATCTGCGCAGGAATGGTGATTTTCTTCAAGTGCTCCCGCGATGATCTCATTAATGGTGTCCACAAAAATGAAATGCATTTGTTTTTTCATTTCTTCGGGTATATCTTCCAGGTCCGGTTCATTTTCTTTTGGCAGAAATATTGTATCCAAACCTGCCCGGTGAGCGGCAAGGATCTTCTCTTTGACACCCCCAATTGGGAGTACCTGGCCGCGAAGGGTAATCTCGCCTGTCATTCCGACATTAGATTTTACACACCGGTCAGTCAATAAGGAAACTAACGCGGTCACAATTGTAACCCCGGCAGAAGGACCGTCTTTAGGCTGCGCGCCGGCGGGGATATGGAGATGCAAATCAGTTTTGTTATAAAATTCAGGGTCGATCTGGTATTCGGAGGCGTGCGAACGAACATAAGAGAGTGCGGCCTGAGCTGACTCTTGCATCACTTTTCCGATGGATCCAGTCACCTGAAAGCCTTTTGATCCGGACATGCGAGTGGCTTCAATAAAGAGAATATCTCCACCTACTGGAGTCCATGCCAATCCTGTCGCAACACCAGGCAGTTTTGTGCGAGTTTGGACCTCCGAATTCACAAAGTACTTTGGACGTCCAAGGAATTCCTGCGCTATTTCAGGAGTAATTTCTGTTTGGTTAACTCTGTGTTCAGATATGTGGGTGGCAATTTTTCTACAAATCGCCCCAATTTCCCTTTCAAGGTTTCTAACACCGGCTTCACGGGTATGCCGCTGAATTACATAAGAAATCGCCTCTTCTTGAAATACAGCTTCGTTTTCAAGCAAACCGTTTTCACGAAGCTGGCGAGGTATCAGATATTGTTTTGCGATTGCCAACTTTTCTTGTTCGGTGTAGCCAGAAAGACGGATGATTTCCATGCGGTCCAGTAAGGGCGCTGGAATTGTCTCCAATTGATTGGCCGTTGTTATGAACATTACCTGAGATAAATCTAAACCTACTTCGATATAGTTGTCTCGGAATTCATTATTTTGCTCCGGGTCGAGAACTTCCAGCAAGGCGGATGCTGGATCGCCA
>Ga0351883_1255_pt2 | contig 12569 bp, 16 predicted proteins | sample BONcelFGM3001F14_FD_206772 | JGI IMG/M metagenome (GOLD analysis project Ga0351883, IMG submission 206772) | Enriched cells from coal bed in the Powder River Basin, Montana, United States - BONCAT cells FGM rep3 HSBNCT.FGM.300.1.F14 ...
TTCGGGCAAAAGACTTTACACCTGCGGAAATGGAGATAACGCTCCGCTAACCTACACAAAATTTATGGCTGGTGCTTATCAGCTCTACATTTTCAGTGGAAACAAAATGGTTTTACCGGTTGTGCCCGAAGAAATGGAGCAACGCATAGCATCAAGGGTGTGGTTTCATATCGGGCGCATGAGCTCGGTAGCTCAAAATTAAAACAGGCAGTGTATTTTCATTTCAAATTTCTGTCATTTCAAAGTTGCAGATAGATTTAAAAAGCAATAAATATGGATAAAGTTTTCAATTCAGTTCTTGTTAAAGTTTTGCTGCTTTTGCAGATGTCAATTTCAGTAAACGCCTGGTCGCAGCCTGCTGGTTTTGTAGCCATGGATGACAGTGTAAAACTTATGGTCAGGTTTTACGAAACCGATACCATTGTTGTGGTTTTGCCTGATGGATACAACATAAAACCTGAAGATTCAGTTGCGGTTTGTGGTTTTGTTTTCTGGAAGGAAAAGCCTGTGTATGTTTTCATTCAGGAGTCATTGCTTATCGAATCTGATTATAAAAAGCACCTGCAGTATTTCGGACCATGTTTTCGTTTTTCAACTGCTGCAATGGATGGTCTTCCCTTTGGAATTGAGCGCAATGGATTTTCCTTTAACGGCAGGCAGTTTGGGCATCCCAACGATGCTTTTTATCACATAAACAACCAGGCAACCCGGATTTATACCTGCCGCAATGGTGAAGAACATCCGCTGGCGTATATCGGCTTTATGGCCGGAGCTTACCAGTTTTATGTGTTCAGTGGCAATCAGATAATCTACAGCGGATTTCAGACTGATGGCATAACAAGTCTGCAGCTGAATGATATGGATGCACTTCGTAATGATTATTTCGGCAATCGGGTTAAGGGTCTTTATTCTGATTTCTATATTTCATCATCAATTTCCGATACTTCCGGATTTGAAAATTCAGTTAAAGACTTTAATGGCTTTGTAAGCGGGCTTTGTCAGTATCTGGAGGCTGATTCATCAACAATCCCTCATTTCATTACTTACTTTTATCAGACAAGAGAAGAACTGCAATATTTTATTGCTGCTCCGCTCTGGTCAACCATTCATGGGAAATCATTCGGAGATATCAATCACATCACCGGGCTAAGCATGGATATTTGCAAACATGAGGCCGGTCACAGCATAATTGGTGCTGCCATCGGTAAAGCGCCATCAGCCTTTTTTGATGAAGGTTTTCGGCAAGCCACTGATTATCACTTCAGCACTGAAGCCTATAAACGCGATCTTGAGGTTTTCAAAGCGCATCAGAATAACCTTTCCGTTGAGCTGATTACCGGCGAATCCGTGCTCTTTTTCAGGGGAATGGAGAATTATAGTGTTGCCGGAATCTTTACCCACCATTTGATACAACTCACAGGAATAGAAGCATTTAAAGTTGCCTATCGTGACAATCGCATGGAAGCACTGATAAGTGAGTTGGGGTACGATTGGCAAATGCTTATCGACGACCTGAAGGAGAAAACAATGAACCGGTAATTCGGCAGTATAACATCAGCAATATGAATCAGATCATGAGCAAATCACTAAAACCTTTAGCCTTGTTTTTTGCCCTGGGAGGTGTCTGGGATACCATAGCAGGTTTTCTTTATATTTTTGTGATCGGAACAGGACGAAGCATCGACAACCCGCCGATGGATCCTTTTTATTCCATTTTTCTGGGATCTTTTTTTCTTTGCTTTGCTTACCTGCAGTTTATGTCGGCCTTGAATATCAAACGTTATGCTTTTAATGTGGGATGCTTGATCATTGGCAGGGTTTTCTATATTGTTTTGCTTTATTCGTATATGGTTTTTGTACCCGGCTTTCCAGACTCTTTCTGGTTTACCGGAATCATTGACGGATTTCTGACGATAAGTTATCTTATTTTTGCTGTGAAAGGTGGATTGAGCCTAAGGGAATTATTCCTTCCTGAAATTATATGATCATAACTGATCCCGGATTTAAATCAAAAAATTAAACTTTGATTTACCATGAAAAGAGTATTGTTTTTTTCTCTGTTTGTTGTTTTGATATCGGGGAGCCAGGCTCAGGACAGGCTTGTAAAAACAACCGACGATGTGGAATTATTTGTCAGGGTTAAAGGAAAAGGCATCCCATGTCTTTATCTGCACGGAGGCCCGGGCAGTGGGAGCTATTGGGTTGAAAAGTTTGCCGGAGATTCACTTGAGCAGCACTTTCAGATGATTTATCTCGATCAGCGGGGTTGCGGCCGGTCTTCAGGACCTAAGGATAATAATTATTCAATGAACAGAATGGTGGCTGATTTTGAGGAGGTAAGGATAGCACTCGGAATCAACCAATGGCTTGTTATGGGTCATTCTTTTGGTGGCCTTCTTCAGATGGGCTATGCCAAAAGTCATCCACAGGTAATCAAAGGGATGCTGATGATCAACTGTACCCTTGAGTGGGAAGCATCCTTTGAAAAAGGGTTTTGTCCTAAGGCATGTTCTTTTCCTGAAATGGCAGGTTCAAAATGGTGCAAGAGCGATTCGGCATTTTTTGTTGACAGGTTCGGGGCACTGATTGGTGAACTCAATCAAAAGAATCTGATGTGGAAGCTTGGATATGCTTCATACGATAATTATTTAAAAATGGGAGAAACCTTCGGCGAAGTACCTGGCTGGAATTGGGGTAGTGAGGAACATATTGTTTACAATACCGAATATCATGAAAACTTCAAAAAATATGCTCCTGAAATGAACATGCCGGTTCTGTTTTTCTATGGAAAATCTGATTGGACCATTGGCCCGGAACATTATAAAGATATTTATTTCCCTCACATGATTCTTTGGGGAAGCGATGTCGGGCATATGCCCTTCCTTGAAAACAGAAATGATTTGTTTAAGGCGATAAAAAGTTATCGCGACAAATATAAATTCTGACCCAATCTGATTTTTATAATCACACTTCAGTTAATGAACGTTCAAGCAACAAAATTCGAGAAAATATTCCGCGAGTCAGAAATTGTCCTCACCGAAGGAGCATTGGCTGTAAGATTAAAATCGGAATACAATATCACCATGGATAAACACATTGCCCAGGCTGGTATAATTTATTCCTATCCCCACCTGCTTGAGAAACTTTACAAGCAATATATTGACATTGCAGTCAGGCATAATTTACCAATAATGCTTATGACTCCGACCCGAAAAGCAAATTTCATTTCAGTAGCGGAATCTGCTTACAACAGTGAAAATGTAATTGCTGACAATTGCAGATTTTTAAATGAGAAAAGGGATCAATATCCGGGATTCTCCGGTAAAATTCTTCTGGGCGGTCATATGGGTTGCAGGGGCGATGCCTATAGCGGTGAAAATACACCCGGAGTTGAAGAATCGTTTGAATTTCACAGGGTACAGGCGGGCGTTTTCAAATCACAGGAGATAGATTTTCTATTTGCCGGTATTATGCCTGCAGCTGATGAGGCACTTGGAATGGCCATGGCCATGGCTGAAACCGGAATTCCCTACATCATCAGTTTTATGATTCGCGGCGATGGTTGTCTGCTCGACGGAACCCCAATAAGCAATGCCATCAGAAAAATAGATTCCGCAACTGAAAATAAGCCCTTTGGCTATATGACAAACTGTGTACATCCAACCAATCTCCGACGCTCACTCGGCAACGGAAAAAATATCGGGAAGACTGAAATGTCAAGATTTATAGGGATACAGGCCAATGCTTCATCCATGAGCCCTGAAGAACTTAATAACTGCAGCATAGTGCATCAGGATGACTTTAACACCCTGGTTGAAGAAATTATATGGCTTCGCGATAATTCCGGATTCAGGATTTTCGGAGGGTGTTGCGGAACAGACGATGTATTTCTCGAAAAGCTGACTGAAAAGCTGGTAAACGGGGTCAAATAGCATTTTTTAGCAGACAATACTGTCATGACCCTGAAAGAAGCAATTGAACACTGGAAAATTACTAAAAATGAGCCTGGAAGCAATCAATATTCGCGTCGCTGAATTAAGCGATATGGCCAACCTGGTGGTTTTAAAACAGCAGGTATGGGTAGCCACTTACGCAAAAGAAGGGATTAGATCCGAATTTTCAGATTATCTGCTTACAACATTTACCCTGGAAAATGAAAAAGCTTTGCTGGAAAATCCACTGAAGAAAACCCTGGTAGCTGAGCAGAATGGCCATTTGATCGGTTGTGTAGTCATAGCCTTTGATGAAGAATGCCCCATCCCGGATACAGGACATAATCCAGAAATAGCTGTTTTGTATGTATTGGAGCGTTTTTCAGGAATGGGTATTGGAAAGATTTTACTGGAGAAATCACTTCAATTGATAAATGAATCGGGGTTCAAGGCCGCCTGGCTGACAGTTTACCACAAAAACGACAGGGCCATAAAGTTTTACAACAAATCCGGATTTACCGATATTGGTAAAGCCTTTTTTGAAATGCAGGGAAATCAATACGAAAACAGGGTTTTGATCAAACGTTTCTAAAAATCAGTATAAAAAGTCCTGAATGGAGAATCTCAAAAAGAGCATCGACGCACAAATAGCTTCCAATCAGGGAAAAAATCTTTTTCTTGATGGAGTGCCTGCTTCCAACGAATTTTTTGAGTTATTGGTTGATATCCTGAAAGATATAAATAACTTATCGGCGGAGCAGGAGCAGGAACTGATTGAATATACTACCAATAAAGTTCTTCAGGAGTTTTGCCGGATTAATCAGTATTATTCATTTGGTGCGGATGAAAGGAAGGCGTTAAGGGATATTTATACAGTACTTTTTTCAAGCATCAGAAACAGCAACTCATCCATAGCTGAATTGTCGGAAGCTCATTTTATGAACCTCCGGAATTTCATTTTTAAAACCAATCCGTTTGCCGGGAAAATTTACCCGCAAAAGGAAAAGGATCTGGATCCGGTTGTTTGTCATGAATATAGTGTGGAACTTCAGCTGGATATTCTGAGATTGAACACAAACGGGTTGATGTCACCTGTGCTTGATATTGGCTGCGGCCGGCAGGGCAACATGGTGAAATATCTGCGGGCCATGGGCATCGAAGCTTATGGATTTGACCGGCTACCCGCTGATCTGCCATTTCTGACTACTGCCGACTGGCTTGAATATCAATATGGTGTTTCAAAATGGGGAACAATTGTCAGCAATCTCGGATTTTCGAATCATTTTCATCATCATCACTTAAGAGAGGATGGAGATTTTTTAAGGTATGCGGAGAAATATATGGAAATACTCCGGTCGCTGAAGCCGGGGGGGTGTTTTCATTATGCGCCGAGTTTGCCATTTATTGAACAACATCTCAATCAGGCAGAATACCAAAGCGCTCAACTCAATACTTCACTCCCCGATTTCAAGGCAACCCTTGTCTGCAGAATGAAACAGAAGTAATTCAATCATTTACTTCTTTTTTTTTCAAACAGCTGATCAGATTCTCCGGTTCAATTCTCATATTGACTGTTTCAGTCCCTTATCAGACACTTTCGTCAGGTATTATTTTAGGATCGTGTCCGCCTGCGATACTTTTGCACAGAACTTTAAAAAACTATTTTTTACTATGAAAACTAAAACATTACTCATTGGCATTGCAATGATGTTATTTGCAATTGCAACACAGGCAGATTCAAACAGAACAGTAGTTTCTGCCTCAATTAATCCTACGGAATTTACTTATTATTCCGGCACCACAGAAGAAGCCTACACAATAATTACATGGAACGATGCTTCAACGGTTCAATTAATCACATGCATGGTGTGGGGTTATGTAACTGAGATGGAAGAAAATATTGATTACACAATCACCGATATTGATGGTGAAACTGCCCGGCTTACTTTTTTGAGAGAGGAAAAATTTCGGACTTCAAAGTCAACCGAATCAGATGACGACTTCGTCTTCACCATTAATTTTAACATAGGTGATTCTGCCATTTTTACCATTATTCCAGAGGTGGAGATTATGTATGGTGTATATTTCTGGGTATCCGACCCCGATGGAAACAGCATTGAAGATGCCACACTAACCTTCGATGGATATACTTTTGAGCCCGGAAATTATGATGCAGGTCTGCATCTTCCGGGTATTTATCCGTACAGCATTTTTAAAACAGGTTATATTACAGCAGAAGGAACTGTTGAGTTGACTGATCCTGCAAGTGTTTCGGTAACGCTCTTCCCTGAGGGAGCCACCGGATTACCGGAATCAATCAAATTTGTGTCACGCATCTATCCAAACCCGGCAATTGATAATGTCACAATTGAATTCCCGGAATCTGAAAATGTCATAATCGACATCTGTTCGGTAGAGGGAAAAATCATTCAACGTGCAAATGCCTCCGGTAGATCAACTACATTAAATATGAGTGAACTGCAAAGTGGTGTTTATATTCTTCGTGTTAATTCGGCGATAGGAATTCAGGCTATACGGATGCTTAAGAAATAATATTTGTTGCTTGTTAGTTAGAGCCCCGCCCGTTTATTGGCGGGGTTTTTTTGTCATGTTTTTTAGGCTCAGTTTCCTGAATTACGTTCTTCCTCAATTTAAAACTTAAGCAACCTCAATCCCGGGCTTGTTTTAAGCGAAGCCGGTTTCCTTGTGAGGTATTGCAGACGGATGTAATTTTGCAGCATCAAATCAAATGAACTATGAAACAGACTTTAAATACCTCCTGGAACGGCAATATGCAGTTTGATGCATTGGTTGGCGATCATCACATTATTATGGATGCCAGTCCCGAAGTGGGCGGCAGCAATGCCGGTGCAAGACCAAAAGCCCTGATGCTGGCTTCGCTTGCAGGCTGCACCGGTATGGATGTAATTTCCATACTGAAGAAAATGCGTGTTGAACCCAAAACTTTCAATATAATAATTGAAGCTGAACTCACCGAAGAGCATCCCAAACATTACACTTCAATGCATCTGATTTACGAATTCTCAGGTGAAGGGCTGGAAGAAGATAAACTCAAAAAAGCCATTGAACTTTCACAGGACAGGTATTGCGGCGTTTCAGCGGTTTATCGCAAAGCAATGGAACTCTCTTATGAGATCAGGATACTTGAGATGGAATAAAGGAGAATAAGAAAATTTCTAATTTCTAATTTCTAATTTCTGGCCTCTGACCTCTGACCTCTGACCTCTGACTTCAATTTAAACCAAACTAAAAACAAATAGCATGCTTTACACAAACCTTCATCACTTACTAACAGCTGCTGATCATCAGAAGCTTATCAACGAACACGAAAATGTAATGATCTGCTGTGGCCGTATGGGCCCCATGTGTATTCCGGTTTACGGGATCATGGAAGATCTCGAAGACGAATACAAACACGTAAAATTTGCCGATATGGAATTTGATAATCCTGAGGCTTATGTAATTCGTAATGCTCCTGAAACACGTGGCTTTATGGGAATTCCTTTTACCATGTACTACAAAAACGGGAAACTCGTAAAAGCAACTTCAAGCATTCAAAGCCCCGCTCAAATCAGGACAATTCTCGACAAAGAGTTTGTACCTGTAACAGTAAGCTAATTCTGTAAATCAGAGATTTTAAAAGGGTGGAAGACATTTAAAAAACCTTCCACCTTTTTATTAATGAAAACTCAAAAACGACTAAAATGACTGAAAATAATCATTTTGATGCCATAATTATAGGAGGTGGTCCGGCTGGAATGACTGCTGGTATCTACCTCTCCCGCGCAAGGCTTAAAACCCTCATCATAAGCGATGGAGTGTTAGGCGGACAAATGGTCCTTACCCACGAAATAGCCAATTATCCGGGCGTGGAAAGCATTTCAGGATACCAGCTTTCAAACATTATGAAAAAACAAGCCAAAACATTTGGCTGCGTTATAAAAGGTAATACATCGGTTGAAAGCTTTAACCTTGAAGGTGAAATTAAAGAAGTAACACTTTCTGATGGAAATACTTACACTGCAAATGCTGTAATTCTTACCCCTGGCGGACGTTCGCGCACCCTGAATATGCCAGGCGAAGCACAGTTTAAAGGCAGAGGTATTTCATATTGTGCCACCTGCGATGGTGACTTCTTTACCGGTAAAGAAATAGTGGTTGTAGGCGGAGGTAACTCAGCCCTCGAAGAGGCTGTTTCACTTACCAGATACGCAACAAAAGTTACTATTGTTCATCAGTTTGACCATTTTCAGGCTTTTGAATATGCGGTGGAAGAAGCCAAAGCAAATGATAAAATCAATTTTATCATGGAGTCCTCTATCGTGAAATTCATTGGAGATGACAAGCTTGAAAGTGTTGAAATAGAAAACCTGAAAACCGGTGAAATTCAAGACTTTAAAACTGATGGCGTGTTTATTTTTATTGGCTACGTTCCAAATACAGAATTTCTGAAGGGAACAGTAAATATGAACAAATGGAACGAAATTATTGTTGACAGCGATATGCTCACCAGTATTCCCGGCGTTTATGCTGCCGGTGATTCCATAGTGAAACGTTACCGCCAGGTTACCACTGCAGTTGGTGATGCAACTGTTGCTGCATTGGCTGCATCAAATTATATCCATCAATTGAAAACCAAACATTTACACGAATCATTAACCCACTGATATGTCAACAGGACTCATTATTGCCATTGCCTTGGTTTCACTTTTTGTCGCTTATATGCTTTATTCATTCCGGAAAATGAAAAGCATGGGAGCAGTTCCGGAAAGTGAAAAAATAGTTACCCTCACCGATAAAAACTACCAGAATCAGATTAAAAAGGGTGTAGTTATGGTAGATTTCTGGGCCGAATGGTGCATGCCCTGCAAAGTGATGGGGCCGGTTCTTAACGACCTTGCCGAAGACGAAAATTTCAAACCAACAGTTGCCAAACTCAATGTAGATCACTTTCAATCTGTTTCACAGAAATTTGGCATCAGGGGAATTCCAACAATCATCCTGTTTAAGGATGGAAAAGAGGTGGATAGAATCGTTGGGGTAAAGCCCAAAGATTTCCTGATCAAAGCTGCAAATAAACATGTTTAACACTTAAAACCAAAGCCATGATGAATATCCGGAAAATAATTGCTCTTCTTTTTTTAATCACAGGTTTTACGACTTTTGCGCAAAATACCAGTATGGAAAAACCCTTAGTTATGATTGAAAATCTGAGTCTGTATGACTTTGATAAAACAGTTGATGTGCTGTCGAAAGCCATTGTTGACAAAGGCTGGAAAGTCACAACAACGCATGATCTTCAGGAAACCATGAAGAAAAACGGCAAGGAAGTTTTGCCTGTCAAGGTAATTGAACTTTGCAATCCCGGACACGCTTATCAGATACTTTCAAAAGATACGCAACGCGATGTAACGCCGATGCTTCCTTGTCGTATTTCAGTTTATGAAAAAGCAGATGGTAAAACATATGTTTCGCGTATGAACGCACCCGCTTTTGCCGGTATGATTGGAGGTGATGCCGCCAATACTATGGTACAAGCATTTAATGAAACAGAAGAAATACTGAAATCGGTGCTGTAAAAGTCCTGTTTTCTGATTCTATCTAGCCGGGTTCATTGATTTGAATCCGGCTTTGATTTTTCAGGCTTTTCAGGAAACTATTACTGCAAATCAATGAATTTAATCAATAAGCGCCTCCTTTGTCTTAGAAGGCGCTTATTAATTTTAACAGATTTAGCCGGTTTAGTAATCCAGTGTTAAAATCCTGCCTTTGGTAAAGCTGAAAAACACCTCTTTTTCGGCAAGCTTAACTCCGGGCATCAGATCAGCTTCACTTTTCCCGGCGGCTTTGAGGCATGCAGGACAGGCAAAAACGGTGATTCCTTTGTCTAAAAGTTGCTTCAGCGATTCTTTTGATGTCGGGAAAGTAGGATAACTTATGTCCTGAGCATCGTTAAGCACCACTTCAATGCCTTTGATGTCGAAATAAATCAGCACATCTTTGTCTTCTGCCATCATTACTGCCTGTTTCAATGCCATTACTACATTATGCGGGTTCTCAGCGCCACTTGAAATGTGATAAAATACACCTTCGCGGGGAGCAATTGTTACAGTATCCTCAATTATTCTTACTTCTTTTTCAATGGTTTCATTGCATGAAGAAGCCACAAATGCCAGGACAATCAGTCCGAAAATCACTTTTTTCATAATTACATGTTTTATGAGTTAAAGGTATAGCGGATAATTGGGAAATGCAATTCGATTTTTAACAAAAATGTTGGACATTTATTTTGATCATCTGAAATCATCTTAATCAAAATTTAAAAGATATTTTATGGTGACTGTATCAATGTCGTTTAGTTAAGGATTCTGAATAGAAAAAAATGAATAAATATCCTTCGACTCCGCTCAGGATGACTGTCAGTCTGAGCGGAGTCGAAGACGATATTCCTTAACTAAACGACATTGGTTTCAGTATCCTAATTGAGTGCCGCACCGACCATCATATGACATTTTGTACTTTTAAAAATCCAAAATCAATTCTTACCTTTGCCGCATGGCAAACTACGACGAAATTTTCAAAAAAATAATAGCCCATGCCAAAGAGTATGGGTTTGTTTTTCAATCGAGTGAGATTTACGATGGCCTTAGTGCCGTTTATGACTACGGACAAAATGGTGTAGAACTCAAAAACAACATCAAGGAGTATTGGTGGAATGCAATGGTACGCTACCACGAAAATATTGTTGGACTCGATAGTGCAATTTTTATGCACCCGACCATCTGGAAAGCTTCAGGGCATGTGGATGCTTTCAACGATCCGATGATCGATAATAAAGATTCAAAAAAGCGTTACCGTGCCGATGTTCTTGTTGAAGATCATCTCGCGAAACTTGAAGATAAAATCAACAAAGAAGTTGAAAAGGCAGCCAAACGGTTTGGTGATGCTTTTGATGAAATTCAGTTCAGGGCAACCAACCAAAGGGTACTTGAAAACCAGATAAAAATTGACAACATCAAGGATCGGTTGTATAAAGGTCTGGAAAACAACGATCTGGCTGATATCAAGAAATTGATTGAAGACCTGGAAATTGTATGCCCCGTTTCAGGTTCGCGCAACTGGACAGAAGTTCGTCAGTTTAATCTGATGTTCTCAACCCAGATGGGATCGGTCAGCGAAGATGCAAATACCATTTTCCTGCGCCCCGAGACGGCACAGGGAATCTTTGTAAACTTCCTGTATGTAATGAAAACCGGCCGTATGAAAATACCGTTCGGTATTGCTCAGATTGGGAAAGCATTCCGTAATGAGATCGTTGCCAGGCAGTTTATCTTTCGTATGAGGGAGTTTGAACAAATGGAAATGCAATTCTTCGTCCGCCCTGGCACCGAACTTGAATGGTTTGAATTCTGGAAAAGAGAGCGATTGAACTGGCATCTTTCATTGGGTTTGGGTGCAGAGAATTATCGTTTCCACGATCATGAAAAGCTTGCCCATTATGCAAATGCAGCTGCTGATATTGAATTCCGCTTTCCTTTTGGATTTAAGGAAATGGAAGGGATTCACTCACGCACCGATTTCGACCTGAATGCACATCAGCAGTTTTCGGGAAAGAAAATGCAATATTTCGATCCGGAGCTGAACGAAAGTTATGTTCCCTATGTTGTCGAAACCTCCATTGGACTTGACCGCACTTTCCTCGCCATTCTCAGCAATGCTTACACCGAAGAAAAGCTTGAGGATGGATCGGATCGTATTGTGATGAAATTGCCTGCCATATTGGCTCCGGTTAAAGCTGCTATTTTGCCGTTGGTTGCGAAAGATGGATTGCCTGAAAAGGCCCGCCAGATCATGGATGAGTTGAAATACGACTACAATTGCCAGTACGAAGAAAAAGACTCCATCGGCAAGCGCTACCGCCGTCAGGACGCAATTGGAACTCCGTATTGCATTACTGTTGATCACCAGACCCTTGAAGATGGCAAAGTAACCATTCGTGAGCGTGACACCATGTTGCAGGAGCGGGTTGAGATATCACGTCTCAGTGAGATAATCGCTAAAAAGCTAAGGATCAATTAATAAAAAAGCCGGTCATCTCGACCGGCTTTTTTTATGGTGTGTCAGGCATGTATATCAGCTATAGGGTGTAAGTCCCGAACACGCTTCACAGTAAGGAGTGTTAGCCAAGAGCAAGAGTGTCCATCGTGAGATGGAATCTGAAGGAAGCTGGCGGCAAAAGTCTGCACCTACGAACAGAAACTACATACAAGGCGGTCTGCTGCGGGTAATGCTGCCAAACAAGCAAAAGCCCAATTACTGTGCAGAGCATCAGGGCGTAAATGTAGAGGTGACATGGACTGAAAGCGGATATACTTACCCTGAGAGATCTGATGGTAACCTGACGGAGGTACGTGCGAGTGCCAAAGTAGGAACATATGTTAGACTAAGAATAACATTATGGTATCATCAGAAGTCAGCAGAGGTCATAGTAAGCCTGAAACGAGCTCCGGAAAAACCGGAGAAGTCTCACACAAGGATGAAGGACTGAATGTTAGAAAGGCTAAGGAACTAATTGGATTTATGGCAAAAGCGATAATAACCGAAACACTTTAGAGA
>Ga0351883_1204_pt2 | contig 12552 bp, 6 predicted proteins | sample BONcelFGM3001F14_FD_206772 | JGI IMG/M metagenome (GOLD analysis project Ga0351883, IMG submission 206772) | Enriched cells from coal bed in the Powder River Basin, Montana, United States - BONCAT cells FGM rep3 HSBNCT.FGM.300.1.F14 ...
CTGAGCAGCAGCAACAGCAACCAGATTAATGTTTCCGTTTTTGTAATCAATCCGTACCTGAGGTTGCCGGCTGAATGAGTGAAAAGGAGCCCCGGTATTCAACGAAAGTACATTGGGAATCATTTCAGGCAGATCGAGCGGATGCCAGTATTGCCCAAGCATGAGCCGGGTTTTGGTCCACTGCATCGAAATGTATCCATGCCTGAGCCGCAAACTATTGTTCTCAATATTGGAAGCTCCGGTAAAGTCTGCTTCAATCAGGGCAAATATTTTCGAGCCAAGCACATCGGGTCCGGTTGCTTTGGCTGTAAGGCGCGTTGTCATTGCATATTGATTGAACGATGGATGGGCATTTATATCTCGTCCGTTTTTGTCGTACTCAGGCTTTTTTGGAAAAAAAAGCAGAAAGCCTTCGCGGGCCTCCACCACCTGACGGCTGTCGAAAATGGCATCAGCACGCACAAAACCATTTAAAGTTAGTTTATAAGGCGAAGATGTTTCCTGGGAATAAATTTGTAAAGATATAAAAAGACAGTTCAGTAAATAATTAATTCTTACCTTTTCCAAACAGTACTGTAGAAAGTAGAATAAGCTTTTGGGATGCCCTCATTTTTTTCGGGCAAAGTAAGGGAAAGTTACAAACGTGCGCAAGCCGTTTTGGTATCTTATCTTCAAAATTGATGTCTATTTTTTTGGCGCGATATTTCTACCAAGGCTGACGACCCCTGACAGGGTTACGTACCATCAAGAGGAGAAACCAGCCAGATAAACGCTAACAACTTGGCAGGTTGCTAAACCCTGTCAGGGGTTAGTGGGTAAAGCCTGTTTGACTCTGGCTCAATAAGATTAGGAGTATGAGTCCAATAGAATCAGTACTGCCATTTTTCAAGTGCTTAGCAACTCAAATTGCTCCAATTCATTGTCGTACTGATAAATATCGCCGGTATGGATAATATAATGCCATCCAAATATCCTGATGCTTCCATCCTCAACGCGCTCTTTTATATATGGATATGTCAGCAGATGGCCAAGTTGCTCTATCACATTTATCTGTTCTGTAAGCCATTCGCGGGCTGCATGATCTGTTTCGGGCAATATTTTAAGCACTTTTTCCTTTACAGGTAAAGCCAGTTCAAGCCACTTGCGGGTATGAGGAATTTTCTCCATTTCAGAAGGTTCATGATACAAAGCCGCACAGCCCCCGCAATTGGAATGACCACAGACTATAATATTTTTAACATTGAGTATTTGTACTGCATATTCAACGGCAGATGTGGTTGCAAGATACTCTTCTGACTCACGGTAAGGCGGTACCAGATTGGCAATATTGCGTACAATAAACAGTTCACCCGGCACAGACTGAGTGATCAGAGATGGAACAACCCGTGAGTCAGAACACCCGATAAAAAGGGTGTGAGGATTCTGTTTTCGCCCAAGCGTTTCAAAATGTTTGCGGTTTGCTTCAAATTCCGTGAGCCTGAACCTGGTTGCAATGCTTTTATAATCAGTCATTTTTATGCGTTTTGTTGATAAACACCTATCTCCGATAGTTGTTGCAGATATGTTTGGAAAAGGTAAGAATTAATTATTTACTGAACTGTCTTTTTATATCTTTACCTATCTTAAAAAACTCTGTATTATGGCAGCTATTTTGTTTGGAATTGTATTGCTGATTATTGCTTTTGCTTTGGCTAAAGCTGAAACTCCACTGAAACCTTATGTGGGGATTGTTAAGATTGCCGGGCTTCTGCTTTTGCTGGCAGGTGTAATTTTTTCAGCTGTCTTTCAGATTGAACCCGGACAAGTTGGCGTGCAGAAACTTTTCGGAAAAGTAAGCAATAAGACGCTCGAAAGCGGACTGAACATCATCAACCCATTGGTTGAAGTGGTTACTTTTGATATCCGCACCCAGAATTACACCATGTCAGGCGTGAATGACGAAGGCGACAAAGCCAGCGATGATGCCATTCGTGTTCTTTCAGCCGATGGATTGGAAGTGGTGATTGATCTGACGGTCCTATATAAAGTAACGCCCTCGGAAGCTCCGCGGATTCTGAAGGAGTTGGGAACAGATTATAAAAATACCATTGTGAGACCCCTTTGCCGCACAAAAATCAGGGACAATGCCGTGTATTACGATGCGGTAGCGCTTTATTCAACAAAGAGAGATGAGTTTCAGGACAGGATTTTTAAATCCATTGAAACCGATTTTAAAGCCCGCGGACTTGAATTGGAACAACTTCTTGTCAGGAATATTACCCTGCCCGAATCGGTGAAAACGACCATTGAATCAAAAATCAATGCCGAACAGGAAGCTCAGAAGATGACCTTCGTATTGCAAAAGGAAAAGCAGGAAGCTGAGCGAAAAAGGGTTGAAGCTCAAGGTATCGCTGATTACCAGACCATTCTGAGTACCGGTCTCAGCGACAAGCAGCTCCAATATGAGATGATCAAAGCCATTGCTACATCACCAAATGCAAAGCTGATCTTTATGGATGCCAAAAAACCGGCATCTATTATTGTGGATAGTAAGTGAATCGGCTTGTTATTTAATCTGATACTTATTCGATTTTCATGAAGTAAAATAAGGCTTGTAGGGTGGAATTGCCTTACAAGCCTTATAATATTAAGATAATTTCAATAGTGCAATATCGTCCGTAGAATAAAGAAGTTGTAATATATCAGGGCTTAGTTTGCTATAATTACCTTTCCGGAGTGCTGAAAACCATTGCTTATAACCTCTATCACATATAGGCCATTTATGGGCAATGTGTTGCCGAATATCTGATTCCAGGCAAATGTCTGAATACCTGACTGTTCAATCTGTATTGTGTTGGATTTCACCGTTTTCCCACTAAGGTTGTGCAGCTTGAATACAACAGGTCCGGGGCTTGGTGTATTGAAATTCACCATGCTGGAAGTATTCGCCGGATTTGGGTAAACAGCCAACATTGACCTGTACATTGGATCTGATTGTTCTATTCCGGTTTGAAGGTCGAGCGGGAGATAGGATTCAACCAACTGATAACCTGCTGCTTGCGTAATGCGCACATAATAACAGAAAAGCGTATCATTGCTGATGACCATAGTCGGAAATCCGGGTTTTGAGGTTGAGGTGCCAGCTTCGATCAGCGTGTGTTCCCAGTTCTCATTTTGAAGTGTATGATGGTAAAGATCACCACCATCCATAGTTAGTCCTGTGCCGGCCATATGCAATACATCGCTGCCATCAAACAGTCCAACCGCATTTCTGAAATGAGAATCATCGATATTCTGTTTTGGAGTCCAGGTGCTATTGTTCAATACACTGTATTGTGCATGGCCCACCATTGATGCTGCCCAGAATGAATATATTTCATTGCTGCTGTTGGTGGCCAATACGATCGGCATTTCATCCTGTAGTGTTGTGCCCTGGCCGTCAATGGCGAGTTTGGTTGTCATGCCCCACTCCGAGCCATCGAATTCGGCAACAGAAATATTACTTACACCCCCCTCACTATCATGCCAGGAGCAATGTAGAATACCCTGACCATCGGAAACTACTATGGAATGATTTGCCAGGTTGTCCGGGGATGTCTGAGGCACAGGCTGCTGAATGGGTGTTCCCGTATTCGATTGATCAATGATTGAATGTTTGAGGAAATAAAAAGTATTATTTCCTGAAAAATCTGCGGCAGTATAAAACAGACGAACATTTCCAATCTGATCAATAATAAGCTGAGGATAAGTGTTTAACATGAACTCCGGGTCAGAAACAACAACGGGGGCTTCCCAATCCTGACTGGTAAATTTGCGGGAGTAGGATATTATGAAGTTAAAGTTGAAATCCATATCAACCCATGCGCAATGGAGTGTTTGGTCGGCATCAATAACCAACGATGGCAGCACTGAATATGGATTTTCATCCGTAATGGTATTCATGTTACTCCAGTTGCCGTTTTCGCGTTTTGCATAAACCAGAGCGGTTTGACCCTGATTTTCATTACTCCACACGAGGTGGATGGTTCCGGAAGCATCATTGACTGAAGCTAAAAAGGGAGACACATCTTCGTCTCCAAACTGAGCAGGTACTGCCTGCCAGGGAAATAATACCTCAGGAGCTGACCATTGGGCGAATGATTGTAACGATAATAAGATTATTGCAGCTCCGGTTGCTGATAAGGCGTAAAGTGAGCGTTTCATGATTTTTTTGTTTTTAAAATGATTAATAATTTGGTTAAATGGGTCAATTATAAAAATTGTGCCAAAATCTGAAACGCCTGTTAATAGTGGAGTATAGAAGGTGGCTGGGATAAAATAAACAAATGGATATATATAGATGTATGTCCGATTGCGGACGCAGATCGTTCGAAAACGGAGTTTGGATATGCCGAAGAACGTTCTAAAATTTGAAATTGCAATATAGCAAACCTATTATTTGGTAGAAAAATATCAGGAATCAGGATTTTTTTTTCACAGTAGCTTGTGGAATTAAAAAAAGTATTTATCTTTGCACTCTCATTTGAGACAAGTTCTTTAAAATTCGGATCGGTAGTTCAGTTGGTTAGAATACGTGCCTGTCACGCATGTGGTCGCGGGTTCGAGTCCCGTCCGGTCCGCTTCAAGCTCCCAGAAGGGGGCTTTTTTTTTGATATAAACTGAAGGTTTGAATACGTGCCATATCATTTTGCTATACTATCTCTGAAAGTAATTTATTGGACTCATATAGCACTCCTAAAAAGTTGTCAGCCAAACACATTATCATATTCCCATTCCCTCTTGTGAATTATAATTAATTCATGTAAGTTTGTTATTCCGAATTGCCTGAAACTAATCTGCAGACTATGAATTTCAAGCAAATAATAAGTTTTCTGATTACTCCTTTAGTCATTCTCTTTATTTTGCTGTTTGCGGATTTTGTTCCGCGAAAACCACAGGTTACCTATACCTTTTGTGTTGCACTTCTGATGGCTGTTTGGTGGATCACCGAAGTGGTGCCACTTGCTGTAACGTCGTTACTCCCGGTTGCCCTTTTCCCGCTGTTTGGCATCATGAACGGCAAAGATGTGTCATCTGCTTACTTTAACGATGTGATCTTTCTGTTTATGGGTGGTTTTATGGTGGCATTGGCCATGGAGCGCTGGAATCTGCACAGGCGCATTGCCTTAAATATTCTATCCAGAACCGGGGTCAGCCCGGCTCGCATTCTGCTGGGATTTATGATTTCCTCCTTTTTCCTCTCAATGTGGATTTCAAACACCGCTACTGTAATGATGATGCTGCCAATTGCAATGTCAATCATTAAGCAGCTTGACAATTACATGAATAACGGCGGAAACAGCAGATTCAGTGTCGGATTGTTGCTGGGCATTGCTTACAGCGCATCAACCGGAGGTATGGCAACCCTTGTAGGAACTCCGCCCAACCTCTCATTCAGCAGAATTTTCCACATTTATTTCCCTTTGGCTCCTGAAATATCATTTTCAGGCTGGCTGATTTTTGCTTTGCCTGTTTCACTGATTATTTTTGCGATTACCTGGGCTTTCCTGTATTTTGTTTTCAGGCCAGCCAGGGACGAATGGGTGGCTATTGACAAAAACACGTTTCATCTGCAGTTAAAAGAAATGGGTAAGGCTGACTTCGAGCAGAAAGTGGTTGCCTGGATCTTTCTTCTTCTCGCATTGCTCTGGTTGCTCAGGGTTGATCTGGATTTTGGCAAAGTGGTGATTCCCGGTTGGTCAAACATTTTCCCTCAAAGCACTTTTATAAACGATGGAACTGTCGCGATTTTTATGGCCGTAGTGCTTTTCCTGATTCCTTCGCGCAACCACAAAGGTAAAACGCTGCTCGACTGGAAAACTGCTTCTGGTCTTCCATGGCAGATTCTTCTTCTTTTTGGCGGTGGTTTTGCACTGGCCACAGGAATAAAGGAATCAGGACTTTCATTGTGGTTTGGTGAAAATCTTACCGGTCTCACAGCATTGCATCCGATGCTGATTATTCTGGTTGTTGCTCTGGTAATGACTTTTCTGACAGAACTAACATCCAACACCGCAACCACCGAAATGATACTTCCTATACTGGCCGGAGTGGCAATCAGCTCAAATATGAATCCGCTTTTACTGATGATACCCGCAACCATGTCAGCATCAATGGCTTTTATGCTGCCTGTGGCAACACCTCCAAATGCAATTATTTTCGGAACATCGCGGATTAGCGTGGCTCAAATGGCCCGAACAGGACTGTTTCTAAATCTTGTTGGTGCTGTGGTTATTATGTTGATGATGTATTATTGGGGTGATGTAGTTTTCGGCATCAGCACCATTTCTTCTCCGGATTGGCTGTTGCTCAGATAAAGAAAATCAGATTCTCGACTTATTGCTCTCTGGTTCGATATAATTATTTATATGGTCTTTAAAAACTAATCTATCTGTAACGAGAATAAACCTCTAACTGCTTATTTTTTGCGGATGATTTACCTTTCTTCCCAAAATCAAGTTCATAAAAAAAACCTCCCCGAAGGGAGGCTTTTTCTCTAATTAACAATGATTATTTTAATGCATCCGCAGGATTTTCTGGAACCTGGCGGCAGTTGAAGTACGGATAACGCAGATGAGCATAGCCTGGCTCTGAGCGTCCGCCACTTTAAAGGTAACCGAACGACTTTCTCCTGAAAGCATGTCGCCTTCAAACAGAGTAGTAACCAGTCGGCCCTGGAGATCGTAAATTTCAGCAGTAACCCTTGTGTCTTTAGTAACTTTGAAAGTGATCTCAGTTACATCAACAAATGGATTTGGAGCAATGCTAAGGTCGATCTGACCTTTGGCAAGCACTGCTGCTTCACCCGGACCACAGTCTATTTCTTCATTATAGAATGGTCCTGTTACAGTTCCTATGCCAGGAATATCGCATACCACTGCATGAGCAATTACATAGACAGGTCCCTGAACATCTGTAAAAGTTACAGTATATTCAGTTACATTGTCAAGGCTGCCTGCATTATGGGTATACTGTCCGGGAGCTACGGTTGGTGTTCCGTTAATCACAGGGAACATTTCACAACCCACATAAATGTGTACTTCGTCCAGGGAATGACCAGCATCCATTTGGTAGGTAACAACCATTTCACCATCATTGTAGCTGATGGTTGCCGTGCCTATCTGTCCCCATCCATTTTCGGGATTGCAATGAGCAGCGCCGGCATACAGCGGCAGGACATAGTCTTCTTCTGATTCTGTAATCAGGTTGGACCAGCCCCAACGGTTGAAACCATTTTCGAGGAAGCAGTCTCCCAGCGAATTACCATTTTCGTCTTCAAGACGGCCATAGGCAGTTTCGCAAGTGTATATACACTCTGGAATAACAAATTCACAGGTAACTTCATCGCTGCTGCAGTCATCCCAAACTTCGTAGGTGAATGAAACTGTGCCACCGTAATAGAGGTTAGCATAATCTCTCCAGTCCAGAGCCTCCAGTGCAGCACTGTTGTCTTCAGCATTGCAACCGCCGGTATAAGTAAAGCCGGTTTTCCAGGCAGCAAATAACTGATCCATGTAATCCTCAGTTAACTCGGAACAATTCTGAGCTTCTACATAATAAGAGTTGCATGAAGCTACGATTGGATCGGCCACAATCCATGTATAGGTAACTGTAGCAGAAACTTCGTTCTCGCACTCGTCGATAGCACTGTAGGTGAAGATCTGTGTCTTGTTGCAGTCATCGCCGGTGATTTCACCAGGAGTACATGTAACAGGAACATCTCCATCGCAGTTATCGAGAGCAACAAGGTCGTTAACACAAGCCGGAGGAGTTGGGTTACAGCCTAAGTCACCGCCAGCAGGTAATGTTGGCAGAACAGGAGCTGTAAGATCAACTTTCCAGGTGTAGGTTACTGTTTCACTTGAAGTGTTTCCGCAAAGATCGGTAGCACTGTATGTGAATATCTGTGTTTTCAGACAGTCATCGCCCGTTATCTCACCAGGAGTACAAATTACTGGTACTTCTCCAGCGCAATTATCCTGTGCAACAAGTCCTGTTGCGCAAGTCGGAGGAGTCGGGTTACAACCTAAGTTACCGCCTTCAGGTAATGTTGGCAGCACCGGAGGGGTATTGTCAACCACTGTAATGGTTTGCGTTGCAGTTGCAGTATTACCGCAGTCATCGGTAGCTGTGAAGGTCCTGATCACTGTGTATTCTGATGCACATTCACCGGGGATCATTTCATCCTCGTAGGTGATGGTAACATTGTCATCACAGTTATCGGTAGCCGTAGGCATATCGGGGCAATTATCCGGAGGAGGAAGTTCGTCGCAGATTGGTCCCTGAACCATGTAATAGCATATATTCTGGCCTGCCTTGACAGCAGCTTGTATGCTACCTGTATTCCACATACCCGGAAGGGTAATGTAGTAGGTCATGGTTTGACCACCATTGAGTCCGTCGTCAAACTTAATTCCTCTGACACCGGTAGTGGGGTCAAGTCCAAGTTGAACGTTACCGGGTCCGGCAACCACGTTATTGAAGGAACCGCAGAAAGCAAGAACCCAATGACTCAGGGCAGGAGCACTGCCGCTGGTTACGGTGTAAGTGAAGGTGGTATGTCCATTCTGGAAAACAGCACCATTGAATACTATGGAGTGCGAATCGCAGTTATCAGTAACTGCTCTGCCTCCCATGTTCATTGCAGCTCCTGTCGGGAAGATGCAATCAAGGTCAGGATCGTCGCATTCCAGGGTAATATTGGCTGGAACATAGGTGAATACCGGAGGAGTTTCATCATAGATACGAGTAACCCTTGTAACAGTAGGAACAGCAGCATTACCGCAGTCATCCGTTACATTAAAGGTGTAGTCGATATACTGTGAACACTCGAGGGTAACAATACCACCAGGAACACCTGTTATGGTGCCGCCAGCGCTGCAGTTATCAGACCATGTAGTAGTCGGAGCAGCAGGCCAATCAGGATTACATCCTTCAAGCATGATGTCAGCAAGATCAACAATAACCGGTATTTCCCAATCAAGTAACCGCGTTACAATGGTGGTTGTAGGAACCGCAGCATTGCCGCAGTCATCGGTTACATAGAATGTATAGGTCTTATGTTGGAGGCATCCATCACCATTAATTGCACCAGGAACACCTACTATGGTTCCTCCTTGGCTACAGTTGTCTGTCCAGGTAGTCTCAACAACAGGCCATTGGGCATTGCAACCAGGCAGAGTGAAATCAGCAAGATCTACAATAACAGGAGGAGTAACGTCGTACATGCGGGTGATAACCACCGAAGCAGTAGCATCATTACCACAGTCATCCTCAACTGTGAAAGTGTACTCTCTGGTCTGGTAGCAACCGTCGGTAATTACTTCACCGGCAACGCCGATAACAGTTCCGCCGTCAGCACAGTTGTCAGTCCATGTTGTGGAGACAACCTCAGGCCAAGCAGTATTACAACCTTCAAGTGTATAGTCAGCAACTTCCACAATGATTGGATCGGTAACGTCGTACATGCGGGTAACCCTTGTAACAGTCGGTACTGCAGCATTGCCGCAAGCATCCGATACATTAAAGGTATAATCGATGTACTGAGTACAGCCAACGATAACGGGATTACCAGCTACACCTGTTATGGTGCCACCAGCGCTGCAGTTATCAGTCCATGTGGTAGTCGGAGCTGCCGGCCATTCAGCATTACAGCCCTGAAGCATGATATCCTCCAGGTCAGTAATTACCGGTGGCACATCATCATCCACCATATACGTTTCCGAGCAGGTGCTTTCGCATAATGCCTCATCGGTAATTGTAAGTGTAAGGGTATAAGACTGGCCGCAAATATTTCCGGCAAGAACCGTAACACTGGGCGCGTCAAAAGCACCTTGTATACTTGCATTGCCGGTTATACTCCATAAATAAGTATATGCACCTCCAGGCGCATCATACGTTTGTGTGGTGCCCGGACAAAGGTCTAAGTCCGGCAAAGGAGTAATCAAGCACGTAGGCCCTCCAGTCACAACAACATCCTGGAAACATTCCCTGGAGATATAACCGTTCCCGTAAGGCATGCTCACTGTATGCATGAGTGTCAGGGTGCCAGGTGATGGTCCGGCATTGAATTCGAAGTTGGGACCTGTTCCGGTCAAAGGACTGGCATTGGTACCCACCTGATTGATAATTTCCCATTCATAGGTATTTGGAATATTGGGAACATCTATATACTCACTATTCTGTGCAGTAACCAAAGTGTTTGTACATACAGGACTTCCCACTTCGAATTCGCAGGTAAAGTATCTCAACACCACCGCTGCCTGCATAGAACGGTCCTGATTACCCAGGTTGTTTTTGGGTATGTCCCAGTTTATGGTACGGGTATGGTAAGGCGATCCGTTGATGCCTCCGGCAGAAAGTTCTCCAAAAGGCTCCCAGTCATCCCACCTGGCTATGTGTCCACCCCAGGCCAGCACTACAGTAGATTCAACTACAGTAAAGCTAACCTGAAAGCGGGTTGAAGATACATTACCTGTTAGCGGCCCTTCAGTTATATATTCAAATGAATCGCCGGAAGGAGTTGCGCCCCATAGTGACATGTAATCGAGGTCAGGATTTGCCAACATAAAATTATTGAAAAATGTCTGTGTCGGCGTATTCTGGGGAGTATCAATGGGAATCTGAGCTTCTGCTCCCATTGTAAACTGAGGAAACTCCAGCACCGGATTTACAATTTCAGCAGGATGTCCCCAGATGTCGTGGGGCTCGAGGTTGTAGTAACCGGTGAGGAAGTCGAGCGCATTGGCACCACTGTGCCTGGTGTCGTATTCCAGGATCAGGTTTACGGTTGTACCTACCGGCATATTGGTCATTACCACCCTGTAAGGAACAGAATAGCCTTCGACCATGTGCGCTTGTTGTTGGTTTACGTTACCGTTTACCCAGTTGGCTGGTGAAATGGGCGCATCATATCGCCCGTTTCGGATCTGGTCCAGAGTTGCAGCGGGCGGCTGTGCGTACACAGTGCTCCAGGCCACAACCATCATAAGCAACCCCATCCATCGTAGCAGGGGTGCTCTTACACACCTTGTGTTAGGTTGTTTCATAATTTATTTGTGTTTGGTTAATAATTGGGTTATTTTTTTATTTCACGCATTGCAGGCATTCTTTATTATAATATGAAGGGGTCTGCCCTGAAATGAAAAACCTGGTTAAAAGAGTTTTTCATTGTTTCAGACAAAAACACCAGGCCTAATGATATCCCTGGCGCTTTCACTGTCGAACCGGTTTTTTGAATTCTACGGTGTTCTATCCGTAGCTTTTTGAAGGTTAGTGATTTGCTCTCTTTTTGCTTCAGCGAACGAATCAGGGATTTATTCAATTCTGAATCTGGCACGAATCCCTTAATTCGTTATCTGGTGCAATGCTGTCAGATGTATTTCAGCAGAGGCGTCTTCGGTTTGGTTTTTGCATAGATTTTGGTTTAGTTAATAATATTTTAGGAGGTGTTTAATGCTATTATATTTTTTCCGACAATTGGCCGACGAGTTAATGATTAACGAATTATTGCTATACCTAACCATTTCTACTTAATTTCACTATATCCATGCGCTTACCATTATTGACAAAATGCTTATTAAGCTTATGGATATTGTTAATAGCAGTTCTGTGGACAGCTAATTATTCAATAACGTAAAAGTAATATATAAATAACCTCATGTCAATAGGTATAAATACTACTTCTTCATGGTTTTTAGGGTGTGAGAATGAAGAGGATAAGATAATTTTTTAAAATGTTAAAAATCATTTCACATATACTTCTATAATTATTACAAAGAGTTGAGGTATCACCTGACATTTATTTAAAATGAACTGTAATAATTTGTATTTTTTATTGACAAAGGCAGTTTATCCAGCCAGAGTTGGGTCAATTATTTCTCTTATATATGAATCTGAATGCTGATGATTAAAGTTCAAATCTATTGAACATGTTCGTTGAAATGTAACAAGTTTAAACTGCTTTTCTTACCAATCCTGTTTTTCCTCGGTTTTAGAGCAAATTCCCTTAAACGGGCAGAAATAGCAATCTTCTTTTCTGTCGGTTTGGGTAAAAGGGATTTCAGGATCACATATTTCCTCAAAAAGCCTGATAAGTCCTGCTTCAAATTCAGCCAGAGCAGTGGAGCTATCCTGATCCGTGATTTCCAGAGATCGAAAACCCTGTTTGAGTGACCTGAAACTAATGATACCGGCCTGAGTAAGTCCGGAATGGGAGCCATTTTTTTCTTCTTTGTTAACCAGCAGCAGATAACACATCAGCTGAAAAGCCTTTTCCTTATGGATTGCAGATGTCTCAAACAATTCGTCTGCAGATTTTATCCTCAGTTCTCTGTTTTCAACTTTGCCGGTTTTGTAGTCGATAATTCTGGTAAGTCCATTCACCCGGTCAATGCGATCGGCAGAGCCTTTCAGATTTACTTTCAGATTGCCGTTCCATGAAGTGTTTATAATGATAGAGTCTTCAAGCCTTCTTTCAACTGCAATGATGTGGTCGCCGGCCGATGGATTATATTCCTGTTCGGATTCCTGCTG
>Ga0351883_1277_pt1 | contig 12170 bp, 9 predicted proteins | sample BONcelFGM3001F14_FD_206772 | JGI IMG/M metagenome (GOLD analysis project Ga0351883, IMG submission 206772) | Enriched cells from coal bed in the Powder River Basin, Montana, United States - BONCAT cells FGM rep3 HSBNCT.FGM.300.1.F14 ...
GGGAATGTATTCTTCCTTTCGACCAATGCCATGGGATCAAATGCGACTGCCGTATGGAAAGCTTACAAACGTGGCGCATTTTTCGGCAACCCGAGCTTCACACAGATTCATCCGACCTGCATTCCGGTGCATGGAGACTTCCAGTCGAAACTGACGCTTATGAGCGAAAGTCTCCGAAATGATGGTCGTATCTGGGTGCCAAAAAATAAAGAAGACGCAGAAAAAATAAGACATGGAAAACTCCAGCCTACTCAACTGGCTGAAGAAGACAGAGATTACTACCTAGAACGCAGATATCCGGCGTTTGGCAATCTGGTGCCCCGTGATGTGGCATCACGCGCTGCCAAAGAGCGCTGCGATGCCGGATACGGTGTTGGCGAAACCGGACTTGCAGTTTACCTTGACTTCAGCGATTCAATCAACCGACTTGGCAAAAACGTGATTGAAGCCCGTTATGGCAATCTCTTCCAGATGTACGAAAAAATTGTGGATGAAAATCCTTACAAAACCCCGATGATGATTTACCCGGCAGTGCATTACACCATGGGTGGACTGTGGGTTGATTATGAACTGATGACAACCATTCCCGGATTGTTTGCCATTGGAGAAGCCAATTTCAGCGATCACGGCGCCAACCGCCTCGGCGCATCTGCATTGATGCAGGGCCTGGCTGATGGATATTTCGTACTTCCATATACCATTCAGAATTATCTTTCTGACCAGATCAGGGTTCCGAATTTTTCACCCGACCTGCCTGAATTTCTGCGTACAGAGGCAGAAGCTAAAGCCAGACTTCAAAAACTGATGGATGTAAAAGGCAATCAAACTGTTGATAGCTTCCATAAGCGTCTGGGTCACTTTATGTGGGAATATGTTGGCATGGGTCGAAATGCCGAAGGCTTAAAGAAGGCCATCACTGAAATAGCCAAATTACGCGAAGAATTCTGGAAAGATGTAAAAATCCCCGGAGAGCTTAATGAGATCAATCCCGAACTTGAAAAAGCAGGCCGTGTTGCCGATTTTCTTGAACTCGGAGAACTTATGGCTCGCGATGCACTTGATCGTAAGGAATCATGCGGCGGTCACTTCCGTGAAGAATATCAGACACCTGAAGGCGAAGCACTGCGCGATGACCAGAATCTGATGTTTGTTTCGGCATGGGAATTCACCGGCGAAAATAAGGAACCCATAATGAACAAAGAGCCGCTCGATTACGAGTTTGTGGAAGTTAAACAGAGGAATTACAAATAAATACCACTGAACATGAATTTAACACTCAAAATATGGCGTCAGAAAAACGCCACCAGTAAAGGTAAATTTGTCACCTATAAAGTGAATGACATCTCGCCCAACAGCTCGTTCCTTGAAATGATGGATATCCTTAACGAGTCGATTGTACTCAAAGGAGAAGACCCGGTTGCATTCGACCACGATTGCCGCGAAGGAATCTGTGGCGCCTGCAGCATGTATATCAACGGCCGGCCGCATGGACCCGACAAAGCCATCACCACCTGCCAGTTGCATATGCGTAGGTTTAAAGATGGTGAAACCATCGTAATTGAGCCTTGGCGTGCACGTCCATTCCCGGTGCTTAAGGATTTGATTGTTGATAGAACTTCTTTTGACAAAATCATACAGGCAGGAGGATATATTTCAATTAATACCGGAGGTATTCCTGATGCAAATGCGATTCCTATTCCAAAAACAGATGCAGATCTTTCGATGGATGCTGCTTCTTGTATTGGATGTGGCGCATGTGTAGCTGCATGTAAAAATGCTTCAGCCATGCTGTTTGTTTCGGCCAAAGTATCACAATTTGCCTTACTTCCCCAGGGAAAAATTGAGGCCGCTGAGCGCGTACACAATATGGTCGCAGAAATGGACCGCCTCGGTTTTGGCAATTGCACCAATACCGGAGCCTGCGAAGCTGAGTGTCCTAAAGAAATTTCGATTTCAAATATTGCACGCATGAACCGGGAATTTCTTTGCTCCAAAATCGGTGCACCAAAGGTTAAAGAAGAGTCCGGAGGTTTCTGATTCATATGCCTGTCTAACAGGCTTTTACACCTACTTTAATGATGTTCTCATACACAAGTATTCTGCTCACTGCTTTATTGGTAGTGGGCAGTTTTGGTCAGATAAGCGGCCAAAATCCAGCAAAATATTCTGCAACCAAAGGAACATCACGTACCCTTCAGAAAGGCATGGACTTTCCCGATTTTCCGCAACTCGGGAGCAGTAAGATAAACCGATCCATCACACTTCCTTCAGTAATTGATAATTCAACGCAACCTTACCTCAGACCGGTATTCCAACAAACAGGTGCTTCCTGCGGGCAATCTGCATCGGTGGCTTATAATTTTTGCTACGAAATCAACAGACTCAGGCAATTACCTTCCGATACCATTTCCAACACCTATCCTGATCATTTCACCTGGAATTTCATGAACGGGACATTGCCGTATTATGGCGAAGGGGTCAGCTATTTCCACACATTCGATATTCTTTATGATGCCGGAAATCCCACCGAAGAGGTTTACGGGCCTATCACCATGGATGATTCTTATTACTGGATGAGTGGCTATGAAAAGTATTTTTCAGCCATGCATAACCGGATATCAGGAGCAAACTCAATACATGCAGGAACCCCCGAGGGCCTGGAAATACTGAAACACTGGTTACACAACCATCTGGAGGGTTCCGAAGTGGGAGGAGTGGCTAACTTTTATGCAGGGGTGCCGGACTATGCACACCTTCCTCCGAATTCGCCGGAGGCAGGAAAAGCAGTAATTACAACATGGATGCCAAACGCAAGTCACGCCATGACAATTGTAGGGTACAATGACTCCATACGATTTGACCGAAATGGTGATGGAATGTTTACCAATCACCTCGACATAAACAACGATGGTGTGGTTGATATGAGAGACTGGGAAATTGGTGGATTGAAGTTTATAAACTCCTATGGTAATTGGTTTGGAGATGAAGGATTCTGCTATATGCTATATTCGTCTCTGGCAATAAAATACGGGCAGGGCGGCATATGGAACAACTCTGTTCATGTACTTTTTCCTGACACTGCTTACAAACCTCAATTGACCATAAAAGCAACCGTAAAGCACAACAAAAGGGGGCGTTTGAAAATCTCAGCCGGCATTAGCACTGATACAAGTCGGTATGTTCCAGATTATACCATGGATTTTTCCATATTCAATTATCAGGGATTGGATTACTATATGGCCGGGAATAAGAATCCAGATGGGAAAACCCTTGAATTTGGACTTGACATCTCCCCTCTCTTGTCATATGTTCAGGCAGGTCAGGCGGCGCGTATTTTCCTTATCGTCGATGAGAAAGACATTGACAGTAAAGGCGATGGCTTTGTTCTGGATTTCCAGGCTATCACGCACACCGGAACAGGTGATGTTATATACGTAAGCAACGAAACACCGGCAGCAATCATAAACCATGGCCGCACGATTGTTACAACTACAATCATCAGCAATTCAGAACCGCCTGCCATAACAATTGACGAGGTTCAATTGGTAACTCCCGGGAACACTAATATTTTGACTGCCGTTGCATCAGGAGGTGAAGCTCCCTATGAATGGGCAATTGAGCAGATTTATTATGCAACTGACAGCTTGATGGATTATCCCGAACCTGAAGGTGAGACACTAATTCCCACAAACAATTCAAAAGGGTACTCCACAGTTGCTTTGCCATTCACATTCCCCTTTTTCGGCCAGGAGTATGACACCGTATTCATGCATGTGAATGGCTACATCATGTTTCTTCGTGCCGATAATCCATACTATTACCTGCTTTTTGACGAGCCTTACCTCAGACAATTAAAAGCTATTGCTGGATGCATGCATAAGGATCTTATGCTGACCAATTCAAATAATTACCTGAAAGCCAGCACAAGTAACGACAAGGCCATATTGTCATGGAAAATATCAAAACCTCTCAATGGAGGCAGAGCAGAATTTTCAATTACGCTTACCCCCGATGGAGCCATTTCAGTTCAGTTCGGAGAGGTATTTCTCCCGTCGATGATGCCCATTACCGGGATCAGCAACGGCATATCACGCAATTATATCCCTGCTTCGCGAAATGGAATTTTACCGGTTAACGGGGAAATCAGAAAATTCATTCCCTCATCGCCTCCCGATATTGCTGTATTGAATGGCCCGGGACTTATAAATACTGACATTCCGGCCAATTTCACTTCCGGGAAGTTTTTGTTGCGGATTACCGACAGCAACCGTCTGAAATCCGAAAAAATCATCACCCTGACCACAGGACCGCTGATCAGCATTGAACTTACCGATTCATCAGCTTTGCTAAGTCCGGGATCAAACATTCCGCTAACCGTTAAAATCCGGAATGCAAGTCAGCAAGACTTAGAGAATTCGACTTTAGAGGTTTTGACCGGATCTTCAATCCTAAGCATTTCGGGCCAGGGACTTAACGGATTGAACATCCCGGCCGGTCAGACAGTGGAAATAAAAAATCAATTCAGTATGCTGATTGCTGACAGCATTTCGTCGCAACAGCCATTAAGATTGCAAGGAAAATTCGTCACCGATGGTAAAGAGGTCAATACATTTGCGACATTTTCCACTTCAATTCCACTTCTGGTTCTAATGCCACCCGTAGTGCAGGACAACGACAACAACATCGCTGATCCGGGCGAAGAAGTAGCGGTGGTTTTCAGCATTTACAACCCCGGGAATGCAGATGCCGGTATGCTAAGTGCTGAACTGACTATAGATAGTCCTTTTGCAGCCCTTACCAGCTCGTCAGGACTTTTGCCGGGCAAATTGGATGCATTTGCACTTAAAAGGATTGCATTCCAGATGAAAGTGAATGACAACACCCCTCCCGGTACGCTCATTTCCATCACGCTCAATGTAAGCAGTGAAAATGCCGGCACAAAAACCGAAACCTATGTTCTGGATCTTGGGATGCCCCAAATAGTGGTTATTGACAAAGATAAAAATCAAAATTCGGCTGTCCACATTGCCCATGCTCTCAAGCAAATCAATATTTCGAGCGAAATGCTGGAATCAATTGACACGCTGGTGAATGATTATAAGGTTGCATTTCTTTCGCTGGGTTTTTTCATGCAAAATCACCGGCTTACCCTGTACGAAGACAGTTTGCTGGTTTCATTTCTGGACAATGGCGGCAAATTATATCTCGAAGGTGGCGCTTTCTTTAAGCAGGATCCGGTTACTGAATTACGGGGTAAATTAGGAGTGACAGGTCTTACACAAGCCTGGGCAAAACCGGCTGACACCCTTATTGGTATTGAAGGTACTCCTTTGGAAGGTTTTAAGATCGATTACCGGGGAGACGCGATCAGAGGTGAAAATCTTATCGCACTGGAGCCTGCTGTTACATGGTTGAGCGACAAAAACTCAGGCCTTAACTTTGTGGCAGCGCTTGATTCCGGAACCTACAAAACCATTGCTTCCAGTGTTGAATTCGGAGGATTTTTCATGTACAACAGTCCCGGACGAACGGAACTGATCAAACGTTATCTTGATTTTCTTGACTTTCCGACCACTCCATTGTGTGTAACATTCCGGTCATCTACCCATCAGATATGCCCGGGTAACAGCATTTCATTCGCATCCAATTACAGCAAACTTCCGGTTACCTGGAACTGGTCATTCCCGGGAGGTACGCCCGACACATGGAACGGCCCACTTCCTGAAATACAATACAAAACTCCCGGCACTTATGATGTTATTTTAACAGCAGGCGATGGAATTGAAAACAATACTTTTTTCATTGAAAATATGATAACCGTAAATAAGTGCCTTGGAATCCGCGAAGCTAATACTCACCGGTTGAAAATATATCCGAATCCGGCCAATGATAAATTGACAATTGAGTCAGAATCAATCGTTGGGCTGGCAGAAATCAGTCTGCTTGATTCCAAAGGGATGGAGGTATTCAGGCAGATTCTCCACTCAGACAACCACAGCATTATAGTATCACTTCCGCAGTTAAAAGCCGGATTTTACATCCTGAGGTTAAACCATGACGGTAAAATCACCTGGTCTAAACTCATCATTCAATGAAGAACAATTGTATAAAAACCCTTAATTTCGCAGTTCAATCCAATACCCTCAGATGAAGTTCAGCGATATTATTGGCAGAGTAGAGATTAAAGAGCGGCTTATACGTTCGGTTAAGGAAAACAGGGTAAGTCATGCACAGCTTTTTCTTGGCCCGGAGGGCTCGGGCAAGCTGGCACTCGCGCTTGCTTATGCACAATACATCAATTGCACCCATCGTACTTCTGACGATTCATGCGGTGTATGCCCATCGTGCACAAAATATGAGAAACTCGCCCATCCTGACCTGCACTTTGTCTATCCGGTAGCAAAGACAAAAGAAATTGATGACAAGCCGCTCAGCAAACTTTTTATCGCTTACTGGAGAGAACTTGTCATAAAGAAAAAGGCTGTTTTTAACCAACTCGACTGGCATCAGCACATCGGACTAGAAAACAAACAGGGCATCATCAACGCTGAGGATTGCAACGAAATTATCAGGACATTGAGTTACAAATCCTATGAATCGGAGTATAAAGTGGTGATTATATGGATGGTAGAGAAGTTATTTCATTCGGCAGCGCCGAAAATACTTAAGATTCTTGAAGAGCCCCCCGAAAAAACACTTTTTATTCTGATTGCAGAAAAGTCAGAACTTATCCTGCCCACCATTCTTTCAAGAACTCAACTGGTAAAATTTAACCGGCTGAGCGATGATGAAATCACTGCAGCCGTTATTTCGCACACCTCGTGTACTGCCGAGGAAGCCCGGAAAATAAAATACATTGCTGATGGAAATCTGACCACGGCCGTCAGAATAATTGAATCAGGGGAATTTGATCAAGCTGATTTTGAGACATTCAGAACCTGGATGAGGCTTTGTTTTAAAAGGGATTTTGCAGAAATTCTCAAGCTAACGAATGATTTCACAAAATTGGGCAGAGAAAATCAGAAGCGTTTCTTCAATTACTGCCTGAAAGCTACCCGTTTTTGTTTGCTCAATCGCTTTGACAACCCGGAACAGATACGTTCGGAAGGAGATGAATTGAAATTTATCCGCGATTTTTCACCATTTATCAATCCTGCAAATGCAGGTTTACTTAATGATGCTTTTAACGAAGCACACTATCACATTGAAAGAAACGGATCAGCAAACATCATATTCTTAGATCTTTCAATAAACGTAATGCGTTGGCTGAAACTGAAGTAACCTTATTTTTTCTTTTTCTCCCTGACAATCAGAAAAACATCTTCATCGTCCTTCTTCATAATGTACTTTTCCCGACCGAATTTTTCGAGAGAAACGGTATCCGACATCAACTCATGCATTGAGATGCTGTCGCGCTTGATTTCGTTCAAATAAAAATCCTTCTGAACCCTTTTTTCAGTCAGTGTTTTTGCAAGCCGAACCTGAGAAATAAAATTATTGCGGTCAAAGAAAGTGAGCCACACCAGAAATGCAGTAATAACCAAAACGTATTTATTACGAAAGAAAGGAGGAATTTTATGCCACATAATGTCTGAGAATAACTTCTACAAAAGTAGCAAATTGACGATGCTCAATCAAATAAATGCAAGCTAATTTATCGCTTAAAAGATAAACCTACCTGAACAGGTCAGAAATATTGATCTGACTTTCGTATAAATGGATCACATCATCAAGCTTGACAAGACTAACCTTATCAATGCGATTGGTCGTCTGATGATACCAGATTTCCACAAACAGGTTTTCCAGCTTATATAGCCTGACAACAAAGTAAACATGAATCCGGTCGAGCAATTCGTCGCCACGACCGAGCACTGTAGTAACTTGCTGAGCAACAGGCATTCTTTGAAATTCGAGTTCTGTGATCATGATTTTTGTCAAACAATTAAAGGCGTGAGACCTCAATATTGTATTTGTCTTTCAGATATCTGAGGCGATCGATACTGGCTTTTCTATCGAAGATGCGTACCAGTTCAAACACGCCTTTTTTACAATAAACTCCTGCCTGGGCTGCGTCATAAACCTTATGTTCCCAGTTATTTCTGATTGAAATACTGGTTCTTTCAAACTGATCCCAGGGTAAATACTTATCCACAACCAGATAATAAGTATCTGCCATATCGGTGTCTTTATAGATTCCGTCGGCAATTTTATCAAGAATCATATACTTACGGATAGAAATCAGGCTAATGTAAGGTTTCACAGTTCGGCTGGCAAGAAATTCAATGCCGTTTTTGCTGTAATGTTCAATGATTTGCGGCAATGCACCATAATCATCCATGTTAATGCGGATACATCCGGTTGTTGCATTCTGCAACTCAAGCCATCCCATTACTGCATCAAAATTCAATCCTGTATCCTTTTTAATTCTGACTGTAGTACGGATAAAATCATCCATATCGTCAAGTCCTCTGTTTTTGATTACCGCAAAAATCGAGCGGGGCTTCTGCTCTTCTTCATTCATTGGAATGTGAAAATGATCGTAAAACCCTGGAAACGGATCTAAATCCTCCAATATCAATTCACTAAATTTGTAGTCAGATTCAAGGGTTGCAATTTTTTCTTTTTTAACTACAAACCCAAGGGATTCAATCCGGTTCAGATTCTCCATAGAACAGTTTTTTTTGTTGGTCAGAATAATTAATTTTAACATGCAGATAGCAAGATACCTGCCCGTTGACATATAACAGTAAAAATACAAAATTGTTAAACAAAAAAAAACTGTTCTTTAAATGGTCAGGTAAAATGCTCCTCCTGCCCCTTTTGACATCCAAAAACCGGTAATTCACGATAAAAAACCGGTATTTTAAGAACCCTGGATAGGAAAGTGTTAAATTTGTCAAAAATATAGACCTGTGAAACTTTCTGCTATCAAATCACAAATTCCAAATACACTCACACTTCTTAATCTGATGTTAGGTTCCGCAGCCATTATTCATTTAATGACGGGAGAACCTGTTCTTGCAGCGATTTTGATTGCTGTTGCAGCGGTTTGCGATTTTTTGGATGGATTTGCCGCCCGGCTGTTAAATGTCAAGTCAGAAATGGGCAAGGAACTTGATTCGCTTGCCGATGTGGTTTCATTTGGAGTAGCACCAGCCATTTTTCTTTTTACAGCCATTAAAAATAATCCCGATCCCGGAATTTTCGAAGGTATGCTTAACTCATTAGCCTATGCTGCTTTATTGATTGGTGCCTTCTCGGGATTTCGGCTTGCAAAATTTAATCTTGACAAAAGACAAACAGATTCCTTTCTCGGGCTTCCTACTCCGGCTAATGCAATTTTTATCATATCGGTATCACTTATCGGTACTGCTGCACTAGCCACTAATTCCGGGTTTATCTATCAGGTATCTTCAAATATCTGGTTTCAACTTTTAATTATACCCATCAGTTGCTGGCTGTTAATTTCCGAAATTCCGCTTTTTGCCCTTAAATTCAATAAAGGCTTTGGATTTACCGCCAACAGGCCTCGATATATTTTTCTAATAATCAGTTTGTTAAATATTTTACTTTTCGGATGGGCAGGGCTTCCGCTTGTGATCATTATTTACATAGCTATATCTCTAACCTTCAAGCGTTAAACAATTATTTATTATTTTTAGTGTTAGTAAAGAAAATTAATTAATTTTGCGATCTACCCTTGCTTAAACGACAAAGCTGTTCAATTGATTGATGAAGAAACTACTAAAAGTATCATTAGTTTTACTGTTTGCCTTTTTCAACACAGGCAATTCATCTCAGATTTCGAGTGCGAATCACAACGAAAGTGAGATTCTCACCGGATTTGAGTCTCTTGAATTGACCAAAATAGTTGAGTACAAATTATTACGTAACCTCGATTCAGTTGCAGAGCTTTACGCCATGCAAAAAGGCTTCAGTGGCAACATTCTGGTTGCAATTGATGGTTTTAATATTTTTGAGAAATCGGTAAAGTATTCTGACCCTATAAAAAAATCTCCGCTTACAACATCAAGCATTTTTCAGTTGGCTTCAGTAAGCAAACAATTTACAGCCGCAGCCATTTTGCTTCTTAAATCAGATAACCGGCTGGAGCTCGACGACGATCTGACAAAATACATCCCCGAATTACCATACAAAAATATTACCATCAGGCATCTGTTGCATCATACCGCAGGACTCCCCAATTACATGTATCTGGTTGATAAATACTGGAGCAAGGAGCATCACCCTGACAATGATGACGTTATAGATCTTATGGCAAAATACAAATTGCCTGTTTTCTTTCAGCCCGGATTAAGATTTGATTACTCCAATACAGGTTATGTTATGCTGGCCTCGGTGGTAGAAAGAATTTCAGGCATGAGCCTGAATGAATTTCTGCAACGCAGGATTTTCAGCCCTTTGGGCATGAAAAACACTTATGTTTATAGTTCTGCCGATACGAATATTACACGCCGGCAGACTGATGGATTTCTTGCACTTAAAAGAGGGTACTCCCGCATAAGTGAAACCAAAAACAATGGCCCGGTTGGCGATAAAGGTGTTTGTTCTACTGCCGGGGATCTATTTATCTGGGATCAGGCACTTTACAGTGGTTCGCCAATACCCTTTGATCTTATTGAGGAAGCATTCCTTCCGGCCAAAACCAAAACCGGAAAAGAAGTAGCCTATGGCTATGGATTCAGGCTAAGGTCGGCCAATGCTCAACCGGTGATTTATCACAATGGTGTCTGGGAAGGCTTTCGTACAAATTTCCACCGATATCCAACTTCTCGAAACACCATCATTGTGCTGAACAATACCAGCACACGCGTTAATCATGAATTGGTGAGGCAGATCGAATTTGTGATCAACAATCAGCCACCTCACGATTATACAAAAATGATAATCAACATTTCACTTGAGGAGGGATTAACAGCCGCCATTGAATCAATGGAAGAATTGAAAAAACTTACACTGATGCAAGTTTCAACTTCAGAACCATAATGAATGCTGCCGAATTTCTCGAGCAATCAGGCAAACCAATAAAAGCTGCAGAACTTAAAACCCTTGTTGACCTTTTGACCGGAAATAAAGGTAGCTAAATCTCGCCCTTTCAGAGCTTAAAGCAGATAATATTCTATTTTCTCAGTTCGAAATTCTTTCCCAGATACACATTCCTTACTTGTTCATCGGCAGCAAGCTCTTCGGCTGAACCGGATTTCAGTACCGAACCTTCAAACAGAAGGTAAGCACGATCGGTGATGGTGAGCGTTTCATGAACATTATGGTCTGTAATGAGTATTCCGATATTTTTATCGCGAAGACGGGAAACGATATTCTGGATATCTTCAACAGCAATAGGGTCAACGCCTGCAAAGGGCTCATCCAGTAAAATAAACTTTGGATCAACAGCCAGCGCTCTTGCAATTTCAGTCCTTCTGCGCTCGCCGCCCGAAAGTTGAATTCCCATACTTTTGCGAACATGACTCAATCCAAATTCTGATAACAAAGATTCAAGTCTTTCCTTTTGATCGGATTTGCTAAGGTTGGTAAATTCAAGAACAGCTTTAATGTTATCCTCAACACTAAGACTTCTGAAAACAGACGCTTCCTGAGCAAGGTAACCAATTCCCAGCTGAGCCCGCTTATACATGGGCAGGTCGGTAATTTCCCTGTCTTCGAGAAACACCTTGCCTGACAAGGGCTTGATTAACCCTACAATCATGTAGAATGAAGTGGTTTTGCCTGCCCCGTTAGGCCCCAGCAATCCAACTATCTCACCTTGCTTAACTTCAACACTCACATTGTTAACAACAGTGCGGTTCCTGTATTTTTTTACAAGGTTTTCGGTTCTTAATATCATTGATTCACCCATGCCAGCAAAATTAGTGTTTTTAAAAGTCAAACTGCATCGAAACCATTACCCCAAACTTTTTAATATCAGGGTGATCATAATGACTCAACCTCCAGACAGCATCAACCCTGAAAATTCTAAAAATATTTTCAATTCCGAGACCAGCTTCAATGTAAGGTTTTCCAATGGAGTAAGTTCCTTTGGGTAGCAAAGAATAAGCCAGATTTTTCCTGCTGACATTGCCAATCACTCCTTTTACCTGAGCAACTTCTCTCCATTTCAATTTCCTCAACAAAGGTACTTTATTGAGAAA
>Ga0351883_1284_pt1 | contig 11729 bp, 4 predicted proteins | sample BONcelFGM3001F14_FD_206772 | JGI IMG/M metagenome (GOLD analysis project Ga0351883, IMG submission 206772) | Enriched cells from coal bed in the Powder River Basin, Montana, United States - BONCAT cells FGM rep3 HSBNCT.FGM.300.1.F14 ...
AGCGCGAGCGACGGGGTGATACGGTCAATGGTCCGATACCAGCGAGTGTCGTCTCTTTTGGCGCAGTTTCGCTGCTTTAACAAGAGCTCGTGAGTTTTGAAGTAGGCGGCGAGTTTTGGAAAATGAGCGAGGTTGACGAGACGGCCATCGTCTTGGAAGGGATTTACAACGCCCTTGCCGGTCCACTTGACTACTCCGGTCAAGATGTCTTTGGTGACGGCCAGTGGGAGCTTGCGATCATCCTCCACCGGCAGGGCATCGTAGTCGCCACAGTAGACCTTATCCGCTCCGGTAGCGACGCCAATACCGACCTTGCAACCAGCCTCTTCAAGGGGGGGGAACTCGCTTTCGAGACGGCGAAGGATGGCGACCTGATCGACTGCTTGAAGCATCCACGGCTCGGAGCCGTTGGCAACAGCGGTAATGTGGCTGACGGATGGATGAAGCGCCTTCCCTTGAAGTGCTGGGACCAGAGCGGATAAAACTTCCTCCTCGATCCGGGGACGGTGAGCCACATGAGTGATATCGCCTTTGGCTTTGGTAATGACGGTTATGGCCGGATAGGCGATCACGTCTGCTTGAAAGGCATTCGTATCGACCATGTCGACGTAAGTCGAAAGATGAAAGCGTTGGGAGACGAATTCACGGAGGAGAGCTCCGTATTTGTTTTTCATCCAGCGATCAGCACAAATAAATCCCAGGCAGCCTCCGTCTGCTAGCGAGTCCAGGCTCTTCTCGATGAATGGCACATAGAGATCGGCCCGATCATAGATGGTGGTGAATCTTTCCTTGTAGGCGGCAAGCAGCGGGTTCGGAATCAACTCCTGCCGCACGTACGGCGGATTTCCCACGACATGAGTGAATTGCGCGCCGAGATCTGTGAGGAGGTAGTCGCCCTGAATCACCCAGGCATCAGCGAGGCTGATTGCGTCATTTTCAGAAAAACCACTCTCAATGAGAAGGGTAATCAATTTAGTGCGCGTCGAAAGGCAGGTTTCGCCATGCACCTCGACGGCTCGGACGGCGTGGAGGAGGTTTTTGTCCACCTTCCTGGTTGTGACGGTAGCAAGCAGCCTCTGGACGGCAGGGAAAAGGAAATCTCCATCTCCCGCGCTGGGTTCAAGCAGGCGAAATTCATAGAGAGGCTGATCTGTACTGTAGCCACAAAGATCGAGGATGAAATCGACCACCTCGCGGCGTGTAAAAATGGCCCCACGGGCTTCTACGTCGGAGGAAGCTAGTGAGGCCAATGCTTCCTGTGTGGCAGGAAGTGATTTCAGCAGATCATGCATCAGGACTTGCACCCGGCAAGTTTCGTCGGAGAAGCCCGCCTAGGCAAGATCAGCTAGAGAAAACTTCTGGGAATACCGAGGCTGAAGGTGGCTCGATGTGCAAGCTTGGCCTCGGGATCATTAAAACTTGCAGGTCGGCGGGCTGGGAGGTGAATAAGCGGTGCCCATAATAGAAGTCAGGGGAACTGGGTTTTACCTTCCAAAGTGCTGAGTTTGCCGATCAGAGCACAACCTCTGTGTGGATGGGAGGTAGGGGGGCTTGGGACGCTCCACATGGATAGTATCTTTCTTTAAGGGTTTCTTGAACTTTTGTTGCGTCAGAATGCGCAACGGTTGTGTGAATTTACTTTGGAGACGGAAATTATCCCTTGCGGAGGTGAGGGGGTTCCGACTAAAGCCAGACGCCTATAAGGGAAATCCCTTAAGGGTGCGTCTCTCGACCCTCATGATTTTGCCCAAATTTTTTATTCTTAACTCATCTATGTTGTACAAAGCACTTGGTATCGGACTGGCGGTTCTGTTGGGATTTGGAGGGTTGTCCGAAAGGGCGAAGGCTGAGACTCTGCTCAACGAGGGATTTGATGATATCAGTAACCTCTCAGCCGGAGGCTGGAATATTCAAAACCTAAGCTCTCCGTTGGGCCCCCTAACCTACTCTCAGGGTAACCCTACTATATTCAATTCTCAGGCCGGGCCAACTAGTGCCTACATCGCTGCTAACTATCAAAGCACGGGTAGTGTTGGCACGATCAGCAATTGGCTGATTACTCCCGAGCAGACTCTGAAAAACGGGGATGTTTTCACATTTTATACCCGCACGGCCGTGCCTGTATATCCTGATCGGCTGGAGTTCCGGCTCAGCACGGAGGGGAGTTCCACCGACGTGGGATCAACCGCAACCAGCGTGGGAGACTTCACGACTCTGCTGTATGTCGTAAATCCCGACCTGACCGACGTGGGATACCCCACGAGCTGGACTCAATATACCATAACCGTGAGTGGGCTGAACGATACCTATTCGGGGCGCTTTGCCTTCCGCTATTATGTCACCAATGCCGGGTTGGGAGGAGCGAATGCCAACTACATCGGTATCGATACAGCCGTTTTCACCGCTCCGGAGCTTTATTGGGGCGGGGGATCGGGAAACTGGAATAACGTCGCGACGAACTGGAGTGCCACCTCGGGTGGTGCGCTTGACCAGGTATGGGATGGATCGCGCGCTGTGTTTGATGGAGGTGGCGCGGCTACAGTGACGCTCACGGACTATGTCTCGGCGACGGGCCTCGATTTTCAGGCGGGTTCCTACACCATCGCTGCCGCCACAGATGAAACGCTCACTCTCACCGGCGTTGCCAACGTCACGACAGCATCGGGAGTAACGAGCACGGTTGAGGCGACGATTGCCGGCACGTCGGGTCTCGCTAAGCTCGGTGAGGGCACTCTGATTCTGACCGGTGGAAATATTTACACCGGCGGGACATCCATCATGCTGGGCACCTTGCAGATCGGCAATGGTGGCACAACGGGCAGCGTCCTGGAGGATATCAGCAACTTTGGCGCTCTGGTCTTTAATCGCTCTGATGATATCACCTACGCCGGAGTGATCAGTGGCTCCGGATCGCTGACCCAGGCGGGAATCGGGCAACTCACCCTGACGGGAGAGAATACCTACGCGGGCGGCACTGTCATCTCGGCTGGATTGTTGCAGATCGGCAATGGCGGCACGACCGGCAGCATCACCGGTGATATCACGGATGACGGGGAACTGATCTTCAATCGGAGTGACGACATCACTTATAGTTCGGTCATCAGCGGGGCTGGTTCGGTGACAAAAGGGGGCGCAGGCAGCCTGACTTTCACGGGCGCGAATACCTATCTCGGTGGCACAACGGTCGCTGAAGGCACGCTGCTGGTGGAAAATAGTCTGACTGGCGATGTCGTGGTTAATAATGGAGCGACGCTTGGCGGCACATCTACCATCTCCGGTCTCGTGACCGTGAATGATGGAGCCACCATTGCCCCCGGTAGCAATGCCGTGGGAACTCTCACTGTCGCGAATCTGAACTTGAATAACCTGTCGCGGTTGAACTTTGAACTGAACGATCCGGGAGTCGTCGGTGGTGGTGTGAATGATCTCATCGAGGTGCAGAACGATCTGGTCCTGGATGGGCGAGTCTTTATCAGGGATCTGGCAAACTTTGGCACGGGGTCGTACCGTTTGATGAACTATGCATCGGTGCTTACCGACAATGGCTTGATCGTGGCCTCCGGGCCCGCTGGCTATAACTACGAGGTCGATACCACCACGGCCAATGAGGTGAATCTCGTGGTGAACTACACCGGATTGCAGTTCTGGGATGGAGCTACCGTCGTGGGAGATGGCACCGTTCACGGAGGCTCTGGCACGTGGGATGCGGTCCCGTCAAACTGGACGGACTCGGCGGGAAATATCAATGATAAGTGGCAGGATATGACGGCTGTGTTTATGGGGTCGGCGGGTACGGTGAGCGTCGCCTCCAATGTCACGGTGGCGGGCATGCAGTTTGGCACGGCCGGCTACGAGTTGGTCGATGGCGGTGGTGCGATTCAGATCACCGCGCCGAGTTCCACTTTCCTCGTTGATGGCGGTGTGGATGCCACGATCTCCACGAAGATCACGGGGGCAGGCGGGATCTCCAAGACGGGCCTGGGGAGTTTGATTCTGAATGCGGCGAATGACTACACGGGCGGCACGGTCATCAATGCCGGCAAGGTGGTGGCGACTCACGCTTCCGCGCTGGGCGACGCGGCGGTGACGCTGAACTCGCAGGCGACTCTGGCAACCACGGTCAACCTCACCATTAATTCCCTGACCTGGGATGGCGGCACCGTGGCCATGGCGGCCGGACAGACGATTTCCATCACGAATGGGCTGACGATGCTGGATGACGGGCTGTTTTACCTCTCCTCCGCTGCGGCCAATACCCGCTATGAGCTGCTGAACTTTGATACGCTGTCTTCCACCCTGATGGGCTTCAGCATCAACTCTCTCGGTGGTCTCACTGGGAATATCAGTGTTGAGCATGATGCCTTGTCAGGTCGCTCCTCGGTGTGGGTTCAGTACGGAGGACAGTCAGGAGGAGGGGAGTTGTCGAACTACGCTCCGATCTTTACTCCCACGACGGCTGATTTTGTGGTGAGCGGAGCTGTGGTCACCAGCAACGCGCCGAATACGGTAAACTCCCTCACCTTTGATCCCTCGAGCAGCTTGGAAGTTTTCAATCTGCTGGTGGTCACCAGTGGGAACTTCAATGTCGCCACGGGATCGGCCAGTCTGAATGGTGGAATGGTGATCGTTCCCGGAAGCTTCAATCTCAATGGCCTGGGCACACTGATCGTCGGCAGCAAGTTTGCGATCGGCGGAGATGTCAATATCAACGGGGGAAGCATCGTGATCGAGGATATCTTCTCGGCGCTGGGTGGCATGAATGTGCACAGCTCGGTGACTGTGAATGGCCAGGCCTTCCTCGGTGGCAGCCTGAATACCGATGCCAGCACGATCCTGGTGAATGGCCAGGCCTCGCTGGATGGTGACCTGAATGCCAATGCGAGTACGGTGACGGTGAATGGCCAGATCTCGGTCGGAGACAGCTTGAATTCCAATGATAGCACGGTGACAGTGAACGGTGTGGCGTTTGTCGGCGATGATTTCAACGTCGAAGCGAGCACGGTGACGGTCAATGGTCAGACCTCCGTCGATGGCAGCCTGAATGCCAACGCGAGTACGGTGACGGTGAATGGTCTGCTCGGAGTCGATGGTGGGGCGAATCTCAATCAAGGGACCCAGCTTGTGGTGAATCCCTCCGGTGTCATGACCGTGGGAACGGCGACCAATATCAACAGCGGCTCGCTGGCTCGGATCAACGGGGTGCTCGATTCTCCGCTCGTCAATGTGAATGCCAGCGGCACTCTGGCCGGAGCGGGTCTGATCGTGGGCAATGTCTGGAACAATGGTGTCGTATCTCCTGGCAACAGCCCGGGAGAGTTGTCGATCTTTGGAAATTACGCCCAGTCCGGTGGAGGTACTCTGCAAATCGAGAATGGGGATCTCCTCTCGGTCAGTGGCACAGCCAGCCTCGGCGGCACTTTGCAATTCCAGGCTGACGATGTTGACTATGGCCAGCAGGTCACCTTCCTGCAGGCGGGAAATATCGAGGGCGAGTTTGACCAGATCGTCATGTCGAATGCCGCAGAGTATCGCGGGCGTTTCATTCAGGCCGGAGGCGAGGGCATCCTGCTGGTGGCACCGACGAGCTATACCTTGGTGGCTGAGACGGGCAATCAGCGCAATGTGGCCGCCGCGTTGGATAGCTACATCACGGCTTCCGGCAATGATCGCGAGACAGTGAGTACGGCGCTGGATCTGCAAAGCGCCTCGGAATATCCGGATGCCTTCGATGCGATCTCGCCGGCTTATTATGAGACGCTGACGGCGATCACGATTGAGCAGGCGGTGGCGCAGAGCCAGATGATTGCCCAGCGCCTGAGCGCGGTGCGTCTCGGAGCACGCGGCTTCCAGGCCATCGGCATCGAGGCTCCGCTGGTCAATGACAAGGACGGCAAGAGCGTGCTCGATACCAAGGACGCCAAGGGCGGCAAGGACGTGATCACGGCCACGGCGGACTCGAAGTGGGGCGTGTGGGCACAGGGCAACGGGATCTTCTCGAAGTACACGAGCCTCAACCAACTGCCAAACTACCGCTACCAAAATGGCGGGTTCTTCGTTGGTGTGGATTACGGCTGGAGCGAGCATTTCGCGACCGGCCTCTTCGGTGGTTATCAGGGCACTTATGCGAAGTACTCCAATGGCAGCATGGCCTCGGTGAACTCTGCGCTCTTCGGCGGCTACGCGACTTATCAAAATGGCGGCTTCTACAGCGATGCGATCATCAGCGGTGGCTACAATGGCTATGTGTCAAAGCGCTCGGTGGCCTTCAGCACGATCGACCGGACAGCGCGTGCCAACCCGAATGGCGGCCAGCTCACCAGCTACCTCGATTTCGGATATGATTGGAAGGTCAGCGGGTTCACCTTTGGCCCCCTGATCAGTGCGCAGTACACCTATTCGGGAGTCGCGCCTTTCACCGAAACCGGAGCCGACAGCCTCGACCTGCGCGTGGAGCAGCAGAATACGAACAGCCTGCGCACGAACTTGGGAGGCCGTGTCGCCTATACCTGGAACCTGACGGACAAGATCACGATCATCCCCGAGGTGCGCATGTTCTGGCAGCACGAATATCTCCAGAACTCGACCGCCCTGGGTGCGAGCCTCGACGGTGGAGCCGGCCCCGGCTTTGACTACATGACGACGGTCCCCGGTCGGGACAGTGTCTTCGCGGGAGCGGGCGTGAGCGCAAACTTCAGCAAAGACTTCAGCGTGTACCTGAACTACAACACAAGCTTCGGCCGCCAGGACTACATCAGCCAGATGGTCTCCACCGGGCTGAACTGGAAGTTCTGATCCTCACTTGATCGGTGGGGGTGGAGTACTGCCCCCACCGATTTTTTTTGCCCGGGATCAGCGGTTTTGTGAAGCCGCAGGAAGATGAGCTTTTCGCCGTCCGTGAGGATGCGGTACTTATCCTTCCATGCATCCCCACCTCACCGTTCTCACGCTCGGAGTCGATGATATCGAGCGCGCCGTCGGCTTCTATCGGGACGGGCTTGGTTTTCCGACCAAAGGAATCATAGGCGACGATGAGCATGGATGCGTCGCCTTCTTTGACCTCCAGCCCGGGCTGAAGCTGGCGCTCTGGCCAAGGAAAAGTCTGGCTCACGATGCCGGGCTTCCTCTCTCTCTGCCAGCGCCCACCAACTACTCACTCGGGCACAATGTGGATACGGCCGAGGAAGTCGATGCCATCATGAGACGCGCGAGCGAAGCGGGAGCTCTCATCATCAAGCCTGCTCAAGCCACCTTTTATGGCGGCTATGCGGGTTACTTCCAGGATCCCGAGGGGCATCTCTGGGAGGTGGTGTGGAATCCGGGCTTTGACGAGTTGTGAGCGAGGCGACTTTTTTTGTAGCTTACCCTTTGCTTTGCAACCCGTAAATAAGTGTCGTGCGTTGGTAGGTTTGTCGGCAGTTCGTGGCTTTTAGGACGGCTCGTTGGTCTTATGTTTCGTGGCTAATTTTTAGTTCATGCCTTCGTTTTAATTGCCCTTCTCTCATTAAGAACTTGCAGGCCGGGGGCTGGAATGTGAAATAGCGGTGCCATGATGGTAAAAATCGGGGTGATGGTGATTGATGATGATGCCATCGCGCGGCGGACGCTCGCCCGGCTGATCTCGCAGCACGATTCGCTTGCCTTACTGGGAGAGGCGGAATGTGCGGACTCGGCGCTGCCTCTGATCGAGCAAAGGTGTCCGGAGGTGCTCTTTCTGGATGTGCAGATGCCGAGAAGCTCGGGGTTCGATCTGCTCCGGCGACTGCCGCAGGCTCCTAAGGTGGTCTTTGTCTCCTGTTCGCCGAGCCATACGTTGCAAGCCTTCGATGTGGACGCGGTGGACTATTTGTTGAAGCCCGTCATTCCCGAGCGTTTTGCTGCAACGGTGGGGCGGCTGGAGCGGTTGCTTTTTTCATCCCCGCAGCCGCCGGAGAAGCATCACAAGACGGATCGGATCTGCCTGAGGGCGGATGGGAATGTGCACATCCTGCCGCTCCCCCGGTTGATCGTGCTGGAGGCCGAGGGGAATTTCACCCGTGTGCATAGTGTGGATACGACGCCGCTCTTGATCAGTCGCTCGATCGGGGACTTCGAGGAGCGCCTGCCGGCCCCGCCCTTTGTGCGGCTGGATCGTTCCTATCTGGTGAATTTGGACAGACTTAACCATCTGGAGCGGGTCTCGCGAGATCTGAGCCATCTCTGGCTCCATGGTTTGAGCGCGCCGGTCCCCCTGGGACGTACCGCCACGGAGCGTCTGCGGAAGCTGCTGGAGAGCCCTTTACGTGAGATCCCTCCGCTTGAGCCGGAGGGCTTGGGGCGCGAAGCTGCACTCTAGGGACAGGGCTCGGGGAGTGGTGGCGGATTCGTCACGATTTTGACCGGATTCGTCATTTTTGAAATGGCATAGGCCTGTCGCTGTATAGACGAATTTTTGGTTTTTCTATCCAAGCGATGCATGAGCGATCATCCGAATATTCTCGGACTCACCGGACCCGATTCCCGGGGCCGGGCGCGGGATTTTTCCCGGCTTCTTTCATCGCCAACCCTGCTGTCAGCACAACGAAACGCTCCATTATGAAATCCCTGCCTGCCTTCACTCCCAGGATTCGCTCCATCGCCCTGCTCTTCTCCGGGCTTGCCTTCACCTTGCTGAGTTTGCCGGCTGGGGCGCAATCTGAGTGGACGGGAGGGACAGGGGCTTGGGACGATGGGGTAAACTGGAATTACTTCATGGCACCCACGAGTGGGGACGATGCGGCGATCAATAATGGCGGCACGGCCCAACTGCCCACCGGCGACGCGGGAGCGGCCGCGACGGTGAGTGTCGGCTACGATGCGAATGGGACGATGGAGATCAGCGGGGGAACGCTTTCGACGACGACTGGCTATGTGGGAGAAGGCGCTGCCGCCATTGGCCGCGTCACGGTCTCGGGTGGTTCGTGGACGAATACGATGGAACTCGCCATCGGGCGCTGGGGCACGGGCACGCTGACGGTGAGTGGCGGCACGGTGGGAAATGGCACGGCCTATCTCGGTGTTTTTGCGAATTCCTCGGGCACGGCCACGGTCTCCGGCGGCTCCTGGACAAATACGGGTAACGTGGAGGTCGGCTATCTGGGGGAGGGGACCCTGGAAGTGAGTGGGGGCACTGTTTCAAGTGCGAATACTTTTGTCGGCGATGGGGCGGCCGGCATTGGTACGGTGACGGTGTCCAGTGGCGAGCTGACCGCGACGACGGGACTGGCGGTCGGACGCGGAGGGACGGGGGAGTTGACCCTGAGCGGCGGCACGGTCTCGAGTGAAAACAGCTATCTGGGCGTCTTTGTGGGGTCCTCCGGCACGGCGACGGTCACGGATGGCACGTGGACGAATACGCAGGGATTGACGGTGGGATATTTCGGTGAGGGGACGCTGGAGATCAGCGGAGGCACGGTCTCGGCGACGAATGGCGTACTGGGGTTGACAGTCGGCGGGACGGGGGAGGCCACAGTCAGTGGCGGCACGTGGACGAACTCTGCGGCGACCATCGTTGGAGAGTCCGGCACGGGTACGCTTACGATCAGTGGTGGCACGGTCTCCGATACCGATGGGTATCTCGGTCTGAATGCCGGCGCGACGGGCACGGCGACGGTCTCGGCGGGGAGCTGGACGAATACAGGCGGACTCAATGTGGGACTCTCCGGCACGGGCACTCTGACGATCAGCGGGGGCAGTGTTTCAACGCAGAATGGTGTGCTGGGCTTTAGTGCCACAGGCTCCGGCACGGCCACGGTCAGCGGCGGCACGTGGACGAACTCCGCAGCGACCATTGTCGGCCAGTCCGGCAGCGGTACGCTGAATATGAGTGGCGGCACGATTTCCGACACGACGGGCTATCTCGGTCTCTTCGCGGGGTCCACCGGTACCGCGACTCTGACGGGCGGCACTTGGGAGAGCTCCTCCGCACTTGTCATCGGCAGCCTCGGCACGGGGACCGTCACCGTCGCGGGCATCAGCACGCTGGACGTGGGGGCTGGGGCGGGGACGATCACCCTGGCGCAGAGCGCGGGTTCGCAAGGCTCCCTCATCATCGGTCAGGGGGCGGCCCCCGGGGCAGTGAATGCCGCCGCTGTCCAAGGCGGAAGCGGCCTGGCCTCTCTCACTTTTAATCACAACTCGGGAGCCTACTTCTTCAATCCAAGCATCTCGGGCAATGTGAAAGTCCAGCAGACGGGCAGTGGCACGACCGTCTTCACCCAGGACAAGACTTACTCCGGTAATACGGTCATTCAAAACGGTACCCTCGCCGCACGAAATCTCGTCAACTCGACGGTGCAACTGACCCCCAATGGTCGGTTCAGTCCCGGAAATATCGGTATTGTGGCTACGAGCCACGTCGGGGGCCTGACGCTGGATGGTGGCACGCTGGTCGCTGCTATAGAAATGAAGAGCCAGGTCGGCAGTTTTGGCAACAACTTCAACAATCGATCTGAGGAAGCCATCGGAACAGCGGTGGACCTGCTCACAGCCTATCGCGAAGGAGCCCTCGGCGATCAGCCAAAACCCTTCATCGGTTGGCTTATGATGATCGAGGATTCTGAAGATTCCCGCCGACCTGTACGTGAAAGGAGTCCTCACTTTCCGGTTTTCAAAGAGTTTCAGAATTGCTCCTACAGTGAGCGCTACAACATCCTTTGCCAGAGACTGGTAAAAGAAAACCTCTACACGGCTTCAGCTCTCTTGACCTCCCCCCAGACTGCGGTCGACACCGGGGAATACCGGGAGCTTTCCGATCTCACCAGCTTGAAGACATTCCTTTCCAGCTTGGCGGGTCACGTTGCTACGGAGGCCGCAACAAACCCCGAGAGTAAATAACCGCGACTTCCGCAAACTCGATTCCTGACGAGGTCAGATAGAGCCATCACCTTGACGACTTCCCCAAGGAGATTTCGAGTTGTTTTTCCCACAAAAATGCCGCGCTGAAATGCCAGCCGATAGGCGCAGCACCAGCATGCCAGCAGAAAAAGCCATCCCTGCGCGATGGAATTCCCCTCAAATCACGGCTTGTCCCGACGCGGGGGCACATTTAGGTGTTTCTCAGTGACAAAACGCCGCGGTTTTCTAGCTCTGCTCCTCCACGCTCATCTGCCCTTTGTGCGGCATCCGGAGCATGAGGAGTTTTTTGAGGAAGACTGGCTGTATGAGGCCGTTCTGGAGACCTACATCCCGCTGCTGCAGATGCTCCGCAAGCTGGCGGCGGAGAAGACGCCTTTCCAGATCACCTTCACCATGACTCCGTCGCTGTGCGCCATGTTGCGGGACCCCCTGCTCATCGAGCGCACGGCGCGTTATATCAACCAGCGCCGGGAACTGGCGGCACGCGAGATCGAGCGCACGGCGGGAGACGCGGGCGTGAATGCCGTGGCGCGCTTCTACCATGAGCGCTTCATCGAGGCGCAGGATTTTTACGAGAAGGACCTGTCCCGCGACATCGTGGCAGCCTTTGCCCAGCTTCAGGAGGAGGGCTACGTGGAGATCATCACCTGCGCGGCGACGCATGGCTTCCTCCCGCTGATGGAGAGCTTCCCGGAGGCCATCCGCGCGCAGATCCTCATCGGCCGCGACTACCACAAGGAATGCTTCGGACGCGAGCCCGCCGGCATCTGGCTCCCAGAGTGCGCCTATGTGCCGGGCCTGGATCGCATCCTGCGCGAGGCAAATATCCGGTGGTTCGTCGTCGATGCCCATGGCGT
>Ga0351883_1288_pt1 | contig 11571 bp, 9 predicted proteins | sample BONcelFGM3001F14_FD_206772 | JGI IMG/M metagenome (GOLD analysis project Ga0351883, IMG submission 206772) | Enriched cells from coal bed in the Powder River Basin, Montana, United States - BONCAT cells FGM rep3 HSBNCT.FGM.300.1.F14 ...
AATGAATGGCAGGACGCCAAAGATGCCGCGGTTGGAACTCCATTTGACGCCGGTGATGAAGTCGAATCCGAATGTTGAGATGGCCGGCCAAGCCTGGCGGGTGATCTCAAAGAGGATCCATGCGAGGGTGGCGACGGTCGCTGCCGACGCCACCCAGCATAGAATACGAAAGAAGTCAGGGCCGCTGCGGAATTCACCGAAGGATTCCGGATCTGCGGAGGGCAGAGGCTCTTTCACGCGGTGCTGACTTCAGGTTAAGGGTGGTTTATTCGACGGTGGCGAGGGCGGCTTTGCACTTCTCGATGACGGGGGCGGGAAGTGGGACATAGCCGAGCTCGGTCGAAAATTTCTGACCTTCGGTGAGGCCGTATTCGACGAACTTGAGGACAGCGTCCTTGATCGAGGCGTCTTCGTATTTTTTGTAGAGGAGGAGCCAGGTGAAGGTCACGATCGGGTAGTCCATTTTGCCGGTGGGATCGGAGGGCCAGATGCGGAGGTTCGCAGGCAGTTCGACGCTGGCGAGGGTGGCTGCGGCGCTTTCGTCGGTGGGTGCGACGTATTCGCCGGATTTGTTTTCGAGGCTGGCCATCGCGAGTGCGTTGTTTTTGGCGTAGCCGTATTCGACGTAGCCGACGGCGCCGGGAGTCTGCTTGATGAGGGCGGTGACGCCTTCGTTGCCCTTGCCTGCGACACCGGTGGGCCAGTCAACGGCTTTGCCTTCGCCGACTTCGTCTTTGAATTCGGGGCTGATGGCGGCGAGGTGCTTCGTGAAGACGAAGGTCGTGCCGCTGCCGTCCGAACGGGTGCAGACGGTGATGTCTTGGTCGGGGAGCGTCACGCCGGAGTTGCTCTTGGCGATGGCGGGGTCATTCCATTTGGTGATTTTGCCGATAAGGATGCCGACGTAGGCTTCGCGGGAGAGCTTGAGGGTTTCAACGCCAGGGAGGTTGTAGGCGATGACGATGCTTCCGGCGGTGGCGGGAACCATGACGACGCCGGCGGGAACTTCCGCGATTTCCTCGTCTTTCATGGCGGCGTCACTGGCGCCGAAGTTGACGGTTTTGGCGATGAATTGCTTGATGCCAGCTCCGCTGCCGATGGACTGGTAGTTAACCTGAATATCAGGGTTGGCGGTGTGGAATTCCTGAGCCCAGCGCTGGTAGAGCGGAGCGGGGAAGCTGGCTCCAGCTCCGGTGATCTGTGTTTCGGCCATGGCTGAAACGGCGGATCCGAGAGCGGCAGCGAGAGCCACGGAACGGGTCAGGGTAGTAAGGGATTTTTGCATAGGAATAGGGTTAGTGTTGCGTGCCTACTGAAGTCGGAGGTCTAACTGTGGGCAAAAGGGGTTTTGTTACAAAGTTGTGACAGATGGAGGGGGGCAGCGAGGGGGGCTCGGAGTCATGCCTCTGCATAATCGGAGAAGGTGGCCGATCCGGATTAGAACTTCACGTCAAAACTGAGGCCAAGAAGGGAGGCGTTCGGGATTTGTCCGGTTCCGTCGGGACGAATGAGGTACTCGAAAAAGGGTTTGATGCTGGCAAAGCGGTTGAGCACGGCTTCGTAATCGATTTCAAACACGGCTTCGTACGTTTGATGGATGCAGAGTCCGGCTTGTTCTTCGGCGTGAATCTTGTCGGCGCTGTAGGTGCCGGAGGCAAAGCCGATCGCGAACCAGTCGGCGTCGCGGGTGGGAATGAGGCCGCAGTAGAGGAGCCCGGTATGAAAATAGAGGGGAAGGCGGGAATTTTCCGGAGGTGAAAAAGAGAGGAAGGTGATGGAGTGGAGGCCTTGTTCATCGAGAGGCGGCCTGTTTGCAGCAGTGGCGGCGGGAGGGGGTTCGCGCCAGAGCATTTGATCGGCCTGGCAGTAAAGTTGATAGGAGCCTGAGCGGGAATTGGCGAAAAACGTTTTGTTTTTGACGCCAAAGTACATGCCGCCTAGGGCGTATTTCCCGGGGAGTTGGGTGGAGCCGATACGGGGTGTGAAGCCGATTTCGCCGAGGTAGTAGAGGCCGTTGCTGCCAGGGTCGGTGGCGTAGCCGGCGAAGTCGAGGCCGTGATTGCCGGAGCGGCTGCCTTCCGGAATGGCCATGTAGAGGCCGGCCTGGGCGTAGAATTCGTCCGACGGCTGGAGTTTGAGGTGCCCCCCCCATGCGGCATAGGAGCTGGACCAGATGGTGTTATTGGCGCCGAGGCCTTTGCTGGAGACGATGGTGTTGTTGGAGAATTCTTTCGAGAGGAGCTGCTGGGCGAAAAAATAAAACGGGTTTTGCCAGCCTGCGGACAGGGTGAGCAGATTTTTGGCTGGAAAGAGGTTCTGGGATTGCCAGGTGAAGTAGGCCTGGCCGAATCGCCAGCCGAGTCCGGACTCGAGCGCGCTGGGGTTGAAGGTGGGGCTGGCTCCGACGAATTCGTTGATGTTTTCGCCATCGCGCCAGCGGACGTTGCCGTATGCGGAGAGGCCGGGAATGCCGGCGAGTTTTTCCAAATCGAGGGTGACGGCGAATTTGATTTCTTCGTCGAAGGCGTTGCGGGCCCGGTTGGCGCGGCCTCCGCCGGTGAGAAAGATCTGGCTGCTTTTCCAGTAGCCGGAAAGGGAGATGCCGCGGTCTTCGAGGGTTGGCCGGAGTCCCAGCCATGTGCCGCTGGCGTTTTTTCCCTGCCACCATGTGAGGAGAGGCTGCTTTTCGAATTGGGCGGCTGTCGTGCTGCCATAGCTGGAGAGCGTGATGATGGGCGCGAGTGTCGCGATGCAAAGTCTGGCGAAGTATTTTCCAGCGGTTGCCGTCGAAAGGCCTGTTTCCATGATTCGGCCATGCTAGTGGCCGAAAAAGGATGCCGCGTTGATGGAACGCAAACTTTATCCATCGGATCAATCGGTTTTAAAGACCCTCGAGCATTTCCCGGTGTCTGGTGGTTGCGAGGAGCTGTTAGCGATGGTGTCCGGCGAGGTGGTCGCTTTTGGGGAGCTGGAGGTCGTAGGGGATGAGCGGGAGCGGAGTGTCGTGGTCGAGGAAGGTCCGGCAGGCGGCGAAAAAATCCGCGGTGGTGGTAACCCGGCGAATCTCGTGGAGAAAACGGCCGGTGGGCTCGACGCCGAGGGCCAGGAAGTTCATGTATTTTTTCATTTTCTGGACTTGCGAAGTCTCACGTACGTCCGGGGAGCTGACGCTTTCGTAGAGGCGGTGGATGTAGCGCAGGACGGCACGTCCGGTTGGGCAGGTGACGGGGAGTCCGCGCTGGTGCTGGCGGATTTGCTCAAAGAGCCAGGGGTTGCGAATAGCGCCGCGTCCGAGCATGAGTCCGTGTGCTCCGGTGATGGCGAGGATGTGGGCGGCGTGTCCGGCGGAATGGATGTTGCCATTGGCAATGACGGGGCAGGAGAGTGTGGATGCAGCGAGCGCGATGGCATCGTAGTGGACTTCGCTGGTGTAGCGCTCGGCGACGGTGCGTCCGTGGACGGTGAGGAGGTCGATGCGGTTTTTTTCGAAGATGGGGAGCAGCTGGTCGAAGATGCGCGGATCGTCAAAGCCGATGCGGGTCTTGACGGTGAAGGGCCCCGAGATGGCCGTGCGAAGGGCTCCGAGGATGCGGTCGATTCGCTCCGGATCGCGGAGCAGGCCGCCACCGGCGCACTTGCGATAGACGACGGGTGCCGGGCAGCCGAGGTTGAGATCGATGGCGGCGACGGGGTGGTGTTGCAGTTCGCGGGCGGTACGGACGAGGGCGGGGATGTCGTTGCCGATCATTTGTGCGATGACGGGACGTCCGGTGGGATTTTGCGTAATGGATTGGAGAATCCATTTATCGAGGCGGGAGTCGGCGGTGACGCGGAAATATTCGGTGACATAGACATCCGCGCCGCCGTATTCCGCCATCAAACGCCAGAAGGGAAGATCGGTGACATCCTGCATGGGAGCCAGAAAGAGCAGGGGTTCGGAGCCTGATAGAATGGCTTGAAATTCCGCATGCGAGTTCGTGCATGGGGAGGGGATGTTGTTTTTGGTGTCCTTTTGGGACGGGTTGCAGCGTGTTGTTGCCATAAGTTTCAGGAACCGGGCGGGAAGCAGGATGCGGTGCTGGCGGAGAAAGGTCAAACGTCCCCATGCTGGCCAGCCGCCGGTTTTCGAGGTCTGACTTTTGCTGGCAAGGGGCCTGAGGAGGTATCCAATTTTGTGTTTTAAACCCCTTGGCTCCGAATCGGAATTCCTGCTAACTCTCCGCAACTTTTTGCGTTCATTCCAATGACCATCGCTTTTGTTTTTCTTTTTATAGTGCTGGTATTCGTGCTCTTCGTTACCGAAGCCGCGCCGCCCGATCTGATTGCGCTGGGCGTGCTGGTTTTTGTGGCGCTGGTTGGCTGGGTGACGCCGAAGGAGGCTTTTGCGGGGTTTGCCAGCGAGGCGCCGCTCACGGTCGCGGCGATGTTTGTCTTGAGTGCGGGATTGCAGCGAACTGGGGCGATCGAGGACATTGGCCGGTTGTTGCGCCGGATTCCGAACATGACGGAGAGCCGGGTATTGCTTGCTTTGATGGGGGGGGTGGCGGTCATTTCCGCATTCATTAATAATACACCCATTGTGGTGGCCGGCCTGCCGCTGGTGCTGGGTATCGCACGGCACTACGATATTAGCGCCAGCCGGCTCTTGATTCCACTTTCCTATGCGGCGATTCTCGGAGGCACCTGTTCTCTGATCGGCACGTCGACGAATCTGGTGGTCGGGTCGATGGCGAGTTCCCGCTACAATATTCACATTGGCATTTTCGATATTACGGGGCTGGGCATCATTGTAGCGATCAGCGGCATTGCCTACATGCTTCTTATCGGGCGGCATCTTCTGCCGCGAAGGGAGTCGCTGGCCGAGCTGGTCAATGCTGCCTCTTCGCGGGAATATGTGACGGAGCTCATGGTGAATCCCGGCTCCGCGCTGGTCGGGATGGCGGTTGCCCAAACCGAGCTTGCCAAGATCGCCAACGTGCGGGTGCAGGCGGTGATCCGTGAGGAAGCTCTGCTTCCGAGCCCGGTGATGGACATTATTCTACAGGAAAACGACCGCATGGTTGTCGGAGTTTCCCGCCGGGCCATGATTGAATTACAGGACATCGACGGTCTGGATCTTGCCGAGGAACGCGAACTGGGACTTACCCGTGTGCGCACCGAGGAAACGGTGGTTGTCGAAGCGATCGTTACAAACAACTCGCACTTTGCCGGACGGACGCTGCGCGAGTCGCGCTTGCGGGAAAACTTTGACGCCATCGTGCTTGCGATTCATCGCCATGGCGAAAACATCACGCAAAATGTGGGGGGTGTGGGGCTCAAGTTTGGTGATACGCTTTTGCTGCGCATTGCCGAGGAGGGAGTTGCCCGGCTTCGCGGCAGCAACGATCTTCTGCTTCTTAGCGATACGGCCGTGGCCGCGGCCCGGCGCGAAAAGCGTCCGATTGTTCTCGGGGTGCTGCTCGCCGTGATTATTCTGGCGGCCCTGAATGTCTACCCGATTTCGCTTCTGGCCATTGCGGGCGTGGTGGTGCTGGTGCTGACCCGCTGCCTGCGAATGAGCGAACTGTATGACGCCATCGACTGGCGCATTGTCTCCATGATCGTCGGCATGATTGCTCTTGGCGGGGCCATGGAAAACACGGGGGCGGCGTCCTGGATGGTCGATGAGATGGTGAAAATCGTCGGACACGCCAGTCCACTGCTTGTTTTGGGCGCTTTTTACCTCGTAGGCACCACGCTTACGGAAATGGTGTCCAATAATGCGGTCGCCATTTTGCTTACGCCCATCGCCGTGCAGACGGCGGAAAAACTGGATTTAAATCCGATGCCATTCCTCATTGCGGTGATGTTTGCCGCGTCGGCAAGTTTTGCGACACCGATCGGTTACCAGACCAACACATTCGTCTATGGAGCTGGCGGCTATAAATTTTCCGACTTTGTGCGTGTCGGGCTGCCGCTCAATCTTATGCTGCTCGTCATTGTCACGCTTTTGATTCCGCTATTCTGGCCGCTTAAATAAAGCGGGGAATTCATGCCCGGTGGAACGCTTGCAACTCCGGGGCGGCAATTTAAGCGTTTCTATTGTCTCTTTGGCATCGTATTAAAAGGAAGAGGATTTCGTGTCCTCGACACACGATGAAAAGCGCTCTGAGCAGGGTTTTGGCGTCCCAGCCATTCCGATCGGCGTTTTGGGAAAACGTGGCGGCATGCATCCTGTATTTTGCGGCGGCATTGCTCGGTCTTCATTTTGCCGGCCTGCATGGGAATGTTTCCCCGTTCTGGCCGGCGGCCGGGGTGGGAATCGGAGTTTTGCTCATCGGCGGCTTCCGACTGGTGCCTGGCATTGCGCTGGGGGCTTTTCTTGCAAATGCCATTACCTCGATTTCGCTCCCGGCGGCTGCCTGTATTACAACTGGCAATACGGTTGCCGCGATTCTAGGGGTAATGCTTTTCCGTTTTACTGCCCGGCAACCGGTGCTTCGACCCTTTGCGGACCCAGCGGGCTGGGTGATCGCCGCGGTTTTTTCCCCGGTGCTTGCAGCTGCGGGTGGCGTGGCGACTTTGTGGTTGTTTGGTGAGATCAAGGCTTCGATGCTGACGCATCTGGCCCTCACTTGGTGGGCTGGGGATGGCATTGGTATTCTCGTTACCGCGCCCGCGATTTACGGAATTTACGAGGCTTTGCGGGAACGGCGGTGGCCTCGCATGGGAACGGTGATTTATGCCGTCGTCTTTGCATGTATTGCTGCGGGCGTGTGTTGGTGGGTCTTCTTCCAGCCGCAGGGGGGAGCGTATCTTTTCCTGTTATTTGCAGTTCTTTTGCTGGCGGCGATCTGGTTCGACGGTATGAGCATTCACCTCGCGTGTTTCGGCATGGTGATGTTTTGTGTCTTTGCCATTGGCATGGGGCATTCGCCAATTCCCATGCAGGAAATCACTAGGGCGTGTTAAGATAATATCGACATATTCGAGGGGAAGCAGGATGATAGGAGAATGGAGATCACCCGAGAGCAGTATGAGCGCATAGCGCATTGTTTTCCCAAGCCGCGAGGCATCCTGCGTTACGACCATTTGACGGTTCTCAACGCGATCCTCTTTATTGCGGAAAACGGAGCCAAATGGCGCAGGTTGCCCGAGCGTTATGGGCATTGGCACACGGTTTACACTCGTATGAGGGATTGGGCAAAGAAGGGTGTACTGGCCCGTGTGTTCGAGGCGCTGCAACAGGAGCAGATCATTCAAATCAAGGTCGAGGCGGCCTCGCTCGACAGCACCTCCATCAAGGTGCATCCCGACGGCACCGGGGCTTTAAAAAAAACGGTCCGCAATCCATTGGACGATCCCGCGGAGGACTTACGACCAAGGTTCATCTGGTTGCCGCAAATGAGCGGACAGCACTATGTTTCTCCCTCTCGCCCGGGCAAGCTGGCGACGGCCCTGAAGGGCGAAAACTCCTGAATCGCTGGAGCCCCAGCAAGCCGCTGGGACTTGCATCGATGGTGATGGATCGTGCTTACGAAGGCGATGAAACCAGGCAGTTGCTCCTCTCTCTGGAGTTGGCGCCGGTGGTGCCGCCCAATCCCCGCCGATTGAATCCTTGGGAATACGACCGGGAACTCTATAAAAAGCGCAACGAGGTCGAACGTCTCTTCCGCCGCCTCAAAGCCTTTCGCAGAATCTTTTCCCGCTTCGACAAACTCGACGTGATGTTCACTGCCTTCATTCACCTCGCCCTGATCTTCGATGCACTTCTTTATCTTAACACGCCCTAGTGGACATCTGCAAATGGACGCTTTGCTGCTTTCCTTGGCGCTCACCGCGCAATTGCTTGCTGTACTTCGGGCGGTCCGGTGTCTTCTCCTGCCCTCACTGGTTCTTATTGTGGGATGGGGGCTTAGCGGGTGGATCTTCGCTTCGCTCCAGAGGGAGCACGAGCGGCTGACGATTTTGCGCTTCGATAATATGATCGAGGATGCCGAAAGCGCCATCCGTGATCGCATGATCGCTTACAGTGACGCACTCTACGGAGGTGCCAGCCTTTTTGCCGCTTCGGAAAAGGTCACCCGCGATGAGTGGAGGCGTTACGTCGATTCTCTGGATCTCGCAACCCGTTACCCGGGAGCCAATGGTCTGGGTGTTATTTTTCCGGTTAAATCCGCGGACATCCCTGGGTTCGTGCGTGCGGTCGCGGAGGATGGTGTTCCGGATTTTTCGATTCATGGGGTGCCTGGGGCGCGCAAACCTCTGAGAGATCCGGCGGGGTGGGATCATTTCGTGATTGTTTACATCGAGCCGGTTGCCGTGAACTGGCAGGCTCTCGGCCTCGATCTTGCCTCGGAGGTTAATCGCCAGACTGCGGCGCGTGTTTCCCGGGATTATGGTGAACCGCGAATCACCGGGCCCATTACGCTGGTGCAGGATGGGAAAAAGCGTCCGGGCTTTCTCCTCTACGTTCCGTTTTACGATGCCGATCATCCGATCACGACTGTACATGACCGGCGAATGCATTTTCGCGGATGGGTCTACGCGCCGTTCGTGACGGAAAATTTCCTGATCGGCGTGCTTGGCAAGCGCAACCAGAAGCTCGATCTTTGTGTTTACAACGGACTTTCCACGGCTCCGGAAGATCTTGTTTTCAATACCGGCAAAAGTGTGCCGGATTCCTTTGAGCGCACAACAGTCCTGCAACTGGCCGGGCAGGAATTTACCTGCGGATGGAATCGCGGCCCCGGTTATCCCGAGGCGGAGGGAGAACCGCTGCTCACCGCCATCACTCTTGCGCTGGTTCCCACTCTTCTTGCGGGACTGGTATTGAGCCTTCAAACCACCACCCGCCGTGCCAGCGAGCTGGCCGATGAGCGCACCCATGCCCTGCGCAGGACAAACGCCGAGATGCAAAATCAGATTGCCCAGCGCGAGCAGGCGGAAGCCGAAGCGCTTGATGCCCGCGAGGAAGCCGAGGCCGCCAACCGGGCAAAGAGCGAGTTTCTCGCCACCATGAGCCACGAGATTCGCACTCCGATGAATGGTGTGATCGGCTACGCGGATTTGCTCGTCGAATCCGATCTCGGTAGCGAACAAAGCGAGTGGGCGGGTATTATCCAGAGTTCGGGCCGGGCGCTTCTGGCCATCATTAACGACATTCTCGATTTTTCGAAGATCGAGTCCGGAAAACTCCAGTTGGAAAGCATCCCGTTCGATCCTGTGGCCAGCGTCCGGGAAGTCGTTCAGCTTCTCAAGACCCAGGCCGACCAGAAGGGGCTTGAGCTTTCGATCTGTCGGGAGGTGGAAATTCCCCACGTTTTGGGAGACCCCACGAGATTCAAGCAGATCCTGCTGAATCTGGTTTCGAACGCCATTAAGTTTACCGACAAGGGTTCCGTGCGGGTGAGGATGCATTGGAGCCTTGTTGCTGGAGATTGCATCCTGCGCATTGACGTTACGGATACGGGAATGGGCATCCCTGAAGACAAGCGCAAGAGGCTTTTTCAGCGATTTTCACAGCTCGACAGCTCGACCACCCGCCGTTTCGGGGGCACGGGACTCGGTCTTGCCATCTGCAAACATCTCGTCGAACTCATGGGTGGTGAGATTGGTGCTTCCAGCGCCACAGGCATTGGTACCACGATCTGGTTTGAGATTCCCATGGAATCCGCAGTTAAGGTTGAGGTGAACCCGGAAACGGTTGCCACGGACGTCGATGCACTACGCTCCTTTGGCAAATATGTTCTTCTGGCGGAAGACGTCATGATCAACCAGAAACTTGCCACCATTGTCCTTAATCAACTCGGCTGTACGGTCGATATTGCCAGCAATGGCCGCGAAGCCATCGAGAAAGCACTCTCACATCGCTACGACATTATTTACATGGATTGCCAGATGCCTGAAGTCGATGGATTGGAGGCGACCCGTGAGATTCGTAAGCGCGAGACGCATCACATTCCGATCGTCGCTCTCACCGCCAGCGCACTCGAAGGAGACCGGGGGAGGTGTTTTGCCGCTGGCATGGACGATTATCTTACCAAACCGCTGGTCCGCGCGGATCTTGTGCGCACGCTCAAGGCACTGTAACCAGTCGACCCGCTTCAGAATCATCCTCCTCGCCACCTTGATAGCAACTTTGTGATGGATCAACTTCCTTTACCGATACTGCGACTCGTTCTCAGCTTTCCCTTGACGCGGCTGCTTTCCGTGGAAATGGTTGGGCAGTTCCAATGAACATTCCCATTTTTGTCCGCCTATCGGACCTGCTGCCCGGGCAGTCCGGTCAAATCATAAGCAGTGACGCGAGTCCATCGTTGAACAATGCGCTTCAGGCGCTGGGCTGCCTCCCGGGCGAGAGGGTGGAATTTCTAGGAAGTGCTCCATTTGGGGACCCTGTCCGTGTCCGGGTGGGAAATTCGATCATTGGTCTGCGCCGCACCGAAGCGCGCCATCTCTCGGTCGAAATTCGTCCGTGATCGACGCGCCTGCCAAAAATACCGCGCAGACGGTCTTTTCCGTCGCTCTGGCCGGTAATCCAAATGTTGGAAAGACGACTCTTTTCAATGCGCTTACAGGTCTTCGCCACCGCGTCGGCAACTACCCGGGTACCACGGTTGAGCGGAAATTTGGACTCCTGACTCTGGGGCAAAAACGCATCCGTCTGCTTGATCTGCCTGGTTGTTACAGCCTTGCGGCAAGTGCTCCCGATGAGGAAATCGCCGCTGGCGCGCTTACTGGTTTTGCTACGGTTGACGACCGCCCGGCGGTCGTCATCTGTGTTGTCGATGCCACAAATATCCGGAGGAACCTCATCCTTGCGCATCAGATTATGGATCTCGGCTATCCGATCGTGGTGGCGCTCAACCTCATGGACGAAGCCGAAACGCTGGGTGTCCAGGTGAATGCGGAGGATCTTTCCCTGCGTCTTGGCGTCCCGGTGGTGCCCACGGTTGCCCGCAGCGGAAAAGGTGTCGATGCCCTGCTTGCGACGATTGGCGAGCTGCTTGACCGGCAGGTTCCCGCGCCTGCCGTGGAGTGGCCGGCGGCCATTCAGGAAGCGGCAGAGCTAGTTCAGGTGGAGGTGGTGGCCAAAGGACACCCCGCCATCACGCCCGGGCAGGCCCGGCGCTTCCTTTTCAATACGGACCCGAATCGCCACCGGTGGCTCGGGCTTTCCCGCGAGGCTGCCGAGACGCTTTTGGAGCGAGCCCGGCTGCATATCCGGCACTCCGGCGTGAACCCTTTGCCTGCTGAGGCCATGACGCTTTACCGTCGGATCGACACCGCCCTGGCAGGCCTCGATCTGCGACTTAAACGCGACGGCATCCGCGGAACGGAATCGATCGACCGCATTCTCACGCACCGGGTCTGGGGGTTGGTGATTTTTGCCGCGATCATGATTCTGCTCTTCCAGCTGCTTTATACGGGAGCCGTCCCGCTCATGGATGGTGTCGACTGGATTTTTGGCACAGCTGGAGGTGTTATGAATCAATGGCTGGCTCCATGGCCATTGGTGCGCAGTTTTATCGTCGATGGAGCGTTGTCCGGCATGGGCTCCGTGCTTGTTTTTCTGCCGCAGATCGCGCT
>Ga0351883_1290_pt1 | contig 11312 bp, 9 predicted proteins | sample BONcelFGM3001F14_FD_206772 | JGI IMG/M metagenome (GOLD analysis project Ga0351883, IMG submission 206772) | Enriched cells from coal bed in the Powder River Basin, Montana, United States - BONCAT cells FGM rep3 HSBNCT.FGM.300.1.F14 ...
CGACGCCACCGCCACCGCCCGCTCACAGGCCACTGGCGTCGAGCACGAAGTCTTCGACTTCCTCCAGGCCGTGCTCTCCAAGCAATTACGCGGCCCGCTCGAAGACGAATTCATCGGCCGCTGGCAGCAGCTCGCCCCCGCCGTCATGGCCAAAGGCGCCGAAGACACTACTTTCTACTGCTTCGACCGGCTCGTCTCCTGCAACGAAGTCGGCTCCCAGCCCTCGCTCTTCGGAATTTCCACGGAAAAATTCCACCAATTCTGCTCCTACCTCCACAGCCGCTGGCCGCACAACCTGCTGCCCACCTCGACCCACGACAACAAACGCAGCGAAGACGTGCGCGCCCGCATCGACGTGCTCACGGAAGTTCCCGACCGCTGGACCGCCGCCCTCCAGAAATGGTCCGAACTCAATCAACCCGCCTGGAAAGGCCGCCAGCCCGACCGCCACGCCGAGTATCTGCTCTACCAGACCCTCATCGGCGCATGGCCCATCCCCTGCGAGCGTGCCTGGGAATACATGTGCAAAGCCTGCCGCGAAGCGAAAATCGCCACCTCCTGGCACGAACCCAACGCCGCCTACGAGGAGATGATCGCCGAATTCATCGCCGCCATTCTCGACTCCCCCGAATTCCTCGCCGAGCTGGAAGCCTTCGTCGAGCCCCTCATCGACCCCGGCCGCGTCAACAGCCTCTCCCAGACGCTCATCAAGATGACCGCCCCCGGAACCCCCGATTTTTATCAAGGCACCGAGCTCTGGGATCTCAGCCTCGTCGATCCCGACAATCGCCGGCCCGTCGATTTCCAGCTGCGAACCGAAATGCTCGATCGATGTGCGGGCATGACCGCCCCCGAAGCGATGCAGGAGTGGGATTCCGGCCTGCCCAAGCTCTGGATGATCGCTAAAACACTGCAAGTTCGGCGGGAACACACACCCTCCTTCTCCGCCAACGCCTTCTACCAACCTCGCAGCGCACGCGGTTCACGACTCGGCCATCTGCTCATCTACCAGCGCGGCGACAACATCATCGTCATCGTCCCTCGATTCAGCCTCAGCCTCAACGACGAGTGGGACGACACCGTCGTCGGCCTGCCCGCCGGAGAATGGCGCAACACCTTTACCGGCGAAAGCCTCTCCGGTGACATCAGCCCGCTCGAAATTTTTGGCGATTTCCCAACCGCCCTCCTCGTCCAAAAGCAAACTGCATGAAATTTCGCGTTTGGGCTCCCGAAGCCACCTCCGTCGAACTCCTCCTTGCCGAAACCACCTGCGCCATGACACAGGATTCTTCCGGTTGGTGGGAGGCCGCCCCCCCCGTCACCGGCCCCGGCCATCGCTATCAATTCCGGATCAATGGAGGCCCTCCCCTGCCCGACCCTCGCTCTCCGTGGCAGCCGGAAGGCGTTCACGGCCCCTCGGTCACCTGGGACCACGCCGCCTACCAGTGGAACGATACCGGCTGGAACGCCCGTCCCCTCTCTGAAGCCGTCCTCTACGAACTGCACATCGGCACATTCACCCCCGAAGGCACTTACGCCGCGGCATCACAAAAACTCCCCCACCTGCGCGCCCTCGGCATCACCCATATCGAACTCATGCCCCTCGCCGCCTTCCCCGGCGAACGCGGCTGGGGCTACGACGGAGTGAGTCTCTACGCGCCGCACCCCGCCTACGGAACCCCCGATGAACTCAAAGCCCTTGTTGACGCAGCCCACGGACACGGCATCGCTGTGCTGCTCGATGTCGTCTACAACCACCTCGGGCCGGACGGCAACTACCTCGGTGCCTGCGCCCCCTATTTCACCGACCACGTCCGGACGCCGTGGGGCGAAGCCGTTAATTTTTCCGGACCCTTCAGCGACGAAGTCCGCGCCTTCTTCATCGATAACGCCCTCATGTGGCTGCGCGACTACCACTTCGACGGCCTGCGCCTCGATGCCGTCCATGCCATCTTCGATGAAACCGCCATCCATTTTCTTGAAGAACTGGCCGGGCGCGTCGAGGAACTCGGCGCCACATGCAATCGCCGCCTCGTCCTCATCGCCGAAAGCGATCTCAACAACCCCCGCCTCGTCCACTCCCACCACCTCGGCGGCTACGGACTCGACGCCCATTGGATCGACGATTTCCACCACGCGCTCCATGCCTATTTCACCGGCGACCGCACTGGTTACTACGCCGACTACGGTTCCCTCGCCGATGTCGCCAAAGCGCTGCGGCAGGCTTATGTCTTCGACGGACAATACTCCAATTTCCGCAAACGCCATCACGGACGCCCCCCCATCGACGTGCGCCCCAGCCAGCTCATCGTCTACAGCCAGAATCACGACCAGACCGGCAACCGCGCCCTCGGCGACCGCACCAGCCACCTTGCCGGCCCGGCCAGCCTCAAGGCCATCGCGGCGCTCACCCTCCTCAGTCCCTTCGTGCCCATGCTTTTCCAGGGCGAGGAGTGGGCCGCCTCCACCCCGTTCCTATACTTCACCGACCACGTCGACAAGGCGCTCGGACGGCGGATCACCCAGGGCCGCCTGCGGGAATTCGCGGGATTCGACTGGCCCGCATCCGGGCCGCCCGATCCGCAGGACCGCCGCACCTTCGAACGCTCGAAACTCAGCTGGCCGGAACTCACGGACCCTGCCCACGCCGGAATTCTCGCCTGGCATGCCGCGCTGCTCGCACTCCGCCGCGATCAGCTCCTTCCCTCGGCAAATCGTGCGGCCCCGGATGTTCGCGTCCATTTCGATGAACCCGCCGGCTGGCTCACCCTGCAACGCGGAAACCTGCTGGTTCTCTGCAATTTCTCCACCGAGCCCCGCCGCATCCCCCATCCGTCCGGCGCCTGGAACGTCCAGTTATGCAGCTCCGGCATCACTCCCCCGAAAATGATTCCCATCCCCCCAAAAACCACCCGCATCGCCATCCGCTCCTGAGTAAGGTGCCCCCCTCCAAGGCGAAGGCCGCCTTCAGTGCGTGAGCTTGAGCGTGGCACGGTGGATCTCGACGCCGTCGGGCCGCGTGGCCACAATCGGAACTTCGCAATCCTCTCCATCAAGCGTAACCTGGCAGCGGAAGGTGCCATCCGGCGTGATCGAAACGGTTTTGCCACCCACCCGCAGGGTCGCCTCCGGATCGACGTCTCCATGAAAGGTGACGTCGGCAAGAATACCGGACGGCTTCGCGGAAACCGGAGTGCCGAAGGAGCTGGTGGCCTCGGAACTTCCCCAGCTGGATGCGCCCGCTTCGGCCCAGCTGCTATTCATCGCCCCGGCGCTCCAGCTCGACAGCGCGGCTTGCGCCCAGCTGGATTGCGAGGCCTGCAGCCAGCTCGACATGATGATGGCCGCCTGGCTGCTTTCTCCACCCGCGGCGGCGGACCAGCTGGCGATCGCGCTCTGGAGCCAGCTTGAAGCGGCGGCCCGTGCCCAGCTCCCGGTCTCCGCGACGGACCAACTCGTCTCCTGCCCCCAACTGGAAGCGGCAACGATCCGTTTGAGTTCGCCCCAACTGGTGATGCCTGAAAGAGCCGGGGAGCCGGAGGCGCTTTCCACGCTCATCGAACTGGAAGCCGCTTGCAGCCAGCTTGAGAATGCACCCGCAGCCCAGCTGGAAATCGAACCGGCGGTCCAGGATGTAAAATTTTCCACGGCGGAGGCGGGGGCACCGGATGCCTGGAAAAAGCTGCTCAACGACGTGAGTTCCTTAATGGAAACAAGCATTTCGCTGGCACCTTCGGAATGCAGGCGCTCTTCGAGATAGGCGCGAATACGGTTCTCGATGTCGCCCGAGCTGAGTCCGCCGCTGGCGAGTTCGTCGAGGAAATTGGAACCAAGGAGATTCTCAAGGAGCACCATGGGGACGGTCCCAGTGAATGCCGGAAGCTCGGAAATGCTGAAGGCCGTGAAATCCCCTTTTCGCTGCATGTGCGCAACAGCGCTCATGAGCTGCTGGCCGGAGCGCAGCGTGGATTCGAGATTGGTAACCAGACGTTGAAAACTGAGATGGAAAGGAATGGTGGCGAAATCGAAATCCTCGGCGGCGGCCATGCCTTCGGGGGGGGTCTGTACGGTGACGGAACGGGCGATGGGATGCCATTTCCCTGTACGGTAGTAGCCCATCTCCACGAAATAGGACGCCCCGGCCCTCTGCACGGGGATGTACCAGTTACGGGTCTCGAAGGGGACTTCGATCTCGTCCTCGATGCCGCTGGATTCCAGATGGCAGCGGAGATAGGTGGGGCCTCCGGGATGGTGGCTAATGTCGATGTCCCAATAACTGAAGAGCCAGTGCGGCTCCTGAGCAATCAGGTAAATAATATCGTCGCCATAGGAGCGTGGGAGTTCTCCAAGCTGTTCGAAGGTGGCGGTTTCGGCATCGATGGCATGCCAGCCGGATTCGGGGGACGCGGGAGCTTCCGGAATTTCGCGAATATGGAAACCCGATGGATTGCTTGAACGACTATTTGGATTCTTCGGCATCACGGTGTCGTTACAGGGTTTGCACCCCTATTCCCTTCGGCGAAAGAATGCATGGGTGACCCGCGATCACAATGCAATTCTTCTGCCACGGAAGTCATTTTCTATGGAGCGACTTGAAATTGAAAGCCTTGAAGTTACGTTTTCGGGCATGAGCCGCTTGTTTCTCTGTTTTTTTGGTGCATGGGTGGGGCTGTTCGCCGCCACACCGGGTATCGCGCAAACACAGCCTCCCGCGCCACTGGATCTGGCGCGGAGCTTGAACAAAGCGTTTGGGGATGTTTACGAGAAAGTTTCACCCGGCGTGGTCGTCATCGAGGTGGAGCAGCAGGCCGCCGTGGCTGGCGGCCAGGGCTTGCAACTTTTCTTTCAGGATCAAAATGGCTGGGAGCCCATGCCACGTTCTTTCGCCATGCCGTCCAATCAGGGCTCCGGTTTCCTGATCACACCGGATGGGTATGTGCTCACCAACAATCACGTTTTGCAGGATGGCACGCCAGGTGGAATCACGGTTTCGCTAAAGGATGGACGGGAGTTTCCAGCGCAGGTGGTGGGCATTGATGCTGCATCGGACCTGGCGGTGCTCAAGATCGATGGCAACGAGCTGCCGGTCGTGGAGTTCGGTGACAGCGACGTGGCCCGGGTCGGGGAGTTCGCCTTCGCACTCGGGGCGCCTTTTGATCTGCGGTATTCGTTCACGTTCGGCGTGATCGGCGCCAAGGGACGCACGGACCTCACAAACAGCCGCAATTACGAGGAATACATCCAGACCGACGCCGCCATTAACCCCGGCAACAGCGGGGGCCCGCTGGTGGACATCGAGGGGCGGGTGATTGGCGTGAATACACTCATCAATGGCGTCAACCGCGGTCTTGGCTTTGCCATCCCGATCAACATCGCCAGGGACGTCGCGGCGCAATTGATCGCCAATGGCCGGGTCGTCCGGCCCTGGCTCGGCATTGAAATCGCCAGTCTGTCGGATTCGCCGATCCTGGCGCGCCGGTTTCCCGGGTTGAAGAAGGGGGTTTTTGTGAGCGGCATCCAATCCGGCACGCCTGCAAGCCGGAGTTCCCTGATGCCGGACGACGTCATTGTGCGCATCGATGGCAAGGAGGTGGGCACCTCCCGGGAATTGCAGAAAGCGATCCTCGGCAAGAAAGTGGGCGACGAGGTCGACCTGGACGTCTATCGCAATAACCGCATCGTCAAGATGCGCCTGCAGACCGGCGAGCGAACGGATGATGTGATTCGTGCGGTAAATTCCGGAGGTCTCCGCCAGCACCTTTCCTCCACCCCTCATCCCTTCGCAGGTCTCGAGGTGGAGACGCTGACCCCGAATAAAGCCAGCGCCATGCGGCTGGCTGATCAAAAATCCGGCGCCATCGTCACTGCGGTCGAAGCAGGCAGCCCGGCCGATGCGGCACGGGTGCAGGTGGGCGATGTCATTACCGCAGTCGGCACAAAGGAAATCTCGAATGCAGATGAGTTGCTAAGCGCCATCGAACAACTGGAACCCGGCGCAGCAGCTGAGCTGAAGATCCTCCGAGGAGATAAAAAGACGTTTGCCATCCTCAAGCCCTAAAACCGCAAGAGGAGCGTTTTCGGATTCGCCAATTCCCGGGCGGAACAGATAGGCTGCGCCGAACCTACGATCGTGAACCGGCTTTTGTCTGAGATCGGCCGCTCACAGCGGCTCGCCATTGTCCATGAATTAAAGCGCTCAAACGGGCTGCCGGTGAAGGCCATCGCCGACCGCCTCGGCATGAGCTACATGGGGATCAAGCAGCATTGCATCGACCTGGAGCGCGAAGGTTATCTGGACACATGGAGGAATCCCAAACCCATCGGTCGTCCGGAAATGCTCTACCGGCTTACCCGCAAATCCCACGATTTATTTCCTCACGATGCGAATGCCTTGACGCTGCGCCTGCTGGAGGGAGCGAAGCAATTGTATGGTCCGGCGGCTCCGGGCAAGCTGTTGTTTTTATTTTTTCGCGATCAGACCGCGGAGTATGCACGCAAAGTCCGTGGTGAGACCGTGGCGGATCGTGCAAAATGGCTCGTTCGCATTCGGGATCGCGAGGGCTGCATGTCCGAACTGGCTTTCGATGGCGGACTGCGGATCGTCGAGCGCCACAGCCCCATGTTCGATGTGCTGCAGGCTTATCCGGAAACGGAGGCGATGGAACGCGAAATGATTGCCCAGGTTCTGGGCACAACCGTCAAGCGGGAGTCAAAGGTAACGGGCGAGCTTTACGAATGCATCTTCAGGCTCGAATAAAAGCGGCCCGGCCTAGTTGATAAACCCCCAGCGTTTCGAAAACGGCCAGAAGACAACGAATCCTTTACCGGTGACATTGCGCCGAGGAACGATGCCCCAGTACCGGCTGTCGCTTGAGTTGGCGCTATTGTCTCCAAGGGCAAAGTAACAATGTGGAGGCACGGTAAAGGCATCGTCGGGAGCGATCAGGTGATTCATGACTCCCCCTCCGTTGGTGTAACCGCCATAGCCATCCTGCGCAGCCATCACGCGCTGGAAAACCTTCTCCGGAGCGAGCCTGCCATTCACGTAGAGATTGGGCGGATCGATGCGCAGGTTGTCACCGGGCAATCCAGCGAGGCGCTTGATATAATGCTGGGAACCGAACTGCGGATCGAGCGTCCGCTCGATGAGGTCGATGCCGGTGGTCTTGAAAACAAAGACATCTCCCCGTGCAGGCTTTACGAAATTGTAAGTCATCTTATTGACCAGCAGGAAATCGCCATTGTCGATATACCCGCGCACGATGGGCTGCCCGGCGCTGTAAACACGCCCGGGACGCACACCAAAGGAGCGCTCCAGGGTCGTCTTTGGCGCGAAAACCTCGTAGCTTCCCTTTTCGCAAAGGATGCGGGTAAACGTAAAATAGTTCGCGATGGTCTTCTCCTGAAGATCCACAACGACATCGTCCTGCTTCGCAACCGTGTCAAAATAGGTGCGGCCTCCAATAAAAAAATTGACGGCGCGAATGAGCGGATTGGGCGGCGGCGCCTCGGTGCGGACGCCGATAATGCCATTGAGCGTAGGCTGCATGGAACCGGTGGGAATCTTGAATGGCTCGAGCAAATAGGCCCGCACGCCGGCTGCGATGACGATGGCCACGAGGATGACTTCACAATTTTCCCGCCAGCCAGCGTACTGTCGGGCCGGGGTGATTTTGCCAACGACGTTCTCCAGCTCCGCAATGCAGGCACGCACGGCGTCCGGTTTGCGCTCCCGTGCCGCACTTTCGAGATTCGCAATACTCCCGTCCACGGCGGCAATTTGCGAGGGTTCGAGGAGATCGATGCGATAGCGAAGCAGGCGGCGTGCAGCGTCGGCGTAAGCCTGGGCCTCTTTGACGTAACGAGGTCGGAAAAACATGAGTCCGCGATAAGTAATCGAGGGTTGCTCCGTTCCCAAGGGAAATTTTGCTCCCGGAACCTCCCCTGCCCTGCAAAGAGACTGGATTGCCGCGGCAGGCTATTGCATTTTGTGCGCGTGCTCAGTGGATCTCTGGAAGAAATCGCCCATGCTGTCGTCGAGGAAACGATGGCGGAGCTGCCATCGAAAATCGCCGAAGCGACCGCAGGCGTAATGGTTTTTGTCGAAAATCAGCCCGGAGCGGATGATCGGGAAATCGGCGTGGGGGTGGACTGGCTGGGCATTTTCGAAGGTGCGGCTTACGACGATTCCCACAGCATGCATCCGCCGCGCATCCGGCTCTGGACACGAAACATCTGGCTGCACAGCAGCGGGCGCATGGACACCTTCCGCGAGGAGGTGCGCAAGACGCTGCTGCACGAGATCGGGCATTATCTGGGTCTCGGCGAGGCCGAAATCCAGCAACGCGGACTCGAATAGGCCCGGGGGCCTCAGGCAGGCAAAGGGAAACGGGCCGTAAAGGCGGTCACCCGCTGGCGGATTTTCGCAAGAGCGGTCTCGTCGGCGCGGGCTTCCATCGCTGCATGGATGAGGTCCGCGATTTCCATCATTTCCTCTTCCTTCATTCCTCGAGTGGTCATGGCTGGCGTGCCGATGCGAATGCCGCCGGTCTTGCTGATCGGCTCAGTGTCGAAGGGAATGGCGTTTTTGTTTACCGTGATGGCGGCCTTGTCGAGCGTCGTCTGGGCCTCCACGCCGGTGATGCCCCGCGGACGCAGGTCGACGAGCATAACATGGTTATCGGTGCCGCCGGACGTGATGCTGTAGCCGAGCCGGGTGAGCTGCGCCGCGAGGGCTTTCGCATTGGTGGCGATTTGCCGTGCGTAGTCGCGGAAGCTGGGTTGGAGGGCCTCCTGGAGACAGATGGCCTTGGCCGCGATGACGTGCATGAGAGGACCGCCCTGCACACCGGGAAAAACGAGGGCGTCGATTTTTTTGGCAAACTCCGCCTTGCACAGGATGAGACCGCCCCGGGGGCCGCGAAGGCTTTTGTGCGTGGTGGTGGTTACGAAATGAGCATGCGGAACCGGGCTGGGATGGACTCCGCCAGCAACGAGGCCGGCAATATGCGCCATGTCGACAAAGAGATAGGCGCCAACGGAATCGGCAATCTCCCGCATGCGGGCGAAGTCGATGGTTCGCGGGTAGGCGGACGCACCTGCGGTGATCATTTTCGGTCTTACCTCGGCGGCCGTGGCGGCAAGCGCGTCGTAGTCGATGACTCCAGTGGTTTCACCCACTCCGTAGTGGGTGACTTCGTAGAGCTTTCCGGAAAAATTTGCCTTGTGTCCATGGGTCAGGTGCCCGCCGTGGGCGAGATCCATCGTAAGGATGCGATCGCCGGGAACCAGCACGCTGAAGTAGACGGCGGCATTGGCCTGGGAGCCGCTGTGTGGCTGGACATTGGCGTGCTCGGCACCGAAGAGTTTTTTTTGCCCGCTCGATGGCGAGAGACTCGACGATGTCGACGTATTCGCAACCACCATACCACCGCCTGCCGGGATAACCTTCGGCATATTTATTGGTGAGGCAGGAGCCCTGTGCCTCCATCACCGCCCGGCTGGTGTAGTTTTCGGAGGCGATGAGCTCGATATGCTCGACCTGGCGATGGGCTTCGCCGCGGATGGCACTGGCAATTTCGGGATCGACGATTTCGATGTGATCGATGGATTCGGAGTGGGTGGTGGAGGCAGTCATGGATGGCGTTTGGTCAATGAATTTAAGAACGGATGGCAGCGCACGTTTGATGGTATCCTTGCAGCGCGCATAGGTTTCGGGGCCCTGGCCGACGGGATCGGGAACGTCCCGGACGTCCCGCTCGAACTCGCGGATGAGATGCACCTTTCCGGCAGCGGCCGGAAAAAGCAATTCCAGGAGGCGCTGGTGGTCGCGCGTCATGGCAAAAATGGCTGTCACCTCTTCAATCAGCGCTTCGGTAACAGGCTCACTGCGTTTTTTCGAAATATCGATCCCTTCCTCCTCCGCAAGCACACGGACGGCCTCGCGACTGGCAAGCTGGCCGCGACCGGCCCTCACCCCTGCGGACAGGACAACAAGATCTTTGCGGTCGCGCACCATGTTCCGAAACAGCCCCTCGGCCATCGGGCTTCGGCAGGTATTGCCGGTGCAAACGAATAGGATCTTTTTCATGAAGTCGGACAAACAATCGCGAGTGAACGCAAAAACTAAAGGCTCGTCCGCTCAAGTCAATATGCCATCCCGCAAACCTTGCGGACACCTGGAGAAGGAGCGGCTCAGTTCTCGGTCTCGAGTTCGCGGTAGATCAGTCGCATTTCCTCGCATTGGGCGGCGGAAATAGATTCGCCATCCGCACGTTCGTATTTGTCGTCGAGGCGGATAAGGCACCCCCGGGCAGCTTCGAGACGTGGATTGCTCACAATCGGGGAATGTAAAAACCGTTCCCATTCTTCGACGGAAATCCTGCGATCCACCACCTTTTCCAGGCTTTCCAAAAATTGCTTCCGCCCGGTGTGGTGTTGTTTTTCAACACGAAAAAGCCATACCAGCACCAGGATGCCGATGATGGTAAGGACGATTGCCGCCGCCATATGGACTATAATTTATAACAAAGCAGCGCAGCTTTAAAGCAGGAACTGCAAGCCTTATTTTCCAAAAAATCGCTTCACGCCATCAGCCGCTCCACCCAAAAAAGGGTCTGATAGGTCGCAACGGCACAGAGCCATGCGATCCCTGTAAGCAGGCAAAAGGTGCCGATAGCCCAGGCACGATTGGTCTCCCGGGCGATCACTGCCACGGTGGCGCCGCATTGCATGCATAATGCAAAAAACACCAGCAGCGAGCAGACCGTCGCCAGCGAAAAAACAGGCGCACCAGCCCGGGGCCCGGAGGTCCAGAGCTGGACAGCCATGTTACTGCGAAGCGACTTGCTGGATTCATCCATGTCATTGCCCAGCCCGTAAATGACGCCCAGCGTGGATACGATCACTTCGCGTGCGGGAAAGCTGGAGAGAATCCCCACGGTAATCTTCCAGTCAAATCCGGCCGGCGCGAATACGGGCTGTACAAATTTCCCAAACCGCCCCAGCCAGCTCTGTTCGAGAAACGCAGCATTGAGCTTGTGTTCCAGCTCGCTCTTCAGGTCCGCGTCACCCCCGGCCAGAGCTTGCTGGATTTTTTCGGGAGACTCGTTGGAGGCGGCTGCCGTCTGCGTAACGAATGCCTGGGTTACATTTTCCCGAACCTCTTCGGGACGCGGAAATGCCAGCAGCGCCCACACAATCAATGAAATGGCGAGAATGATGCTGCCTGCCTGGAAAATGAAATCGCGCGCCTTCACCCAAACACGCCAGAGGATGCCTCGGAGCACGGGCACCCGATACGGCGGCATCTC
>Ga0351883_1293_pt1 | contig 11284 bp, 6 predicted proteins | sample BONcelFGM3001F14_FD_206772 | JGI IMG/M metagenome (GOLD analysis project Ga0351883, IMG submission 206772) | Enriched cells from coal bed in the Powder River Basin, Montana, United States - BONCAT cells FGM rep3 HSBNCT.FGM.300.1.F14 ...
AAAATTTTCGCTATAACTTTTGGATTAGGCGTTGCAACAGGCATCGTGATGGAGTTTGAGTTTGGTACCAATTGGGCTACCTACTCAAGATTTGTTGGCGATGTTTTTGGAAGCGCGCTCGCTGCCGAAGGAATTTTCGCCTTCGCACTCGAGAGTGGTTTTCTTGGGGTGCTGCTTTTTGGTTGGAACAGAGTAAAACCTGTTGTTCATTTTATTGCAACATTAGGGGTGTGGTTTGGATCGATGTTTTCAGCGGTTTGGATTGTTATTGCCAACAGCTGGCAACAAACACCTTCAGGCTACCACATTGTTGGCGAAGGACTTAATGCCAGAGCCGAGATTACTGATTTTTGGGCTATGGTTTTCAATCCATCCAGCGTCGACCGCATACTTCATGTTTGGATTGGAGCTCTGATAGCCGGTGCATTTCTTGTTATGAGTGTTCATGCCTGGTATATTTTAAAAGGACGATATGTTCAAATGTCGAAAAAAGCCTTTGTCATCGCTTTGTCAGCAGCTGCTTTGTTTTCTGTTCTTCAACTTGTTACCGGTCATGGATCGGCTAACGTAGTAGCTAAGCATCAGCCTGCAAAACTTGCGGCTTTCGAAGGTCATTACAATAGCAGCGATCAGGCACATATGTATCTTTTTGGATGGGTTGATCAGAAAAATGAAAAAGTTTATGGTCCATATGTACCCGGCGGACTTAGTTTCCTGTTGCATGGCAATTTCGACACTCCTGTGCCTTCGCTTAATGATTTCCCAAAGGATGAAGTCCCGAAACAAGTCAATGCTGTATTTCAGTTTTACCATTTAATGGTAGCTTTTGGCTTGTACTTTATTGGATTGACATTATTTGGTCTTTTCCTCTGGTGGAGAGGTAAATTATTCAAATACAAGTGGTTGCTGTATGTCTTTGTTTTCTCTGTCATACTTCCGCAGCTGGCAAATCAGTTCGGGTGGTTTGCAGCAGAGATGGGTCGCCAGCCATGGGTAGTTTACGGATTATTGCGAACATCCGATGCTCTTTCGGTTGTTGTAACAGCAAATCAGGTTCTGTTTAGCTTGATTATGTTTACTCTTCTGTATGCCCTTTTATTTGTTTTATTTCTTTATCTGCTCAACAAAAAGATCCAGGCAGGGCCTTATGACGAAAGCAATACCGATAACCGTCCTTCTCAAGAAGCTATTGCAGATCTGATCGAAACACCTGATAATTCACAAAAAAACTCATGACAATGGAAACACTCTTAGGTTTAGATTATCCAACACTATGGTTTCTTGTTGTTGGAGCTTTGTTCTCAGGGTATGCCATACTCGATGGCTTTGATTTGGGAGCAGGTGCGTGGCACTTGTTTTTAAAGGACGAAGAAAGTCGCCGAATCGCTTTAAATGCCGTTGGACCTGTTTGGGATGGAAACGAAGTTTGGCTCGTTATCGGAGGGGGTGCACTCTTTGCAGGCTTTCCAATACTGTATGCCTCCATGTTTTCGGCGATGTATATCCCTTTTATGCTCTTTTTGTTTGTTTTGATCTTAAGAGCTGTTTCCATCGAGTTCAGGAGCAAAGAAAAAATGTATTGGTGGCGACAAGGATGGGATATCGTTTACAGTGCATCGAGCACCTTGATGGCATTACTCTTGGGAGTTGTTGTCGGCAACATTCTTCAAGGTGTTGAGCTCGGACTCAATTATGAGTTTCAGGGTCACTGGCTCGACTTCTTAAATCCATATGCGTTGATGGTTGGAATTACCACCGTGGCACTTTTTATGATGCATGGAGCACTATATCTGGCAATGAAAACCGAAGGAAAACTGTTTGCCAAAGTGAACGAACTTCTAAAAAAATCAATCATTTTCTTTGTTGTAAGCTACGGACTTGTAACACTTTATACGCTTATTTATATTCCGCACCTTACTGATGACCTTCATGAAAATGCTGCTTTGTTTATTGTTCCAACGCTTGCTTTTCTCAGCATCGCAAATATTCCCCGTCTTGTCACAAAAGCGAAATATGTACAAGCATTTCTATTCTCATCCTTATCTATGAGTTTCCTGCTGATTTTAGTGGCAATAGAGCTTTACCCTGTTTTAGTGCGGTCAACAGTCGATCCCTTGTACAACATCACAGTATATAACGCTGCATCTTCGCAGAAATCATTGGGTATTATGCTTTTAATGACAGCAATCGGAGCACCTTTAGTAATTGCATATACGGTATTTGTTTATAAAACATTTTGGGGGAAAGTGAAAATGGATGAGACAAGTTATTGATTTTCGCTTGTTAATAAAAGGTATCTTGTAGGTCTATATTACTATTTAGCAGTAATTTAGCTTATTATTCTTAACGAAAAAACAAACGGTTGTTCGATTGAGCATATTCCTTTCGTTTATTTTGATTATATCCAATTAGGCAATAGGACCATCAATTTTGTGAACCTAATTTATAGGATTTGAAACCCCAAATGACCTTTCAAAAAAATAAAAAAGACTCTATTCAGCATCCTTTGAGCCTATTTCAATTTGGCTTGATTTAGAAATTTGTTAGTAAATCATAAAATCGATTGAACAAAACGATCAGATGTAAGTTTTTGCATATTTTAGCACAGAATTAAAACTGAAAACGCATGAATTATCCAAAAAAAGTAGTCATAGGTGATATTACCGTTCGAGATGGATTCCAACACGAAGAAAAGTTTATCCCTACAGAGGCAAAACTTTGGCTTGCCGAGGAATTGCTGCTTTGTGGATTTAAACATATCGAGGTAACAAATTTCGGAAACCCCAAAGGGATGCCACAGTTTAAAGATGCTGACGACCTTTTTAAGGCTATTCGATCAAGCAAACGTGTTGAACATCTGTTACCTGGCGCATCTCTCACTGCCATCACAATTCGTGAGAAGGCCATTGAAAGAGCCATAGAAGCACGCAAAGAGGGTTTTGGTCCTGACCGTATTTTGTTGATGGTCAGCACAAGTGAGTCGCATCAATATAAAAACTCTGGTCTTACGATTGATGAGTACTTTCGAATGGCAGAGAAATACGTTCCCAAAGCACTCGATGCCGGTCTCAAAATAAATGGTACAGTAAGTACGATTTGGGGATGCCCGATAGAAGGACCCACAGATATGTCGAAAGCAATTGATTTCGCTCAACGATGGTTAGCAATAGGAGCAAGCGATGTTGAGCATGCCGATCATGACGGTTCAGCTTCGCCTGATCGCGTTTATAAATACTTTTCGATGCTTTTGGACAAAGTTCAAAATCCTCATAAGCATATCGTTCACCTTCACACTACGCGTGGATGGGGCTTAGCCAATGTGCTGGCAGCTTTGCAAGCCGGCATGACAAACTATGAATCCACCTTGGGAGGAATTGGCGGTCAACCTGCAAATTTTGTCGATGGCGTGCCGGTTTCGGGAACAGGTGCATATTATTATAAGGAATCAACAGCGGTTGGTCTTGTTACAACCGAAGATATGGTCGTGATGATGGATGAGATGGGCATCGACACAAATCTCGATGTGGATCGTGTGCTCGAAACAGGTAAAATGGTTGAGCGTATCGTTGGTCGAAAACTGCGCTCCGAAAGCATACATCAGGGAAGAATACCAAAAAACCTTTCTGGCAGATTATAGATTCTTCAAAAGAATGATTAAGATTACCGAAACAGCTCGCGATGCCATGCAAGGCATCAAACATTTTATCCCAACAGAGGTTAAAATTAAGTATATCAACACATTATTACGTTGTGGATTCACCACTGTTGACTGTGGAAGTTTTGTTTCACCAAAAGTTATTCCACAGATGGCCGATAGTTTGCAGGTGATTCAGCAACTGGAAATACCTGCAAAAAGCCCTGAGCTAATGGCTTTAGTTGTAAATGCTAAAGGCACTCAAACAGCTATCGAAAGCGGTCGAGTCACGTGTTTGTCTTATCCATTTTCTGTTTCACCTACTTTCTTAAGCAGAAACCTGAATACCGATGAAGCATCTGCGCTTGCCCTTGTTAAAAATATGATTCAAATAACAGAAGGTAAAAATATTGATTGGGTTATATACCTATCGATGGGTTTTGGAAATCCTTATGGAGATGCATGGAGCATTCAAAAAGTTGCCGATTCGGCTTCAAAGTTGTTTGATTTGGGTATTCGACGTATGCCGCTGTCGGATATTCTGGGTGAAGCAAATCCTGATGTTATTTATGAGGTTTACGATTATTTAAACTCAAACATCCCAGAAGTTGATTTCGGCTTACACTTGCACACAAAACCGTCGGAGAGCTTTCTAAAACTGGAAGCAGCCCATGCGGCTGGAGTAACAAGTTATGAAACAGTCCTTAACGGTTTTGGAGGTTGCCCAACGGCTGCTGACGAGATGGTAGGCAATTTAAGCACCCAAGATTTGATGCGCTTCTTCGACACAAAAAACATCCCAACTGGATTAAACTATCGGTCTATTCAAGAAGCAGCTCAACAAACTATTCATTTTCAATAGATTGAAATTGAAAATTGAAGGTTATATGGTAAACAGTTTGAGAAAATCGATTAAAAAACCGAACTAAAAAATATTCTGTTTTCATTTTTATTTTAGCTACTCTGATAGTATATTTGTCCATGATTATCATTGAACTTATTTACAATCTATCGGTCCTCGTTGCCATTAGCGTTCTCTCGGGATTTGTAAGTCAACGTTTCGGGAAAACCAGTCTTGTAGGACAAATAATGCACGGTTTGCTGTTTGGGGCAGCTGCTGTTGTTGGGATTTTAAATCCTGTCGTACTTTCTGAAGGACTCTTTTTTGATGGAAGATCCATTGTTATCAGCATCTCTGCGATGTTCTTTGGCCCGCTAAGTGGGTTTATAAGTGCAGCAATACCTTTCATTTACAGAGCATATATTGGAGGACCCGGAATTTATATGGGTCTATCTGTCATAATAACTTCATTTTTAATAGGATGGTATTTTAATAACGAATTAAAGGGTGAAAACCAACGAATTTTAAAACCATTTATGATCTATAAGATGGGATTGATTGTGCATACTTTGATGATTATGCTCATTTATTTATTGCCATCATCGCATCAGGTATCAACCCTAATTTCAACTGGCTTAACTATTATTCTCGTTTACCCTGTTATCACTCTTATTATCGGTAAAATTCTCTACGACCAAGAATCTAATATACTGATGGTTAATGATTTGAAAGAAAGTGAACGTATATTCCGTACAACTTTTTACAGCATAGGAGATGCAATAATTACCACTGATAATAAAGGAAACATCCGGCAAGTCAACGCTGAAGCCGAAAAACTTTGTGGCATCCCTGAAATTGATTTATTTGGAAAAGAAATAGACAAAGCTCTAATTCTCCTAAACGAGAAAACAGGAATGAGAACAGAAAATCCAATTTACAAAGCATTGAGAAATGAGTACTTACCTCAAAATGAATCGTATCTTCTGAAGCAAAAAAATGGCATTACTATTCCAGTTTCCGATTCGGTATCTCCTATCATCGATCTTAATAAAGAATTGCTCGGTGCTGTATTTGTATTTCGTGACAAACGACCCGAAATAAGTCGTAATAATGAGTTGATAAAATCTGCTGAAAGCTATAGAAATCTTTTCAATAACATTGGTGGGGCCGCATATGTGCAGGACAGACAAGGCAGGTTTATTGATGTGAATGAAGGTGCAACGCGATTGTATGGCTATCCAAAAGAATATTTTATTGGTAAAACCCCCGCATTTTTGAGTGCTCCGGGGATGAATGATCTTGAAGCCTTAGCTGAACATATTGAAGCTGCTTTCAAGGGAGAAGCGCGATTGTTTGAGTTTTGGGGATTGAAAGCGGATGGAAGTATTTTTCCAAAGGAAGTTCACCTTTTCAAAACTTCTTATCAGGATCAGGAAGCTATTTTTGCTATGGGTTACGATATTGGCCTGCGTAAAAAAGCTGAAAAAGACCTTCAAACAATTCAGGAAAGATACCAAACTCTTTTCGATGCCAGCCCTGTAGGCATCATTCTTGAAGACCTTGACGGATTCATTTTAGATGTGAATAATACTGCATGCGAAGACTATGGTTATAGCCGTAAGGAATTGATAGGAAGTCATATAGAAATAGTTGTTAATGAACAGCACAGACCGCAAATCATTAAAAATATTGAAAAGATAAAATCGAATAAAATTCTTAGCAGTCGTGTTGAAGGCCTTACCAAAGAAAATGTCACAAAAGTTTTTGAATTGATAGAAACACTGATTGAATTGAATGATGGCAGGTTTGGAATTTTATCTATATCGAAAAACATTACCGAACAAGTAAAGGCAGAGAGTACTTTAATCGAAAGTGAAGCTCGTAACAAAGCTATCCTGGAAGCAATTCCGGATGTTTTCTTCCGTTTTTCAAAAGACGGGAAAATTATTGACCGTATTGCAAAAAATTCGCTGGATCATAATTTGTCCTCTTCTGATTTCATTGGGAAAGTACTAGGCGATTTTATTCCACCTCAACTTGCTGAAAAAGGCATTGAATACATTCAAAAAGCTATTACCGAAGATAAACTTCAACAGTTTGAATACAAAGTAAATATGCCTGACGGAATTCATTGGTATGAGGCCCGAATGGTTAAAAGCTGCAGTGATGAAGTATTTGCAATTATCAGAACAATTACCGACCGAAAAATTGCAGAAATAGAGATTCGACATCAAAAGAATTTCATAGAAACTATGCTTGAGTCAATTCCCAATCCGCTGTTTTACATGAATAAAAACGGGATATTTATGGGTGTAAATAAAGCATTTCGTGATCTTTACGATATTCAGGATTCAGATATTATTGGAAAAAATATTTACGATATTGAAACAGATTATAACGCAAACCGCTATCGTGAATCTGACAAAAAAATATTTGAAGGAATCGACAAAATTCAGGTTTTGGAGCGCACAATTATCCTTCCTAACGGTGATCATTTGGAAGCAATACTTACAAAATCTCCTTTCCCTGATGCCAATGGCGAAATAGGTGGTTTGATTGGAATGATTACTGATATTACAGCTCGAAAAAGAATGGAAATCGAACTGAAAAAGGCCAAAGAGCGTGCAGAAGAGAGTGATAAGCTCAAAACCTCGTTCTTGAATAATATGAATCATGAAATACGAACACCTTTGAATGCAATTGTCGGTTTTTCTGACCTGTTATTCGAAGATTACACGGAAGAAGAAAAGAAAAGCTTTGTTGTTACAATAAATAATAACTCTGAACAACTTCTAAGAATCATTGATGATGTGCTTTCCATCTCACGACTTGACGCTGAACACCTGCCTCTTGAAATTGAAAGCATTGATTTACAATCTCTTATGTTTGATCTGTATAATAGCTTCAGTCTTCAATGCGAACAAAAAAAACTCGTATTTGAGCTTGATATTGATCTGAAAGAAACAGCAATTACGATTATTGCTGACAAAGGAAAAATAAGACAAGTTATGACTGGCTTTATTGATAATGCAATAAAATATACCCCTTCCGGCAAAATAATTATAGGATGCCAGAAACACTCCAATTCTATTCGATTCTTTGTAAAAGATACAGGCCTCGGGGTACCTTTGGAAGAACAATCAAAAATATTTGACCGATTTTATCGGGGAAATGAGGTTCAGAATAAAGCTTTAAGAGGAAACGGACTTGGATTAAGCATCTCTAAAGGACTTGTCGATATCATGGGAGGCACAATAGGATTAACATCAGAACACGGCAAAGGGTCGAATTTCTATTTTGAGATTGAAGTTCAATTTCTTCCTTCAATTGAGAAAACAATTGTTAATCAAAATTCTAAAAATTTCAATTTTAGTGATTTGAGTTTGTTAATTGTTGATGACGAACCTGACAACATCGACTTATTATTTGCTTTGCTTCACCAGCATTTCGGTGAAATTGGGACTGCCCGTAATGGACAAGAAGCCATCAATCTTATGCATTTAAAGCGTTATTCGGTCATTTTAATGGATATTAAAATGCCACAAGTTAATGGTTTTGAGGCTACACAGGAGATTCTTTCGTTTTACTCTAACACATTGATTATTGGTCAAACGGCATATTCGAGGCCGGAGGAAATTCAAAAAATGATTGATTGTGGAGCTAAGGCTTGTATTGTCAAGCCAATTGAAAGTATCGAGTTGATCAAAATCCTTCAAGATGAAATTGCAAGGCTTTGAATAAGGGTCATGCCTTAAATCACTAGTAAATCAAACTTTTCTTACAAATAATTGTCCTGTATGAAAAGACACAATAACAACCATATCCCCTTTGTCAGCAAACCCACTTTCAAGCGTGGCATCGTAAATTTCATCGTTCAGGAAAATTTTACCTGAAGGCCTTAACATCGTGTGAGCTAGTGCATTCTTTCCAATAAGCGATTGATAATCAAACCCATCATAAGTAACACCTGGTTCCTTCTGTTGAATGGTATCAAGTGCCAAATGGCCAAAACGATTTGTTGTAAACAGCTTCTGACCTAGAAACATTGATCCAATTAAAGCTGCAAAAACGGAGATAATTACAGTAAAAAAAGCTTTTGTTAATGGCCCTAAGTCAGCACTAAAGGGTGTTGTTGAATCAAAAGACTCAACCATCGCCAAGGTTAACCCGGTAACTGTGAACAATATACCAAGAACACCAGCCACACCAAATCCAGGAATAGCAAAAATCTCTAAAAAGATCAGTATAATTCCAACTATGAAAAGAATTATTTCAATATGAGTTGCGAGTCCTTCAAGATACAAAGGCGCAAAATAAAGCATGGCTGCAACAATAGAAGCTCCCAAAGGAAATCCAACGCCGGGAGTTTGAAGTTCAAAATACAATCCTGCTACAATCAACATGATAAGTATTCCGCTTATGACAGGACTGATCAAAAAATTAATCACTTTATCCAAAGGACTAAGTTGGTGATGCACAATGTCATACTCCAAATAGCCGGCTTTTTGTAAAACATCGTCTAGAGTGGTTGCTTTTCCTTCACAAAAGTTGTGCTTTATGGCTTCAGATGTTGTAAAAGTGAGAACTTTACCTGAATCTGAAATTCCTGCCACATAAATTGAAGGATCAACCATCGCCTCTGCAATATCAGGATTGCGTCCTGCTGCTTCTGCGGTACTGCGCATCATGGCTCTCATGTAGGATTGATATTTGTCAGGAACAACTTCTCCGGCTTGATTCACAACAGTGGCAGCGCCTATACTAGCCCCCTCAACCATATAAATACTGTCGCATGCAATAGAAATCAATGCACCGGCAGAAGCAGCATTATTGTCAATTAAAACATATACAGGTATTTTGGAGTTCAAAATCTTTGTTCGAATCGAATCCGCTGCATCAACCATTCCGCCATATGTATTCATATGGATAAGCATAACATCTGCATTAATTTCATAAGCATTCTTAAAAGCTCTTTGCGTAGTGCGCCAAACAGGTGGTGCAATTTCCTCCTTAATGTCAAAAGTGTAAACTTTTATCGACTTTGATTCATCTTTTGAAACAACAATGGTGTCCTGAGCTACTACAAAACCAATTGTGATAAGGAAAAAGAATATCGTAAAAATGACTTTTAGTAATGATTTCATAACCTTGAGAATGATTGTAAAAAAAAGTAAAAGTAACAAACCTCATAATGTAATGGTGCATTTTTAATTGCTTTCCTAAATCTTTTTTTGATGTCAAATTCAATTTAAAGCTCATTCTGTCATTTTAGAGGATTGAATTGTTAAGAAAATTCTATTTTTAAAACTTCTTTTCAGTTCATGTAGTTTCTTTGAGCTTCGGGTCAATCAATAATGTGTTAATATTTCTCAAAAAGCAACTCCGGCTCAAACACAAACTCTATATAGTACCTGGAAAAACGAATTAACAGCATTAATTTATGTATGTTCGCAAAAAAAATAGTGAATTTTTTAGCACACGCATTTCTTTCAGGCACCAATGAAGAAATTTTACTTGGGAATTTTGTTGCCGACAGCATCAAAGGTAAGATGCTGGAAACTTATAGCTTAGATTTCCAAAAAGGCGTTTTTCTTCATCGTGCAATTGATCACTTCACCGATACTCATCCTTTGGTAACGAGCTGTAATAGTCATATTCGACAGCATTTTAAAAAATTCTCAGGCGTTGTAACTGATATCTATTTCGATCACTTTTTAGCTAAAAACTGGAGGAATTTCAACACTATACCTTTAAACGAATATGCTAATTATGTGTACGATCTTTTGCAAAGAAACTTCGATATCCTACCTCCACGATCCAAAAGAATTCTGCCATGGATGATGCAACAAAACTGGCTTGAAGGTTATGCTGACTTCACTTTGTTACAGAGGGTTTTCAATGGAATGTCGAATCGAACCTCCTTCGAGTCAGGTATGGAAAATGCTGTGAGGGTACTCCGCTCAGAATATGATTTTTTTGAGGATAAGTTTCAAAATTTCTTCCCGGATCTGATGCAATTCTCATTTGAATACCTGAATCAAGATGACGTGAAGTAAAAAAATTACATCAGGGTTTCTGTCTACATATTAAAAAAGCTTTAGTTTTGAAGTACCAAAACATTATCCAACATATTTATCATGATTGAAGATAATCATCTATCGATTGACGAGCGCATCGAGATTCTGTCAAAGATTCCTGTTTTTATTAAGTTGAAAAAAAACGCATTCAACGAGCTTGCAAATCTTCTCATCGAGCGAAAAACACGAGCTCAGGAGCCTATTTTCAAAAAAGGCGAAGTTGGCCAAGAAATGTATATTTTAATTGAAGGTGAGGTTAGAATTCATGATGGAAACCATGTACTAACCCGCCTGACTCAGGGTGATTTTTTTGGAGAGTTTGCTCTAATTGATAGTGCAGTTCGTTCAGCATCAGTCACAACCGAAAAACCTTGTTTGTTATTACAACTACGACAAGTTGATTTTCTGAATTTCTCTGAAACGCATCCTGAAGTTCTTTTGGGAATTTTGCAGACCCAGGTTAAAAGAATGCGTGATATGAACGAATTGGAAGATAAACTATCCAAAAGTTATGTGAAAATAAGTAAAATCAAACAAGAACTTGAGATTCAACATCAGGCTGTTAACGAGCAAAAACAACAGCTAATGGAACAAAATGAGGAGCTAACCGAACTGAACGAGTTTAAGAGAAAAACAACGAGTGTTTTGATTCATGGGTTAAAGAATCCTATGACAAGCGCGATGACAATGGCCGAGATGCTTCTTGCTCAAACACATAAAGGATCCGAACTT
>Ga0351883_1294_pt1 | contig 11121 bp, 8 predicted proteins | sample BONcelFGM3001F14_FD_206772 | JGI IMG/M metagenome (GOLD analysis project Ga0351883, IMG submission 206772) | Enriched cells from coal bed in the Powder River Basin, Montana, United States - BONCAT cells FGM rep3 HSBNCT.FGM.300.1.F14 ...
TTCTCCTGTCCGGCCCTGAGATTAACGAGTATTTTAATTTACACGAAGTACTTTTCCTGATCCCGAAATGCGGCTGTCAATCGATGGGAACCCACGATAATAAACACTTCCGCTTCCGCTGATGCGGGCTTTGAGAAATTCTTCAACGCTTACTTCAGTTTTGCCAGATCCGCTGATGTTTACGTCAGCCGTTTCACTTAGCAAACCAAATGCGTAAATGTCTCCTGATCCCGAAACAGTAAATTCTTCAGTGATGGTAGTTCCTTCAAACCACATTTTACCGCTTCCCGAAATTGAGGCCCTCACCGTATTTGCAACCACAGCCACATCAACCTTCCCGGAACCTGAAACACTGATATCGAATACATCTGTAACAATTGGTGTTTCAGAATACAGATTAACCGAACCTGATAAGCGGATGGTATTAAACATAGCGCTGGAAATGTAAATTTTTATGGTTTCATGACGACCCAGGCCCACTCCGTTTTCAAGTTTGATTTTCAGCTCACTTCCGCTAACATAGGTCTCAATCACATCAAGCACATTGGACTGAGCTTCAATGGTAACATCTTTCGCCAGACTCTGATAAATGTAAACATCGGCAGGTACTGTCACTGAAATATCCCTGTGAATAGGAACATCGCGTGTTTCGCTGTAAGTTGGGCCGGTTCCCCGGATGTTGTTCCATCCATCACCTTCACATGATGAAAGGAGTAAAACAATAGCCATCAGAGGCAGGAAGTAGCGTAGGGATCGTAGTGGTTTCATGGTGTATGTGTTTGATGGTGACTGGATTTTTTTGCTTAAGAAAATTTCGTGCCAGAAATTGACTTTTTAACGATGCAAAATTGCAACGCAGAACAGTACTACACAAATGAAACCCGATGAAATGCGTAAAAGCCTGGTTGAAAGGTGAGAAATAACAGGTGAGCCTGCAAGAGGATGTTAAATATTCAGCAAATAAACTAAGCTGGATAAACCAGAAAAAACAGGTTTTAAAATTTGGTTAAAATTACTCTTTCACAACTTTGCTTCCTGTCCACTTACTGCCATCCCAAACCCTTAACAGGTAGAGACCCGATGATAGATTCTGAATGGGAATCTGTGTAATAAATGAAACCGGAATAGTTTGGTAAACGAGCCGACCTTCAATATTATAAAGTTCGATTTTACTGTTTTCAAACCGCCCATTTTCAGGCATCTCGACATAAATGAGATTTTTTGCAGGGTTGGGGTAAACCGATATTCCGGCATTCAGAGGCAGATTACCTGATGAAACTATAAATGGACAGTCAGAGGTAGGGCAGTAATAGCTCAAAAAGCTTACTAACCAGTTTACTCCCTTAACAGCAGTAGCTAAACCCTCAAATAAGCCGCGATCAGAACCTATTCCTTCATAGTACCTGAGACCCCATGAGCAACCTTCACCAAGTTCAAAATATCTTGTGGCTACCCCAAAAAAAAATCCGTTGCCGGTTTCTTCAATTATAACATCACCACATCCATCAGGAACTGTACATTGATGTGTGGCAATATCACCCTCGTTTAAGGAAAAATCAAAAAGCAACACTTCCTCCCCTGCTGTACAATCACCCAGCCATGCACTTAAGCCAATTACATACACTTTCCTGTGTTCAATATCATCACGCATTAAAGCAACAAGACTATATTCAGAGGTTGCAGGAAAGGGTGGATTGGAGTTGGTTGAGTTCAGGGTTCTTTTATAAATCTTAATATACTCGGCATCATAAACTACTGTATCACCCAGCGCGTAATATTCCCAAAGTGAAGAAAGTATCCATGGGTAATAATGATCATACGCCCCCACTATCCAGCGAACACTATCCACTGCCATTGGGCGATAATCCTGCGCGGTTAAATATTTACAAGGCAAAAGAACAATTGCCAGCGTTATGGAAAGTAGAAGTTTTTTCATTTTATTTGTTTTTAATTTTTATAATTTCAATGTATTGTATCTCAGAAATGCAAGAAACAATCTATGGAGGCACATCCTTCACCGGCAAATTGCCATAAAGAGCAATATAGCATATATGGTGTGGATGTGCAAATAAATGTATTATACCCCCCCCCGTTAAATACCTAATATTCAGGTGTTTGTGTGATTTGTATAAGTATTTTTGGAGCAAGTTCATTATTCTAAATAGATATCAATTTTTAATCGCATTAAATTTACGATAAATGATCCGAATAATCAAAGCCAATTTTTTTCTAATATACTCAAGAAAACAAATATCATCCGAAAATGTCAGACCCACTGAAATTAGGCATTTTCGGTTCGGTAGCCTCATCGCCCCGCTCTGCTATATCGTTTTGATAAAAAAAGCCGACCCTTTTAAGACCGGCTTTTATAAACAAATGAAACTCTCCTAATTCACAAACTGATCGGCATAATAACGTGCCGTAAGTTTTTCGCCGGTTGCATTTTCAATCATATCGTTCCAGTATATACGTGCACCGGGCTTAAATACCTTATTGGTAAGAAATTGACCAGCTTCTTTGTTTCCATAAAAACTCTGGTAGCGGAAATCATCGGACTTAACAATATTTGCGGTGATGTAATGGTTGAGCTGCGATGCCAGTAATTCTCCCAGCAGGTAATTGTGATAATAACACGGGAAAGTAGCAACATGAATTTTCGTTGCCCAGTCGGGTTCATTGCGGCCTTCAGGGCGACGGATCATCTGATATCTTTCCACCAGATCCCACCAAACCGCGTTCAGGTCCTGATCAGGGTTTTCGTACATGGCTTTTTCGAAGCGATACATAACCTGGGCCCAACGGCTGAATGTCAGCTGCTCAAGACGAAGAACCCGGTAAGTGTCTTCTGCAATTTTTGCTTTTTCGGCTTCATCAATAAGTCCGAGGTCCATCATCCATTGCGGGTTTGAAGCCATACGACCAAAAATCATTGCGATTGATTCGGTGGTAAATGTATGGGCTGGATTTCTTAAGCTGAAAGGCAAATCCCTGTCGATATACTTATCATAAACCCCATGACCAAATTCATGCATCATGGTGTTCATCCAGTTGTAATTGGGCTTGATGTTGCAAAGGATACGCACATCTCCGGAATTATCAATATCAATGCAATAGGCGTGCTGGTTCTTCCCGGGTTTTTCATACAAATCACTGGCAGTAAGCATGTCGTTTATGTCCATACCAATACTGGCATAATAATCTGCTGTCAGTTTTTCAATGTTTTGCCCGCTGTAATATTTGTCGAGGTCAACACTGTAAATGGCAGGCGCTTCCTGAAAGAAACGGTTCTGATAATGCCAGGGTATCAGCTCTTCTTTGCTGATTTTGAGGCGGTTGGACAGATAGGTATCTATCTCTTCTTTCAAACCGGCGAAAGCATCGCGGGTAAGCAGATCGAGCTCATCGAAAAGTTTGCTGATTTCGTCGGGATTCTGTTCGCTAAGCTCAAGGCTCATTGCATGGTAGTTCTTAAATCCCAGACTGCCGGCGATTTCGTTGCGCAGTTTTACCAGTTCAATCACATCATTGGCAACAAAAGAACCAATTTTTTTGTGACCTTCCCAGGCAGCACGGAGTTCATCGCTGTTCACCGAAGTTTTCAGAACCTCTTCTACCTCATTGTCGCTGAGCTTATTGCCATTAACTTCTGCACGGAAATTTGAATACTTTTTCTCTACTTCAACTTCCATTTTGATTCGTTTGGCCAGAAGAGCAGTATCAATCTGATTGCTCAGATAAGCGGTGTAAAGTACCTCTAGTTGTCGTTTGAGCAAAGTGTCCTTTACCGCACCTGAATCCTTGATTTTTTTGAGAATCTCAAAATCTTCCTTGCTGGTGTAAATACTGCTTACCTGCACCTGCATTTTTTCTGATTTTGAATAATCCTCATCTTTTCCTGAAATTGAGGCATTCCAGTAAGCGATGGCAGCTTCTTTCTGGAGGGGTTCAACTTTCGCTTCCCAGCCCGAGATAAAAGTTTTGAGTTCCTGTTCCATTTTTTCGGCTTTGTTGCTGCATCCACCAGCCATCAGCATGGCAATGGATAAAGGCAGTAAAAGTTTAATGTGCTGTTTCATATTGTTGGATTAAAAGTGATTGGGTTATCATGGAAAAATTGAAAATTGCCGAATGTTTGTTTCCTGCCACTAATCCATTGTCCACGTTGCGCCGTCTTTTGTATCTTTCACCGCGATGCCTGATTTTGCCAGTTCATCCCTGATTTTATCGGCAGTCGTAAAGTCTTTGGCCGATTTGGCATTTTTTCTGAGATCCAGAATCAACCCCATCAGGTTTTCAACGGTTTCATTTCCTGCTGAAGCAGCATCTTCATGCTTCAGACCGAGTATGTCGCCCATAAAAGTATTGAAGGTTTCACGCAGCAATTGAAGATCTGCTGCCGAAAGACTTTCTTTTCCATCTTTCACTGAATTGATGATCCTCACCGCCTCAAAAAGACTGGCAATCACCATAGGGCTGTTGAAATCATCGTTCATGGCTTCATAACAGCTGGCGCGGAGTGATGCAACATCGGCTGTCGATTTTTCAGAAGCCGTAAGTTTATCAAGGGTCAGCCATGCATTCATCAGCCGGACAAGTCCCTTTTCGGCGCCCTGCAATGCTTCGTTCGAGAAATCGAGGGTGCTGCGATACTGCGCCTGAAGAACAAAGAACCTGATGGTCATCGGGCTGTAAGCCTGGGTAAGCGATTTATGTTCTCCGCTGAAAAATTCGTTGAGCGTGATAAAATTGCCCAACGATTTTCCCATTTTCTGCCCGTTGATGGTGATCATATTGTTGTGCATCCAGTATTTCACAGGTTCGGTGTGATTGGCTGCCACACTTTGTGCAATTTCAGACTCATGATGAGGGAAAAGTAAATCCATTCCTCCTCCATGAATATCGAATCTTTCGCCAAGATAACGGGCACTCATGGCTGAACACTCCAGATGCCATCCGGGGAAACCGTCGCTCCAGCGCGAAGGCCAGCGCATAATGTGCTCCGGCTGAGCTTTTTTCCACAGCGCGAAATCAAAGGGATTGCGTTTTTCGTCTTGTCCTTCCAGGTCGCGGGTGTTGGTCATCAGATCTTCAAGCACACGACCCGAAAGTTTGCCATAATGGTATTGTTTGTTGTATTTTTCAACATCAAAATAAACTGAGCCATTGCTTTCATATGCCATGCCCGATTCAAAAATACCATCGATCATGCTCATTTGCTCAATGATGTGTCCCGATGCCCGTGGCTCAATACTTGGACTGAGCACATTCAGCTGCTCCATGTTTTTATGGTAGCGTTCCGTGAAGTATTGCACCACTTCCATGGGTTCGAGCTGTTCGAGGCGCGCTTTTTTTGCAATTTTATCTTCTCCTGCATCGGCATCGTTTTCAAGATGACCGACATCGGTAATGTTGCGCACATAGCGCACTTTGTAACCCAGATGCTTAAGGTAGCGGAAAACAAGATCGAATGTAATCGCTGGGCGAGCATGACCCAGATGTCCATCGCCGTAAACCGTTGGCCCGCAGACATACATGCCCACGTGAGGTGCATTGATGGGTTCAAAAACTTCCTTTTTCCGGCTGAGGGTGTTGTATAGAAATAACTTGTTTTCCATTAAGGTAATATTTACTGCAAAATTATTAAAATCTCAGGAATAGACCGGTTAAAGATGACATTGGTTTATTCTGTCTGCATCTCTTCAACCGGACGGGTTCTGTAAGTCAGATATAAAATCAGAACACATGCCAGAACCGAAATCACCACAGCAATCCACGATCCGAAATCGGCCAATTCATCTAAGCCAACATCAATTATTTTATTCACCGAGAGCCACGAAACCACAACAACGGTTCCGTTATTTACCAAATGTGCCAGCATCGGCACCCAAACAGAACCTGACCATACAAAAAGGTAGCCTAGGACAAGGCCAAGAGCAAACCGTGGCACAAATCCAAAAAACTGAAGATGAAAAGCACTGAATACAAGCGCTGAAATGATTACCGGCCAGTGTATTCCTTTAAATATTTTGCGCAGAATCCCTATTAAAGCAGAGCGAAATAGCAACTCCTCCCCGATTGCCGGAAGTATTCCTATCATCAAAAAGTTGATGATCAAATCCTTGTTTTCGCGGGCTTCCAAAAATTGCTTTGTGAGTCTGGTTGCGGTTTCTTCGGTATTTCGCATCCATTGCTCTAATGATTTTAAAAATCCGGGCAAACTCATACTTTCATTCCATTCAACCAAAAAATTAATGGTTGGTCCCGCCACTGCAATAATGAGAACCGCTGCAATCAGGTGTTTATAATCTGCTTTACGGAATCCCAGAAATTTATAACTGCTGCTGTGCACCAACAAACCGAAAATCAGCGGAGGCAAAATAAAAATCCCTACCTGACTGATCATCTGATAAGTACTCAAAAAATCAAGATTCAGACTTCCTGCCAAAGCTCCTTCTGTAAGAACATCAGGTCCCCATACCAAAATGGAAACCACCGATGCCAGCACAATGGAAAAAATGGTTCCTGCAAGCACCAATCCTATCAGTAACAATATTTGCCCGCCAGGTGATAATTTTGAGAAAAACGGTACTGCCTTCATGCCTTCATTATATTTCGTTATTTTGCGTGAAATTACAGAAAATACCAAAACATCAAAGTCAGGCATGAAAATAGGCACATTTGATCTTGGCAACTGCCCTCTGATTCTGGCTCCCATGGAGGATATTACTGATCCGCCATTCCGTCGGATCTGCAGGCAGTTGGGCGCAGATGCAGTGGTAACGGAGTTTATTTCCTCCGAAGGTTTGGTCCGCGATATCAGCGGAAGCCTGAAAAAGATGGATTTTTCGGAAGATGAACGCCCGGTTGGCATTCAGATTTTCGGGAATAATGTGGAAGCCATGGTAAATGCAGCCAAAGTAGCCGAACAAGCCGGGCCCGACTTTATCGACCTGAACTTCGGTTGTCCTGTAAGGAAAATTGTGAACAAAGGCGGCGGTGCAGCTTTGCTTCAGGATCTTCCCTTGATGCTCAGAATCACTGAATCTGTTGTGAAAGGCGTTTCGTTGCCGGTAACGGTAAAAACCCGATTGGGTTGGGACGAAAGCTCAAAACCCATTGTTCAGCTTGCGCTCTGGCTTCAGGATGCAGGCATTCAGGCACTCACCATTCATGGCCGAACCCGTGCACAAATGTACAGCGGGCAGGCCGATTGGTCGCTGATAGGTGAAGTAAAGCGAAATCCCGGAATCCATATTCCTATAATTGGCAACGGAGATGTAGTGGATGGACAAACAGCTCAGGCAATGCTGGACCAAACCGGAGTTGACGGCATTATGATTGGCCGGGCAGCAGTGGGCAATCCCTGGATTTTTGGCAATATCAAACGGTATCTGAACGACAAAACAGAACCAATTGAGCCGGAAATTGCTGACCGGTTAAAAGTTTGCCGCATGCACTTGTCAGAATCAATTTTGTGGAAAGGTGAGAGGACTGCCATTCTTGAAATGCGAAAGCATTACACCCGATATTTCAAAGCCCTCCCCGATTTCAAGCCATTCCGCATGAAACTTATGCTTGCCATGCAACATCAGGAAATTGAGGAAATTTTGTTTCAGATTGAGTCGTTTTACTCATCCTTGAATAAAGAATAATCTGGTTCAATCAATCTAAAATCAACTGATTTTTAATGTTTCATCTGCCGGGCGGATATTTTTTGTAATTTAGACCTCAAATAGACTCTTCCAATATGGCTTCAGAACCTTTCAGAATTTTTATAGTTGAAGATGACATAATATTTGCAAAAATTATTTCACATCATCTTTCACTCAACCCTGAATATGAGGTTGAGATTTTTCCCGACGGGAAAAGTCTGATAAAAAACCTCTATAAAAATCCAGCCCTCATTTCGCTTGACTATAACCTTCCGGATATGACCGGACTGGATGTGTTGAAGCAAATTAAAGAGTTTAACCCTGATACTCCGGTGGTTATAGTTTCCGGTCAACAGGATGTGGCTACCGCCATCGAATTGCTGAAAAAAGGTGCTTACGACTATATTCTTAAAGATCAGGACACCAAAGAGCGCATGTGGAACATCACCAAAAACATACGCGAAAATGTGGCCCTCCGGCAAAAGATCGCTTATCTTGAAGAGGAAATCGGTCGCAAATACGAAGTAAACAACCTGATTAAAGGAAACAGTCAGGCGATCAATAAGGTATTTACTCTGATTGAAAAAGCCGCCAGAACCAACATAACGGTTTCCATTTATGGCGAAACCGGAACGGGTAAAGAATTGGTTGCCAAATCAATACACCACGCTTCGGCGCGCAGCAAGAAGCCTTTTGTGGCGGTTAATGTTACTGCGATTCCAAAAGAGCTGATTGAAAGCGAAATGTTTGGTCACGAAAAAGGCTCATTCACCGGTGCAAACAACCGCCGCATAGGACGTTTTGAGGAAGCTACCCGAGGCACCATTTTTCTCGACGAAATCGGCGATATGGATCTGAATATGCAGTCGAAACTGCTCAGGGTTCTGCAGGAAGAGGAAGTGGTTAGGGTTGGAGGAAGTGAAACCATCAAGCTGGATGTGAGGGTAATTGTGGCTACACACAAAAATCTGCAGGAGCTGGTGAGAAAAGGTGATTTCCGTGAAGACTTGTATTATCGTCTTTTGGGACTACCAATTAATCTGCCGCCATTGCGTGAGCGCGGAAGTGACATTGCCCTGCTGGCCAGGTTTTTTGTGGATGAGTTCTGCCAGAAAAACAAAATGGGAAAACTTTCCATCTCGCCAAAAGCGATTGAAAAAATCCAGAAATACCCATTCCCGGGAAATGTGAGAGAGCTTAAAGCCATTATGGAACTCTCCGCTGTAATGACCAATACCAATGTGATTGAGGACATGGATATTTCCTTCAGCACAGCAAGTTCTTCGCAGGATTTCCTTTTTGAAGAAACTACCCTTGATGAATACAACAGACGGATTATTAATCACTTCCTTCAAAAATATGACAACAAAGTAAGGCTGGTGGCCGATAAACTTGACATTGGAAAAACGACCATTTACCGCCTGATGAGCGACGGAAAACTTTAATTTAAAGTTGACGCTTAACAAATTTCGACTCCGTCCGGCCTGACATTTTCAGGCGTGGCGGAGTCGAAAATTTATAGTCCATTCTAAAAATCAATTCTTTGCGTCTTAGCGTCTTGGCGTGATTCTTAAACTTACCGAACAGTTGAGTCAAACGTAACCGGCAGATTCATACTTACCCTTACAGCCTTTCCTCTTTGTTTTCCGGGTTTCCATTTGGGCATATTCTTAACCAAACGGATAACCTCCTCGTCGCAACCACTGCCGATTCCGCGAAGTACACGAATATCCGACAAAGAACCATCCCTTTCAACCACAAACGAAACAAACACAGTGCCTTTGATACCGCCATTTTTTGCTGCTTCCGGATATTTTAAGTTGATTTTCAGATAGTTCTCAAGTGCTTTTTGACCTCCCGGAAACGAAGGCATGGTTTCGACCACAATAAAAGCTTCCTTTTCTCTCACTTCCTCAACGTCAAGTCCTTTCACAACAAAGGCGCATGAGACGGCTTCTCCCCTGCTCATTTTCGGAGATGATGCACCTGTATTCACAGCGCCAACAGCATAATTACTCACTCCCTGAGGCAATGGCAATGGCTGCCTGACAGTAACCACAGGCTTCCCATCATTCCTGATTTCGGTGTCAATTGCTACAAAAGAAGTATATGCCGTTAGCAGATTGTATTCAATTCCCAGGCTGGTTACAAGTTTTTCCACATCCTCAGGCACACCGCCATAGCCACCGGAATAATCATCAATCATTCTTATCTTCTCTCTGGCCCACAGGTATTTAAGCGCCTGATTTTCGGCCGAAGGTTTTGCATCCGCAACAGAAATTGCAGCCGCGTATTTTCCATCCCCGTTTGAACCCGTAAGCTTAATGGTACCCGTTGGATTGCCGCGGTATTTCCCGAAAATCACAACAGGTCTCGAAGCAAACATATCAGGAACCGAAGAAGGTTCAAAATCATACGCATCAAAGCCGTTGAACGAAATATCAATATTGGTCAGCAGCGGAGAACTCAGTAACTTCCTGAACTCTTCGGCTTTCTCACTGGCCTCTTTTTCATTGGTAATCACAACTGCTTCTCCGGCGCCGGCGTGGGCCATGCCTTCAAGCAAATGCCGATTTACCGATGATCCAATCCCAAAAGTAAAAAAGCTGGCTTTGTTCAGATTGGATTTTATCAGCGCAAAAGCTTCCTTCTCCACCGTAACGTATCCATCGGTTGCAATCACAAAGGTGCGGGCAAAATCAGAAGAAGTGTTCATTGCCAGCGCTTTTTTAAGGGCCGGAAGCAATTCCGTACCACCGCTGCCTCGCTGCGAACTGAGCATTTTTAACGCTTTTGAAATGTTTTCCGTTGTGGCTGATAAAGACTCATTGGCAAGCAGATCGGCTCCTCCGGCAAAAAAGAGGATATTAAACCTGTCGGTACTTTTCAGTCCGTTTAATAAGCCTGAGACCAGTTTTTTTGACACTTCAAGCGGAAAACCAGACATAGATCCGGAGACATCCACAATAAAAATATACTCTCTAGGCGGAATCATTTCCGGTTTTACAGATGCCGGTGGCTGCACAGTAGCCATAAAGTAATTTTCACTGCCATCGCTGTAAAGCCATATTCCACTCTCAATTCCATCTCCGCCAAGGCGATAATGCAAAATGAAATCGCGGTTGGCGCCATATAATTCCTTGCTGTCAAGTTGTATTCCGGCACTTTTTTTATCCTTGTACGTGACATTTACCTTGTGCGAAGTACATCTCACATCCTTAAGCGGCAGTCCTGAAGAGATTGAACAATCAAAATTAAAAGTATAAGAAGGCTGTTCCCCTTCATTCAGATAAGGATTGGCATTCCACTCAGGGTTACGGCTGCTTTCTCCGTTTCCGGGATACCGCGGGCCAACCACGGTAGGATAAACAAATTCATAAATGCCATTCTTCGACATCAGGTATTCGGTGTATCGCAATTCAACTTCAACCGCATCGCCGGGCATAATATTACCCACGCTCATCTGAAA
>Ga0351883_1300_pt1 | contig 10921 bp, 9 predicted proteins | sample BONcelFGM3001F14_FD_206772 | JGI IMG/M metagenome (GOLD analysis project Ga0351883, IMG submission 206772) | Enriched cells from coal bed in the Powder River Basin, Montana, United States - BONCAT cells FGM rep3 HSBNCT.FGM.300.1.F14 ...
AAACACAGTTTTGTCTGCTATTAAGCCATCCTTGTTGGGTAAAACAACCAAGTAGGAAGGAAATCATCGTTTTGCTTGTTTAAAGTAAGCACGAAGATACAACCGGGAAAAGCTATTGTCAAGTGAAAGATGCTCAAAAAGCTGAGCACTTGATAAAATTATTAAAAGGCAACTCTTTCTCAACGCTGCTGCACAAGCTTTTCTTGCTGAAGGTAATGCTCGGATTTCTGACTGGAATAATGCTACATTTCGGATAGCTGATTTTTAGCGTTTACCCCTAACCCTAAAGGGAGTCGCTAAAAAATCAGCTGTAACTGAATCGTTTCAAACTTTCAAACCTTACCAGGATATGGTGTTTTATAATTGTTTTGCCGCTTGCACATGCATCCAGTCGTAGTTAGCTGATTTGCCCAGACTTACCCATCCTTCTTCTTCCCAGTATTGCCACCAGCTGCTGTATTCAGGCTTTGCGAAAGAAGCCTTATCGCGGCCCCAGTTAAGCCGGTTCATGTCGGGGTCGTAATCCAGGGCTATTCCCCATGCATGTGTTGACCAGGCTGAACCGCCCCGCATGCGACGCAGGTTATAGCATCCGCCAAACCTATCGAGCCTGAGTTGACGGATCTGATCATCACCATAACGCTGTTTAACCTTGTTCAATACACGAAGCAGCGAATCGGCTACTTTGCTGTGGCACCTTATGCGGCGTACTTTTGTATTCAGATCCCATGCCAAACGGTGTTCAAAGGGAACATCAACCAATACCAGTTTGCTTTCATCACCGGGTTGACCATAAAAGGCAATCAACTCACTTTCTGACTGCGCAGGCCAGGAGTTGGGATTTTGTGGCACAGGAGTTTCATCGCGCCAGTTTGGTGGAAGTAAGCCATGCTCTTCGAAATAGAGCAGGGAGTCGAATGCAAATTGGGTCTGCGGCCCCCAGAAACCATCGGTCAATCCGGCATCAATTCCGGCATCGGTAGCCAGCATTTGTATGAAGGCTGTTAACCTGCGGTTGTTTGACCCGGCCAGAATGCCAGCCGAATGAGCCGGTGACAAAAGGGCTTGTTTCAGCTGCAACTCGTCAAGGATGCCCTTGTGGGTTTCAGCATCTGAGCTTCCGGCGGGAAGATGGCTTAGGTTAAGTACTCGCTTTGCAAACTGCAGCGCTTTAACGGGTGGGTTCATAGGGTTTGATTTTTAAGTACAATGTTAGTCATATTCAGTGAAATAATTAACACGAAAGCCAATGGTATAAAATGTTGTACATCATTCTGGCTGCTATATCCTGCATTTTGAACGAGGCTCCCGTTTCAGCCCCTTTTGTAATGATGAATTTATGTTCAGGCTAAATGCGCCAAAAAACGGAAATCTGTCAAAGCAATAATGTCTAACTTTGTCTCATGCGTTTTGTTGTGATTCTTGCATCCCTGCTCATACTGCTACAATCAGCCGGTAGCACCGTCATCCTGATCAATTTCAAGATGCATCAGACATACATTGCCCGTGTGCAGTGCGAGAAAAAAGACATCCCGCAAAACTCCTGTAAAGGAAACTGTCAGCTCACCAAAAAACTCAATGAGCAGCAGGAAACCGAAAAACAGCTGCCACCTTCAGTTAATCTGAAAGAATTGGTTTTATATGCCTGCAAAACAACTCTATCCATACAGAAAATCGCTATTCTTCTGCTTTCGCAAAAGCTTTCAGAAGTGCTCCATATGGATCTCGACAAAGGATATGGGGGCAATGTGTTTCACCCGCCGGCAAAATAATCCCAGACTTTCTGTTTCCGTTCCGTCCACCCGGAGAATCTTTTGAGCCGCAGATATTCATGCAGGTTTGAAGCATGCCGTGTGCTATCGCGGACACAATCTATACTTACAATTAATCTATAATTTACTATTCAAATAACTAATACCATGATTAGTAGAATCTACACAAAAACATATTGCCTTTTTACCGGATGCCTGCTCATGCTTTTTCTGCCCATGGCCACTAATACATTGGCGCAGGCACAATCAACCATACAAGTCATTGAACAGCAAAGCGCTGAACCTCTTTCCTTTGCTACATTTAACTATGCTGAACAAAAGGGAATGGCAAACGAAAAAGGACAAATCGAATTGGTTTTAAACGATACCAGTTTGCTGGTCATTCATCATGTGGCATATGGCTCATTATCGTTCAGCTCCTCAGAAATGAAAATGGCTGCACAGTCGGGCCAACTGTTTGTTGCAGCCAAAAGAGCTGTTACCCTGATGCCGGTTACAGTAGTGGGCATTCATTCCGGGAGCCGCCAAAAAGAAACTCTTGGGCTTGGCTACCACCAACAGTTGTCGCACGATGCCGGGGCATTTCTTCAGCTTAACCCCTCAGTTTCGGGAATCCGGAAAAGCGGCAGTTACGGATTCGACCCTGTGGTGCGCGGATTCAAATATGACCAGTTAAATTTGGTCATTGACGGGGTGCAATGTGCCACAGCAGCCTGTCCGAACCGCATGGATCCGCCGGCCAGTCAGATTTCACTCAATATGATGGAACATGTCGAACTCTTTAAAGGCCCCTATGCACTTAGGTTCGGCAATGGATTCGGGGGCACAATAAATTTTGTCAGCCAGAAAACCCTCTATACAGATAGCCCTGATGTAACAGGCCGGTTAACCAGCGGTTTTGAGCATAATGGCAGTATTCTCAGGAATGAGGCTTTTGTAGGCCTTAGCAATAAAAGGGCCCATCTGGGCTTGTTCGGTTCCTGGTCCAAAGGCAGCAGTTATTCCGACGGGGAAGGAAATGAAATCCTCTCACGCTTTATGCGCGGCAGTGCCGGAGCTGTGCTCGGTCTGAAGCCCGCCGAACAGCAGGAAATAACCATGTCAGCAACACGAAACATCGCCCGAGATGTAGATTTCCCCTCACTTCCTATGGACCTGATTTTGGACGATACCTGGCTTTTGAATGTTGGTCACAGCCTGAATTTTGGTTCGGGCAGGACAAATCGTTGGCGCACCAAACTGTATGCAAGTCTGGTTGACCATTTCATGGACAACAGCCTTAAAAATCTGGATCCACGACCGATGAACACCGAAACCGATGCCCGCACACTGAATGCAGGCGGCAAAACAGAAGTGCTCCTGTGGTTGCCGGCCGGCCGACTGATTGCCGGTACCGACATGAAGGTTGAAGAAGCTGAAGGCAGCAGGGTCAGGACGATGCTCACAGGGCCTATGGCAGGCAAAGTCTTCGTTGACAATGCCTGGCAACATGGCCGGATTGTGCGAAACGGTGTTTTTGCTGAGTTTACAGCCAACCGCTCAAATCAGGTATTTGTCGTCTCCGCCAGGCTTGATGTGGACCAGTCGGACATTATTGACCCCGCTGATGAATTCGTACAGGTGTATGAAAACACAACTTCAACACAACTAAATCCTTCGTTAAGTGCAGGATATACACATATTTACGATCCTAATGTTTCGGTTTCCTTTTGGCTGGGACGAAGCCAGCGTAGCGCAAGTTTAACCGAACGCTACATCAATTTTTTTCCCGTAGGAATTGATCCCTATGAACTGCTCGGAAACCCTGAACTGAAGCCTGAAACAAACAATCAGGCAGACTTCAGCCTGAAATACAACGGCAATGAACTCAGCCTTTCGATGAATTTCTTTGCTTCCTACCTTCAGGAGTACATTTCATCCACCATTGACAGTTCGCTGACACCAAGGCTGGCTTCTTCGCCCGGTGTCAGGCGCTATCTTAACTTAGAAAAAGCCATGATGACAGGTTTTGAACTTAGTTTCTCCTATCAACTTAACTCCATGATTACTGCAAACATTGACATGGCATACACCTATGGGCTTGACCTGAACGCCAAAACACCACTTCCCGAAATACCTCCCCTTGATATGCGCCTGAAGCTTATTTCAAAGCATTTCAAGGGCAAACTTCAGCCTGAGTTGTCAATCCGACACGTATTGGCACAGCAGCTGGTTGCACGAAACTTTGGGGAAACTTCAAGTCCTTCATTTACAATAGCTGACCTTTCGGCTGCCTATCGTTTCAGCAAAACCGTCGGGTTCAGACTGGGTATAACAAACCTTTTCAACGAACACTACTACGAACACCTGAACCGGGCCATGAGAATTCCTTCGGGAACACCATTGTATGCCCCCGGCAGAAGTTTCTTTGCTACCCTGAACCTGTATCTCGACTGATCCGATTGAAATTGCACAATCAAACTTTCAGAACACCATCTTTATGCTTCATTGACATTTAGATCAAATCAAGAAGCATAAGGATGGTTTCATGAGTACACGATAATAATTAACCTATTGAAATACAAGAAATAAGCACAAAGCAAACTCTTCAATACGGCATGGTTTTTGGATTCATAAGGCTAACACCTAATACCAATTAGCCATGATCAGTTACAAAACCCCACAGGCTGATCTTGAAAACAAGAAGGGCCTGTTCTTCGAAATCGGGATGGTGGTCACACTCATAATAGTTTATGCCGCCTTTCAGTTGCAAACCCCCAACCGCGCCAGGGACACAGCACTCGACCTGAAGGGTATGACTGAAATTGAAGAACACATCATTCAAACCAGACAACCCGAAACACCTCCCCCGCCGCAGCAGAACCCTATTCAGCAGATTACCATGCTGACAGTGGTTGATGACACTGAGGATACACCTGAGCTTGACATTCAAGCCGATATAGACCAAAATACGGTCTTGCCCGAATATGTGCCTGTTGAGCGCAGTAAACCGGAAGAAATTATTGAACCAGAGATTTTCTTAGTGGTCGAGCAGCAACCTTCTTTCCCTGGAGGAGAAGCAGCCCGCCTGAAATACTTTGGCCAAAATATCAAATATCCGCAGGAGGCCCGTGAGATGAACATACAGGGAACAGTGTATGTTGGGTTTGTGGTAGAGCCTAATGGGAGCATTTCCAATATCAAAATACTTCGCGGAATCGGTGGAGGATGTGATGAGGAAGCCATGCGTATGGTTTCGGGAATGCCTGACTGGAATCCCGGAAAACAAAGGGGCAGGGCCGTTCGCGTCCAGTTTAACCTTGGCGTCAGGTTCACGCTGATCTGATCGCAATATTTTGCATCTTTGCAGCATGACAAAAGTTTTGTTTGCATCGCTCAGGATATTGCTGCCACTGATGATTCTTGTGCTGGCTACTCGTTGTGCCAACCCTGTGATGCCCTCCGGCGGGATCAAGGACACCGATCCACCGGAGGTTGTCAGTTCAATACCCCTGAATAAATCTGTGATGTTCAACGGGCGCACCCTGATCCTTACCTTCAATGAGTTTGTAAAACTGGAAAAAGCCCAGCAACAGATACTGATTTCGCCCCCACCCCAAACTAATCCAGAATTCAGGCTCAGAGGCAAGTCGCTGATAATTAGGTTTGAAGAAGATTTATTTCCCAACACAACCTACTCAGTTTTTTTTGGTGACGCCATTGTTGACCTCACTGAAAACAACCCCTTGTCGGGCTACACCTTTGTGTTTTCCACCGGTGCCGTGCTTGACTCGATGAACCTCAGAGGCAACATTTTCAACGCGTTTGACCTGAAACCGGCTGAGAATGTTTTTGCTATGCTTTACCTTCCGTCTCAGGCTGACACCATCCCTGCTGACTCACTGCCATACCTGAAAAAACCGTACTATGTGACCCGTACCGACAAAAATGGAAAATTCAGGTTCAATAACCTCAAAAACGAACAATTCAAAATATTTGCCTTGTCCGACATGAACAGCAACTTCATCTACGACATGGCCGGTGAACTCATTGCATTTTCTGACAGCTTAATCATGCCTGAGTTTACTCCCGAGCCTGTGGCCGACTCATTGATTACGGCAGATTCTTTGGAATTTTTCGAAGAAGAAATAGATGCAGAATTAATTGCAGCCAAAAAATCAGCTGACAGTTTGCTGCAGGTGCAGGCAGACTCGCTCACCTTTATTCGTGCGCTTCGGCTGGCCATGTTTCAGGAAGTTGACTCAACGCAGAAGCTTCTCAGAACCGAAATTGTCAAGCCGGGTCTGCTAAGGTTTGCCTTCAGGCAGCCTGCTTTCGATGTGGCAATCAAATCAATTGACACCTTGCCCGAATCAATCAGCATCATGCCTGTGTTCAGCAAATCGGGCGATACACTGCTTTGGTATTTCAAGCCCGGCATTGCCGACTCCATCCACCTGACAGTGACCAAAGACACACTGATCCGCGACACACTGCACATTTCGCTCATCCCAAGGCAGGCTGCGCAGGCCCGCAGGCTAACAAAACGTGATACCGCTGCACGCGAATACCTGTCGTGGACGGCCAACATACCCAACCGGAAACTTGAGATAGAAACCCCCTTGCACTTTAGTTTTGATTACCCCATTGTATATCTGAATCCTCCTGATTCGGCCATGATAGTCATCAACAGCGACACACTAAATATTGCCCCTACTTTCAGCCGGCTCGACAGTATAGGACTTAAGTATCAGTTGGATTACACCTTTGAACCCGGAAATCAATACAACCTGACCTTGCCCGACTCGGTATTTATGGGCCTCAACGGCCATGCAAACGATACGATGCGGCTAACATTCAAGATACCTCCACCGGAAGACTATGGCAACCTACTGCTTGATATTGGCATCCCTGAAGGAAAGAACTTTGTTATCCAGCTTTTAGGGACGAAGGAAATTGTTCTGAAGGAGTTTTACATCTCAGAAAGCAGCACGCTGAACATCCGCAACCTGATTCCCGGAAAATACCGCCTTAAAGCCATTGACGACCGCAACCACAACCGACGTTGGGACACTGGTAATTACCTCAAAAAAATACAGCCAGAGGCTGTATATTATTTCAGCAAAGAACTCGAAATCAGAGCTAACTGGGATTTTGAGGAAAGCTGGGAATTGAAGTAGATAAAACCATATTCAATTTGATTATCGGGCTATAAACCACAACTGTGTTAAAAGTATTTCGCAGCACGGAGTGTGGCAATAATTCATTGAATTAATAATTTAACAGCACCTTACGTGTTTTTATAGTACCATCGGGGGTGATGAGTTGCAGCAGATAAACCCCGACAGGCAAACCTGAAACATCAAATCCAATACGTGAAACAAACTCAAAACCTGAGATCAACACACCAGTTGAGTTGTATAATAAAGCTCTGATTTTCAATCTGCTGTTGCTTTGAATGAATATCTGGTCGCGTGCAGGATTGGGATAAACAACAAAACTGTCGCCATTGACTGAAGTCTTTTTTTCTTCAAGGTTGGTAATGGTTCCATCAGGGTTTACCTTGACAAATACTGCATCCCTGATTTCTGATTCCGGATGGGTTAAAAAATCGTAGAATTGTCCGGCCATAATACAACCACCATCTGAAGTAGCCAGTACCCCACCCATACTCAACATACCGTTGGCTCCATAAAATGCTGTGGCAACGATCTCACCCGAAACACTTGTTTTATGCACAAAAAGATGGTTAAAATCGGTTGAATCTTCCGGGAAAGGCTGGACATTTCTGGCTCCGCCGAGAAACAAGGTGTCAGGATGATAAAAACTGACCTGGGCTCCCCGGTCTGAGGTATCGGCAAAACCAAAAATAAATGAGTCCATAACATTCGCAACACTGTCCATAACTATCACAGCGAGGTCTGTGTCGTAAAATCCGTTTCCTGCATCCACGAAAAAGTCCCCATATAAGAAATACCTGTTTTCAAGATAGGGCTTCAGTCTTGGAATAGTGATATCAGCCGGCAAATCTGTCGAAAAACTTGTTTCGTAGGTGAATTCATTGTTTAGCTGAAGTATGGTGTTGTTTGTCGCCCACATATGGTATTTATCGTCCCCGACGGGAACAAGATAAAATGGAAACCCTGTCAAAAACTGTTCTGAAAACTCCAGTAAATTGCCTTGATGATCGAGCACCATAAAGAAATAGTGATCAGTGGAAGGTTGAGCGAAAGGTTTTTCTAGGTCTGAAAATGTGCCGTAGGTGACCAGATTTCCTTGTTGGTTTTGTACCATCCATCCATGAGGGTTCAGCTTGTAGTTCTCCATCACCAGCACTGTGTCGTGCAGCACATTCAGTGCTGTGTCTGTCCATACCATACCAATACTGTATTCATCAAGCGATTCATTATAGGCAATGCCTGAAAGCAAAATAGTCTCTGAATCAGTCAGAAATGATTCGCTAAGCATGATATTCCAATCGCCGATCATTGAAATGATTTTCGTGTGCCTGACATTCATTTCTTTGTCGGCATAAACAATCCTGTTGGTTATGTCGGCCATTGACTCGCTGATCGCTCCATTCGGCAATAGTCGCGTGTTTCGGGCTATCAGAAAATATCCATTCTCATGCTCCTTCATCAAGGCTGGAACTACATTCTCACCTGTACTGACCCAGATAGGCTGGGAGATTGTCTGTGATGACAAAACCACCAATAGCGCAACAGAAAATAATAATAAGATTATTGACCTGTTCATCTGTTACAGATACATGACTTAATTTGAGTTACTTTTTCAAATAAATCAATCACCATTATTCAAAACAAAACAAATTATTGACTCTGAACCCCTCAGCAATCCTTGCAGTGGCTGAGGCACTTGATGATGTCGGAAAGGGTGTTGCTTACCAGTGAATAAAAAATCTTTTTCCCTTCGCGCTTCGACTTTAACACACCGTGGTTTTTCATGATGTTCAGGTGGTGCGAGGCTGCAGCCTGTTCAATGTCGAGTTTTGTGTAAATCTCTGTGACACTCAGTACAGGCGATTTGGTAAGCATCTCGATGATGGCAATGCGCATGGGATGGGCAATAGCCCGCATACGTCCGGCCATCCGCTCCAACTTCTGTGCACTCAACTCTCTGGTTTCCATCATGGACAATTTGCTTGCAAAAATAAAGATTTGTTAATACATTCACAACAAAAAACAGCGAAAGGTCTTTCCTGGTCTAATATGTAAACAATCTAAATAAGAAAGCCTGATCAGAAGCCCATTCTATGTGCTAAACGATACGTGATTCTGCTTCGAGTGGCGTAAAAGTGAACGATTTGCCATCGAACAAACCAAGATCCGAAAGTTTAAGTTGCGGGATGACCAGCAACGCCATGAACGAAAGCGTCATAAAGGGAGCCTTGAGTTTTGAGCCGAGTGTTTTGGCCAATGCATCTATGACATCATAGTCGCGCGCCACCTGATAGCCATCGGCATCCGACATCAGCCCGGCTACCGGAAGCGGAAGTACATGGCTCAGACCGGGACCGCTTACTGAGATGCCTCCTTTGGTATGCACGAGCAGATTGATTGCCTTTACGATGTCCGTATCTTCTACTCCCACAGCAATGATGTTGTGGCTGTCGTGCGCCACGGTTGAGGCAATGGCGCCCTGTTTCAGGCCGAAGCTTCTGATGAAGGCCACTGCCGGTTTGGCCGGGGCAAAGCGGTTGTACACCACTATTTTCAGAATATCGCGTTCAGGGTCGCTCACGAGCATACCATTCCTGAGGCAGGGGCTTTGAATCAGTGTATTTGTGATCAGCTGCCCTTCGAGTGCTTCTATTACCCTGATCATGCTACCCGTGCCGGCCAGCGCTATTTGATCGGGTAGCAGTGGTTCGGCTACAAAGGCATTCGGTCGGGTTGCAGAAACCCTATTTATGTTTGATGTGCCATTCTCAGCCACTAAAATTCCATTTACATATGTCTTTAACACATTGAAATCCGACAGGTTATCCACAATAATCAGGTCAGCCGGATCGCCCGGCTGCAACAGGCCTGTTTCCAAAGAATAGTGTTGTCGGGGGTTGAGGATGCAGCACCTAAGCACTGTCAGGGGATCGTAACCCAGGTTGATGGCGCGCTTCACAAGCAGGTTCATATGTCCTTTTACCAGATCATTCGGGTGTTTGTCGTCGCTGCAAAATAACACCATGTCGGCATGTTTGTCGAGCAGTCCGATCAGTGCGTCGAAGTTGCGCGCGGCGCTTCCTTCACGGATTTGAATCTTCATGCCGTAATTGATCTTCTCGAGTGCTTCTTCCATGGTGAAACATTCATGGTCGGTGGTAATTCCGGCAGAAATGTAGGCTTCTGCATCTTTACCCATCAAGCCCGGAGCATGGCCATCAACAGGCTTTCCGTGCAACTTGGCCAACCTGATTTTTTCCATTACTTCCGGGTCTTTGAACAGCACCCCCGGATAATTCATCATTTCGGAGAGATATTTAATTTCTGGCCGCTCGAGAAGTCTGCTGATCTCTTCAGCCCCCAGCACGGCACCGGTCGTCTCAAAGCCAGTGGCCGGCACACAGCTTGAAGCTCCGAAATAAAACTTAAACGGCACCTGACTGCCATTCTCAATCATATAGTCAATTCCATCCATCCCCAACACATTAGCTATTTCGTGGGGGTCGGATACAGTTGCCACTGTGCCATGCACCACAGCCAGCCGGGCAAACTCCGAGGGAATGAGCATCGAACTTTCAATATGCACATGGGCATCCACCAGTCCCGGCATGATGTAGTCAGTACCAGCAACTTCCCCGCGTCGAATTTCTGTGATCTTTCCGTCTTCGCATACTACTGTTCCGGGAAAAATCTCCATTGCTATCAGGTCAACGATACGGCCCTGAAGTTCGATATGTTGTTGTGCTTTCATAATCAATAAGTTTTATGCAAAAATAGTATTTCGCTTATGAAGAATCAAATTGGCCGGGGAATAGCTGAAGTTTTACAGGTAGAAATATGTGGTGCCGGTGTAGGAACTGCTCATCAGGTGATCAAGTTCTGTGCGGTTTTTTGTAAAACCCAGAATAAAACCACCGCCTCCTGATCCACACAGCTTGGGAACAAACAAACCACTTTCCAGACCGGATTTCCAGAATTCCCTGAACTTTT
>Ga0351883_1187_pt1 | contig 10856 bp, 14 predicted proteins | sample BONcelFGM3001F14_FD_206772 | JGI IMG/M metagenome (GOLD analysis project Ga0351883, IMG submission 206772) | Enriched cells from coal bed in the Powder River Basin, Montana, United States - BONCAT cells FGM rep3 HSBNCT.FGM.300.1.F14 ...
CCTGAGGCTCCCCGAGCCCATCCTTTGCGGCAAGTCCCTCTGCGTGGAAAGATGCAGGTTCATTGTGAGTTCAACGGGCTCATTCCTGAGCTCTCCGTTCGTGCTTCATGACCGTGTAATGACAGACCTTCTGGACAGAATGTGGGAAAGAGTCGAGCCTGATCTGACGGTGATGCTGCGCGAATGCAGGAATGAGGTTGAAGGGGAGCTGAGGATTCACCTTCCGTCTCTGATGGCAGTTGAGCATCTCGTGATCAGGTGGGGAGAGGAGGGAAGCGGTTCATGAAGGGTTGTTCTGTTTCAGTGATATGCATTTGCCTCACCGTACTCGCCCTGTTGCGAATCTCACCGTACTCGCCCTGGCGATGCTCATCGATTCCCGCGTGGGATTTGATGCCATCATAGAAGTATTGGCGGGCCGCAGGATTGAAGCTGGTCATGAAGCACAACCCATCGAGCCTGAGGCTCCTGCCGCCCCGGAGGTTCCTCCGTTTGAGGAGCTGCCACAGGAAGACTGCCTCCAGATCGGGTCGAGATGGAGTGAACCGGAGGATTTCGATGCGACAATTCCCATTTCAATAGAGGACTCAACAGAGTGGCTAGTTCCCGAGATACCGAAAGAGTCAACCGAGTGGAACAGAACACTGGCTTCTTATCAGGTGCTTTATGAGAATGTTCTGGAAATCCTGCACTACAGGGCTGAGATACTGCCCCAGATCGAACTTGTTGATTACACCGATATCTTGACGGTGGAGCGAAGACTTGTGGATGAGCCGTTAATGAGTCTCTTGAATTCAATCGAATCTTCAGGTTCAATGACGGCAGAGGCCAGAGCAGCGGCCGGTTTTGAGATAGCCGGCATCCAGTCAGCAAGGGAAAGGCGCGGGGCACAGATCACGGTTTATCTGGTTGAGCCCTCGATCAGGCAGGTCTACATTGAAAGCATCTGCAGTTTCAGTTACAGCGGACACTGGATGCTGACCGCGCAGAGGAGGCTGGACAACGCGAACACGATATACGGGGCATGCCTTGAGGGAGTGTACGATGAGATTCGCAACAGGGCGATTCGTGATGGCATCCTTGAGCGCTGCAGAAGCAGTGCTGAAGAGCTTGTCCTTGAACTTGAAGACCTTTCCCCGGATGGCTTTTCGACAACGATTGATGTCATCTGGGTTGAGCCTGGCTTTCGGATGCCTGCTTCCGGCAACGAAGTGATTCCACCGAGGTTCAACATGTGTCAGGAAACCGGCAGGAAGATGGTCTATATGCAGAGGAGAGAAACAACGGAAAGGATAAAACATGAATGAGAGACAGAGTTTCAAGATGAGTGAAAGAACGCCAAATAAACGCCTGAGTGATACCAGGAGGCAGGGAAGCTTTGTCTTTACAGTAATATCCTTAATTCTCTTTGCCCTGACTCTCACTCATGTGGCAGTTCGATTGTTTTCAGGATCCGCGAGTGCTTTATCGAAAGTTCCGGAGCAAATCATTTACATTGACTCAATTGAGTGGGCTTCCACCAATCCTGACTTCAGCGAGATGATTGAGCTCGGCATGGAAGATGTATGCAGGGCAGTTACCGCGCAGGACACATTGTGGATTGAATTGAACCTTGAGTCTGGGCACGGCAACGGCCTCGAAAGGATTTTTGACATGGAAGCTCGGGCGATCGTCCTGATTACGGTCCCCGTGATCATCCGTTATGGAATTGACCTGGAAAATGGACTACCGGAATACGAAGCTGATAGCACCACTCTTCACTTGTTTCTTCCTGAACCAGAGATCATCGGCTGGCATATGTCATACGCCGCAATGCCCGAGATAGAGGCAGAGCTGAGAAGATCACTTATGACATCGCCCTATGAACTTTACACATCAGCTCTCGAAAGTGTTGATGGAAGAGTCAGAACCGAGGTTGAGGAGTACTCCACAGAACTCCTTGCATCAAGCCGGGAAAGAACAGAGGATCTTCTGCGAGACAGATTTAACGAGCTTGGTGTGTCAGATGATGTTCAGATAGAATGGAGGCGGTAAAGATGACAAAATCGAACATGACAACAGCGTTGTTTCTCTGCGTAGCCTTTGTTACTTTTTTCGAGCTTTTCATCTACGACAGGTATTGCGATGACGTCTCAGAGGCAACAGAAGCGATTATTAGATTTGTTTCAAAACAGACGGTTACCTACCAGCAGATAGTGAGCATCACTGTGAGCCATGCAAGTTTATTTCTCCAGTTGGAGACCGCGGAGTATACCGGCATTGTGACAGGTGAAGCCGATCTTGCCAACGAAAGGTTCTGGATACTCAAGGATGTGGAAACCAAAGCGATAATGGAGCTTTCAGGCCGAGTCGCGGCATCCGCCGAACTTGTTGATGTGATAATCCGTAACTCAGCGCAAGAAGGCATTGTGGTTCATGTGTACCTGGAGGAACCCAAGCCGAGGGCCATCTACACTCACTACATGCACAATTTTGACTATCCGGGGTCCAATTGGCAGACTCACGGCGAAAGGGTACTGGCCACTGGACATGCCTACATACTGTGCCTTCAGTCCTGCTATGAGAAGTTGAGAGAAGAAGCGATTTCAAGTGGTCTTCTTGAGAGGGCGAAAGCCAATGCCGAAGAGTTTTTCAAAGAACTTGAAGAAATCCAGTACATGGGCAGGAATATCACTGTATGCATACACTGGGGTGAAGAAGTGCCGCCCAGAGAGGTCTCACCCGCACTGAACTGACCAGCGAAGCAGCCATTAATCCGAAATGAAGTCACGAATCAGAAAGCACCAATCAGGGTGAGTTTCCCGACTTGATAACATCCGGCTCAGCATTGTCTTTCGGACTAATCCCTTGGGATTTCATTGGTCCGATGCGTTTCCATGAGAATCAAATCCAAAGCATTTCTCTCTAAGCACCGCTAATTCCAGGGTGTCTTTCCCCTGCGAAAACTACTCGATAGCCAAAACATAGAACCAGCTGAGTTTTTTTTGGGCAGCGCCATCGAGGGCGCTGCAACGACTGGCTCATCCGCCCGGGGGATGAGTGCGAGAGTCTCAATTGGGCAGCGCCATTGAGGGCGCTGCAACTCGGAGAGGAGGCCCCCCGTGGCTGAACTGAAGGGTCTCAATTGGGCAGCGCCCTCAATGGCGCTGCAACCCACGGGACTCAGGACGGAGTGGCGAATGAGCGAGTCTCAATTGGGCAGCGCCCTCAATGGCGCTGCAACTCGATCCGAAGAGGTTCTCGTGATACAGTTCACCGGTCTCAATTGGGCAGCGCCCTCAATGGCGCTGCAACTACGATCAAGTAGCTATCCCGTTTCAAATCTCTAGTCTCAATTGGGCAGCGCCCGGCAGCGCCCTCAATGGCGCTGCAACTTTCGCCACCGAAGTCAATGGTGATCTCACCATCAGTCTCAATTGGGCAGCGCCCTCAATGGCGCTGCAACAGTAGGGGCGCCCGTCATTGGTCCGCGGTTCCTGGTGGTCTCAATTGGGCAGCGCCCTCAATGGCGCTGCAACCCAAGCGTAGCGAAGGCAAAGAAAGGCAGTGAACTGGTCTCAATTGGGCAGCGCCCTCAATGGCGCTGCAACCTCTCGAGATCAAGGTCACAGAGAAGGCCTTGGACGTCTCAATTGGGCAGCGCCCTCAATGGCGCTGCAACTGACCTTGCCGGGTTCAGCAAGCCGCCCGTTGTCGGTGTCTCAATTAAGCAGCGCCCTCAATGGCGCTGCAACACGTCGCTACTGGAGAAGATACGATCTACGGCCTGTCTCAATTGGGCAGCGCCCTCAATGGCGCTGCAACATGGCGTTGCCAGACGTGGAAGCCGCCCAATGTTCGTCTCAATTGGGCAGCGCCCTCAATGGCGCTGCAACACGGCAGATCATTTATGAAAGCCTGCAAAAAATGGCTCTTCCGAGATTTGCGTACATGGGTGATTGAATGAGAGTGGACATGACACTATACTTCAATGGCAAACAGCGACGTAAACCATTGGAGGAGCGCCATGTCCACGAGCCTATTATACCATGCCCAGGATCTGAAGGGAATACATCATTCCCGGACCGAATTCACGGAAGGCAGAACCGTCTTTCACGCCGTCGTCTCGAACGGCTGCTGCAGGTGTTCCAAGTGCGGATCACACCGGGTAGTGCAGTCAGGCGGTGTGTACAGGGAGTTCAAGCTTGTTCCCACGGGAACCAGGAAGAACCTTCTTCGGCTCTACATCCCCAGGCTCGTGTGCAGGGAGTGCGGGGCGGTGAGACAGGTGTATCTGCCATTTGCCGACAGGCGGAAGGGATACACAAGAGCGCTTGCCAGGTACGTCCTCAGTCTGTGCCGATTGCTTCCTCTCAAAACAGTGGCAGAGCTTTGTGGTCTCTCCTGGAATACGGTGAAGGAGATCCACAAGGCGGGCCTGCGCCGGAAGCACAGGAGAAGCAAGCTTGGGGGTGTTCGTATCATCGCGATCGATGAGGTCTGCGTGGGGCGTCCCCGGAAGTACCTGACGCTGGTCATTAATCTCGAGAGCGGTGAAGTGCTCCACATAGGACGGGGCAAGGGAGCGTCTGCACTGAAGGGCTTCTGGCGGCGTCTGGCCCGCAGCGGGGCAAGGATTCACGCAGTATGCACCGACATGGCCTCAGGATACATGGCCGCCGTGGAGGAGCATCTTCCGGAAGCGAAGTCGATACTGGATCACTTCCATCTCGTGAAGTACATGAATGACAAGCTGACGCTGCTTCGTTGTCAGCTCTTCAGGAAGGCGGGTGATGAAGGGAGGAGGCTTCTCAAGGGAACGAGGTGGCTGTTGCTGAGAAGCAGGGCACATCTTGGAAGAGGCGCTCTCTTCGATCTTGATGAGGCTTTGAGGTGTAATGAGCCCCTTTACATCGCCTACTACCTGAAGGAGGAGCTTGCATCGCTCTGGTCTCTGAGCAGCAAGGCGGAAGCGGCGGAACACCTTGAGAACTGGCTGGTCAAGGCAGCCAACTCGGGTGTTGCCATGCTTGTTAAGATCAGCAAGTGGCTTGGGAGAGTGAAGGACAAGATTCTGAACTGGTTCGACTGCCCCATATCCTCGGCCAAGCTTGAAGCGTTCAATGGGCAGATCAGAAGACTCTTGAAGAACACCTGCGGCCTGAGGGATCAGGAATACCTGTTCCTCAGAATCCGTGACCTCGTGGATGCGAAATTATGAAGAGCCCAAAAAATCAGGTCTCAATTGGGCAGCGCCCTCAATGGCGCTGCAACAGCCCGAACAGCGCATCCAGGTGAAGCCGGTCTTCATGTCTCAATTGGGCAGCGCCCTCAATGGCGCTGCAACAAAAAGCTGTTGAAAAGTCAGACTTCGCAACGGAGGTCTCAATTGGGCAGCGCCCTCAATGGCGCTGCAACTAGCAGGCATTGAAAAGCTCTTCCCGTCCTTGACAAGTCTCAATTGGGCAGCGCCCTCAATGGCGCTGCAACCCGGCCCCACGGGGAAGTAGAACTTGTACTTGCTGTGTCTCAATTGGGCAGCGCCCTCAATGGCGCGGCAACGCTATGACCTGTTCAAGATTGTGTCGATCAGCGCGTCTCAATTGGGCAGCGCCCTCAATGGCGCTGCAACGTCTACTACACGCCGGAACTGACGCTGGAGCAGGGCGTCTCAATTGGGCAGCGCCCTCAATGGCGCTGCAACGTCAGGGTCGAGAGCACCAACGACTGCCACATCCGTGTCTCAATTGGGCAGCGCCCTCAATGGCGCTGCAACTCCGATCTCCCTCTCTACCGCATCACCGATGCCACCGAGTCTCAATTGGGCAGCGCCCTCAATGGCGCTGCAACTCGAGGTCGCCTCCCATGAAATTCGTAATCTCATGTCTCAATTGGGCAGCGCCCTCAATGGCGCTGCAACGCGGCACCATCGGAACGATCGCGATGACCCTGCGGGTCTCAATTGGGCAGCGCCCTCAATGGCGCTGCAACACGGGCGCGAGTTCGACCTGTCGCGGGCGGCGTTGTCTCAATTGGGCAGCGCCCTCAATGGCGCTGCAACACCGGTACACGACTCGGCCGCACACATGGCAGTCTTGCCCTTAATTGGGCAGCGCCCTCAATGGCGCTGCAACACCAGACTGCACGAAGACGCTATCAAGCGAGTTACTGGCTTAATTGGGCAGCGCCCTCAATGGCGCTGCAACACCTGTAATTTCTACGGGTAGCCATCTTGATCAACGCATCCTAATTGGGCAGCGCCCTCAATGGCGCTGCAACACTGCTCCCTCAGGGAGCAATGGGGCGCAATAACTTACAAGCGTATTGCGAGCGTAACCCCGGAAATGGTCGAAAAACTGTGGGGCTTACAGCCCTTGTTTTGTAACATATTGACTTGTAATGGAATAACTGTGCGAGCATAAATCCTCACCCTCTATTCCATAATCTACAGGGGTGCCTTGATCTCGGCAACTGCAGAATCCTGGGTTCTTTTGGAAGGGTTCAGACAATGATCTTTCTGGTGTACGGGGATACTGATTGTACGTGAGGCTGGCTCTTTTTCTTGAGATTTCCTTGATTGTTTCTTCAGCGGAGTGCCAGAAAAGCACCTGAACTCAGTTTTCTACTGAATGATCTCTTGCTGATTGCAGTTGCAGCGCTTTCCATTGCTGCTTTGCTTTCTGCTCCATTAGCGGAGAAGAGACGTGAGCCGTTCCGTTGCCCTTTCCACATCGGCCCGAGGGCCGGATACGGTGCAAACGAGTGTATCTGAATAGATCATGCCTGAACCGTTTGAAGTCTTTCTTCCATAGTGTATCTCATATGAGATGGTTACCCAAACGGATCTTGCCGACTCGACTATCTTGCCGACGCAGTTCTCATCCCAGCAGTAGGACCAGACGGTGGGAATGACGATCTTTTCTTCATGATATGAGATTGCTCTCGGTCCGACGCCGAGGATGAAAGCTGTTGCTGAAACACAGATCAGGGACAAGCAAATGGCCTGTCTGATACTTGATGCTTTCAGAAAAGCCCTCATCTCAGCCTTTCTCCCGGCGCTGACAGTTGAAGGTTCATTGAGGCTATCTCATTACCCGTGGAACGCAGGTGGGTGTTCAGCTTTTCAAGGGTTTCGACCAAGTGAGCCAGCTGCTTCTTTCTGTTACCTGGATCTGTTTTTCCATCAGCGTTTTCCATGATGTCCATGAGAATGTTGGCCTGCCTGCACAACCCTTCGATGACCAGGCTCAGCTCAACATGGTTCCTTACTTTTGCCCTGGCGTAGCAGAGGGCCTGGTCAGCCTTTGCAACAAAAACATCCACCTCGGCGCAGAAGGCTTTTGCTTCAGTTCCAGCCCGCATGCCATCCGCAAGCCTGCCAAGCCCCAGTGAGAGGAGCCCGCCTGCAGACAGCACGCTTGGCAGAGCGGCTTTGCCTAGAGCCAGAGCTGGATTCATTGCCATTAATCTGAAAACCTTTCCGGGTTGAATACGCGGCGGGCTCTCTCGATAGTGCGGTCAGCTTCCCGGGTAGTCTTCGCAGTATCTTCCACGGCTTGCCGAGCTGTGCTGCTGTATCTCCTAAACTCCTCCTGTTTGCACTGCTGGCGATAGAACGCCATTTGCCTGGCCCTTTTTGCCTTCTTCTTCTCATGCTCGCCAATCAACGCTGGCACCATCAGAATGGCAATACCACCGATAGCTCCCAGAAGCCCTGCTTTCATCTCTCTCCTCCGGTTTCTTCTTCGTGTAGGTCATCTTCAGAACAATTTGAAAACTCTATTGTCGCAGTGGGAGCAAGGGCGATCACGGTGATGGTCTCAAGTATCTTTGCAAGGTTTTCGGTGGCTGCCTTTTCAATGCTGTCCTGACAACTGTGCGCCAGGCTTTCCAGCTTCTCTCTGCGCTGCTCCATCTGGTGATCCAGGTAGCGCCTGTTGATCTCGGTTTCGTCCCTGATCTTCTTCACGGCACTGCGGCGTTCCCCTTCGATGCATCTCCTGCGCTCTTTGTGAATTCTCATCGTTTCGCGTATGCTCTGAACGATGCTCTCGAGAAGGGAGCATTCCCTGTTGCCGGAATCATCTTCCTGTTCGATCAGGCTGTTGTCAGCCGCGGGAATGATCTCTGATTCCCTGCTGTCAGACATGGTAACCTCATCACACATCAGAGCGTCTTCTCCACAGCTAGAACCTGTCATCGCAGTCCTCCTCCCTCGCATCAGTGGAAAAACCGGGGGAGATTAGTCTCAGCGCTTGGTCGATGTTCGGCTGGGGGTTCAAGTCGAGCTGGCTGAGACCCACCTTGAGGAGGAATGTCAGCACCATGTCCAGTTCTTCAGAGGTGTAGGCGGTTTTTCCCGCCATCAGGGTCATGAGTGCTTCCAGGGAGTTCCCGCGGTTCTCGCAATCGGTGCGGATGCGAGCCAGACTGGTCATCATGTTGGCCCGTATGCTCTCGACAGTCACATCAGTGATGCCTTCAATGGCTTTTCTGGCAGTCTTCTGCTTCTGGTAGCTGCTGAACACTTCCGTGATGTTCTTCAGGCCTTCACCGATCAAGTTCATTGAGTCGAAAGGCTGAGATATCCCTCTGCCCATGTCGCTGATTCTTTCGATCTGCATTTCTTTCTCCTTTTCTGTTTCACTGCATCTACCAGTTAGACCGGGCCGGCACATGTTTTCTGACAAACCCCCGGGAAGCAGGGTCAACCGGTTTTCAGACAAGAGGAGACGGCCTTCTGAACAGGGTCGTCATAGGCCAGGATCGTTATCGCATGAAGGATCCCGGCAGTTGATTCAGCGGGGTAGTCCTGCTGGATAGCGGCATCGAGAAGGGAGAAGAGAACCTTGTTCACCAAGTCGCGCTTCTGGAACTCCCCCTCAACGAAGGTTGACAGTAGAGATGTTTCGGATTCTATCGCCGCAACAAGCATGTCCCTGCATGCTCTGATGGAGGCCCGCCTGGTTTTCTCCTTTTGCGCAAGGGTCACGCAACCGCTTACCAGGCTTATCAGCTCGGGGAGCAGGGTAACTGGCGCCATACCTCTTCCCGCGGCTCTCAAAGCGCCTGGAAGTGTATTGTTGATCATTGATCAGCCCTGCCCGTTCCATTCCTGGAAGCTGTTCCAGTGATTCTTGCCAGGTGATATGAGTTCAGCACGGTGTTTCCCCTTTCTGAAACTTCTGAATACAAAACAGGACTGTGAAGGGTGTTCTGACGGTTTTGGCGGGTCCAGCGGTTCACGCCCTATTCCGTGGTGTAGTGCGCTGACTTGCACCCTTTCTGGATGGCCATTTTCAGTAGTTCCAGGAGTTGGTCGATGTTGGTGAACATCATGTGCTGGCCGTTGTCGAAGGAGTAAACAAGTTTTCCGTCGCCCCGGAAGTCTATCTCACAAAAGTCGCATTCAGCATTGTCCTCTGTGTTGTTCAACAGGAAGTCGATAAGCGCGAACCTTTCATCGTTAGTCAGCATCCTCATCTCTCCAATCCGTGTCCCATGCACCATCCAAAGAGACTGAAGACATGGCCCCTTTTTCCGAAGAACACGGCCGGTTCCTGTCCCTTTGCTTGATACGCTGTGTTCGGAACTGCTCACAATCCGGAACCATCTTATGGCCTCAAGAGGTTAGTCCAAACAGAAGACCTTCATCTCCTTGCTTCATCAAAAGCATTACGGGCAGTCGTCATTGTGCAAACACCGAGAAGTGACGAAACTCCTTTGGAGAGATATCGGACTGTCAAAGACCTCCTTTTTGCTCAAAGGGTGCCGAACTGATGGTTGATGAAGTGCCGACACCCCAGAGAGCTTGCTCAATTGTCGTCGTCGGCGCGACCCGTCAGACAGTCGTCCATACTCTCATAACTGGATTTCCTGTTCATTTTGATCCTCCTTCTTGAAACTGGTTTTGGTCAACTGCTCTGCCTGCCATATAGACCATTGACCTGGCCAAATTCTGACAACTTCCCGTTTTTCGACTGAAACTGCAGCTGCTCCGTTTCGGATCACAGAAAGAACCCCCCTTTTCCATTGTAAGCTTGATTGCTGGAAGTGACTTACTGTTCAGCTGAGTGCCAGGAGTTGTCCTGCCTGTTTTTTTTTTGCGAGGCACATCGAAGTTTGTCAGTTTTTTGGTGTTCCTCCGGTTATTGCTTTGTGGGCAGAGTTGAACACGAGATTTCGTTGTGAACCGTAAAGAAGGCTCCGAGTTGTGGAAGGGGTACGGAAATGGTTGAAGATTGCATTGTTGGTGATTCCGATGACGACGATTGAAGTCAGGGCGGTAAGGGTGTGCGCACTCAGATTCAGTGGTTCACCAACTGAATTGGTTGCTTCCATCGCCCGTGATTGCTCGAAGTACGGTGTGAAGCACACAGGCGACCAACTGGCCGGCAGGGTTCATGGTTTTGGCTTGAAGGCATCGTATGAAATCCGCGGGGACATTCTGACCGTTTCCATTGATGCGCTCCCTTTTCTTTGTTCCTGGAAGAAGGTCCAGCGGATAATCGCAGAGAAAGCACCGGAGTACGGAGCCTGCATGATTGGGGAGGAGTAGGGCATGGAGAAGGAACTGCCGATGGGAAATGTGGTGCCAGGGACCGTATTGGGTGTAAGCCGCGGACTGTATGCGCACTATGGAGTGCTTTCCGCCAACGGCAAGGTGATACATTACACAACATCCGGCAGTTCGGACATATCGGGCGACATCCGCATAAGAAAAACAAGCGTCGGGCACTTTCTCCGCGGCAGATCATCATTCTGGACCATGAGCTTCCCTTCAAAGGATGAGGCATGCAGAATCCTCAAACGCAGGTATGAGATGCTTGCGGAACTCCTTCTGAGAAGTTTCGGGCCGATAGTCACCACCATTGTTC
>Ga0351883_1307_pt1 | contig 10513 bp, 7 predicted proteins | sample BONcelFGM3001F14_FD_206772 | JGI IMG/M metagenome (GOLD analysis project Ga0351883, IMG submission 206772) | Enriched cells from coal bed in the Powder River Basin, Montana, United States - BONCAT cells FGM rep3 HSBNCT.FGM.300.1.F14 ...
GGGTTTGCGCAAGCATCTGGACGCCCGCATCACCTTTTTGCCCGATACGTCCGTGGATCGCATCCTGGTCAAGGACGGGCGCGTGGCCGGCGTGGAAGCCGGGGGCAGGAAGTACGCGGCGAGCCACGTCATCGCCGCGCCGGGCCGAGAAGGCTCCGAGTGGCTCGCCAACCAGGTTGAAGCGCTTCACCTCGAACGCGTCAACAATCCCGTGGATATCGGGGTGCGCGTGGAAGTGCCGGCCGCGGTCATGGAGCCGCTCACCGAGTCCCTTTACGAAAGCAAGCTGTATTTTAATACACCGGGTTTCGACGACCAGGTGCGCACATTCTGCATGTGCCCCAACGGGGAAGTGGTGCTGGAACGCCACGACGGCGTGACCACGGTGAACGGTCACAGCTACGCGGCCAAGCGCACGGACAATACCAATTTCGCGTTGCTGGTAAGCACTAACTTCACCAAGCCGTTCCGCGAACCAACGGCTTATGGCAAGTACATTGCGAGCCTTGCCAACATGCTGGGCGACGGCGTGATTGTGCAGCGCCTGGGGGACCTCCGAAGCGGGCGGCGCAGCACCCCGCGCCGCATGGCCAAGGGCGTCCTGTGCCCCACGCTCGAACAGGCCACGCCCGGGGACCTCAGCTTCGCGCTCCCCTATCGCCACCTGCGCGATATCCTGGAAATGCTCGAAGCCCTGGACAAACTGGCCCCGGGCGTCAATGACCGCCACACCCTGCTGTACGGCGTGGAGGTCAAGTTCTATTCGAACCGCATTATGACGAACCAGAGCCTTGAGACCGGGCTGCCCAACCTGTACGCCGTGGGCGACGGGGCCGGGGTCACGCGCGGCCTGGTGCAGGCCTCGGTGTCGGGCATGATCGCGGCCCGCGCCGTGCTGCAGAAGATGGGAGCCGCAAACGCATGAATGTTCTGATGACAAACGACGACGGGGTGCACGACCCCGGCATATGGGCCCTGGCGCGCATGCTGGCCGGGCGCGGGCACGCGGTTACGATTGTGGCGCCCGAGCGGCAGCGCTCCGCGGTGAGCCACGCCATCACCCTGCACAAGCCCCTGCGCGTAACCCCGCACTTTGAATACGAAAATGAAAATAATATCACCGTGTATTCGTCCAACGGCACGCCGTCCGACTGCGCCATGCTCGGCGTGCTCGAAGTCGCGCCCGGGTCCGATATTCTCATCAGCGGCATCAACGGCGGGCCCAACCTGGGCGAAGACACGATTTACTCGGGCACAGTGGCCGCGGCCATGGAAGGCGCGCTCCTGGGCGTGCGCTCCCTGGCCGTGAGCATGTCCGAGTACGGCATGGGCGACTACGGCCTAGCCGCAACATTTTCCGCGGGCCTGGCCGAGCAGCTCAATAATCCCGATTTGCCCGCGCGCACCCTGTGGAATGTGAATGCGCCCCCGGTGGGCGCGGACCAGTACAAGGGCTTCCGCATCACGCGCCTGGGCACGCGCAAGTATTCGGACATCCTGCAAAAACGCGTGGACCCGCGCGGGCGGCCTTATTACTGGATCACGGGCCAGCTCGTGCGCGATGTGGACGACGCAGACACGGACAATGCCGCCACCGCGGCCGGGCTCGTGTCCATCACACCCATGCTCATGGACTTGACGGATTATGGTTTAAAGAAGTCACTGACAATCACGGATCCCATGGCCTGACACAGGGCCGGGACCGATCCGGGAGCGCTTATGAAATCCTCTATGGCTAAGAAATCCGCGATGGGCCTGTTCCTGTCCGCGTTCATCCTCACCGTGATCATCATCGGCGACTATGTTTTCGCATTGGTCATCGCAGCGGGCGCGGGCGCGGGCATGTGGGAGTACTTCCAGCTCCTGCGCAAGAAGAAGGCCAATCCCCTCACGGTTCTGGGCATCATCTTCGGCCTGGGCTTCATCGGCCTGGCCTGGTACAGCACGCGCCACGGCGATTTTGTGCAGGCCAACGCCAGCTTCGGCGCGGTCATCACGTTCTTCGTGCTCTTCGTGCTCATCATCCAGTTCATGCAGCTTCTCAACCGCCGCGAGCGGTACTCGATTCTGGACCTGTCCATCACCGTGTTCGGCGCCATCTACATCGGCGGGTTCGGCAGCATGCTCATCCTGCTCATGGGCATCGGTGAAAAACTGTTTCTTCCCGACAACCCCGCGCTCAGCCGCCTCATCATTCTGCTTCCCATGTGGGCGGCCTGGGGCTCGGATGTGGGTGCGTATTTCGCCGGCAGTTTTTGGGGCAAAACCAAGCTGTTCCCGGACATCAGCCCCAATAAAACTCTGGAAGGCTGCGCAGGCGGCGTGGTGTTCAGTTCCATGCTCTTCATCACATCCGCGGTGTTCCTCAAGATTCCCATTATGCACGCTTTGCTCCTCGCGCCCATTGCCAGCATCTGCGGCCAGATCGGTGACTTCAGCGAATCCGCGTTCAAGCGGGAACTGGGCGTCAAGGATTCCGGCACCATGTTCGGCAGCCACGGCGGGTTTTTGGACCGCATCGACAGCCTGCTCTTTTCAACGCCCGTGGTGTATTTTTACTTTATCTGGTTCTATCCGGGACTCTGAGTCTCTTATTGGCTAATCAGACATCGCGTTTCACAAGCACATCTTTTTCATATGCGCGAACCTTATCCAGCCACAATGCGCCGGGCGGCGTGTCGCGGGTTATGCAGTAATAATCCCACACCGCGCCCAGGGGCATGCATTTGAGTTCCTCCATAAGCGCGAGGCGGCCCGTGTAATCGCCCGACAGCTCCAGCTCACGCAGTGCGTGCGCGGGTTCGAGCAGGGCGGCCAGCAGGGCCTTGAGCATGTTGCGCGCGCCGATTGTCCACGCGGCCACGCGGTTGATGCTCGCGTCAAAGTAGTCGAGCCCGATGTGCACGCGATCCACGAAACCCCCGCGCACGATTTCCTGCGCAATGGCATGCAAATCATCATTCAGCACCACAACGTGATCGCTGTCCCAGCGCACGCCCCGGCTCACGTGCAGGAGTATTTCATCCAAAAACAGGAGTGTTGCGGAAATTTTGTCCGCAATGGTTTCCGTGGGGTGGAAGTGCCCGGCGTCCAGGCACAGCATTTTGCCGCGCGACACCGCGTATCCCAAATAAAACTCGTGCGAGCCCGCAGTGTACGACTCGGCGCCGATGCCGAACAGCTTGCTTTCCACGGCGTCGCGCACGTGCGCCGCGTCCAGGGGCTCGGCAAACAAGGCGTCCAAAGAATCGCGCAGGCGTTCGCGGGGGCCGAGCCTGTCCGCGGGCGTGTCCTTGAACCCGTCGGGGATCCACACATTGGACACGCAAGGCGAGCCCAGGGCCTGGCCCATGGCCGCGGCGATGCGCCGGCACGCTTTGCCGTGCTCGATCCAGAAGGCCCGCACGGACGCGTCCGGGTGGGTGAGGGTGAATCCCTGCGAGGCCAGGGGGTGCGAAAAGAAAGTGGGATTGAAATCCATGCCCATGCCCCGGTTGCGGGCCCAGTCAATCCATGCGGTAAAGTGCGCGGGCTCCAGGGCCTCGCGGTCCACGCGCGCGCCCCCGGTTTCCGCGTACATGGCGTGCAGGTTCAGCCGGTGTGTTCCTGGAATCAGGGCCAAAGCCGCGTCCAGATCCGCGCGCAGTTCATCGGGGGTACGCGCTTTCCCCGGATGATTTCCCGTGGCGGCCAGGCCCCCGCCCAGGGCCGCGCCCGTGTTCTCGAATCCGCCCACGTCATCGCCCTGCCAGCAGTGCAGGCTGATGGGGATATGCGCCAGATGTTCCATGGCGCGCTCCGTATCCATCCCAAAGGCGGCGTACTGCTCCCGCGCCGCTTCATATGCTTTCTCAATGCTTTGCCGCATGTGTCTTCTCCCTCAATTTCAAATAGCGCTCATACGCTGCATCCCATGGTCCGGCCGGACCGGGCGCGTATTCCGCGGTTTCAAAAGAATCCGCAATCATGCGCCGCGCCTGGGCCAGGGTGCCGATGTGCCCCATGGCGCGCGCCAGCATCACGATATTGCCCGCGGCTGTTGCTTCTGCGGGACCAGCCAGCACGGGCAGTCCCGTGGCGTCCGCGGCCATCTGGCACAGCACGGCGTTGCGTGACCCGCCGCCGATGATGTGTATCCGTGCGATGGGCTGGTCCTGCACGCGCCGCAATTCCTCCAGCACAAGGCGGTAATGCAGGGCCAGGCTCTGGAGGCAGCAGCGCACAAACGCGCCCGGCGTGTCCGGCGCGCTCTGCCCGGTCTCCGTGCAGAAATCCGCAATGGCGCGGGTCATGGACTGCGGATTAAGGAACCGCGCATCATCCGCGCATACGAGTTGCGCAAACGGGGGCGCATCCTGAGCCAGGCGCGTTAATTCCGTGTAATCCGGGTTGCCGGCGAAATCCGCGCGGCACCGCTGCACCAGCCACAGGCCCATGATGTTTTTCAGAAACCTGATGGAGCCGTCCACGCCGCCCTCATTGGTGAAGTTGGCGGCGCGCGCCGCGGGCGATGTAATGGGCTCTGGAATTTCAATGCCCATCAGGGACCACGTGCCGCTGCTGATATAGGCCCAGTCGCGGCCCTGCGCGGGAACCGCCACCACAGCCGACGCCGTGTCGTGCGTAGCGGGCGCGGCAACGGGCAGGGCGCCCAACCCGGTTTGCGCGGCCAGGTCCGTGCTCAGCCGCCCCAGGGTTGTTCCCGGCGCCGCGGGGGCCTGGAACAGGCGCGCGGGGATTCCCGCCGCCGCCAGGATATCTGCGTCCCACGTTCCTGTTTTCAGGTTGATCATCTGTGTGGTGGTGGCGTTGGTGTATTCCATATTTTTTGCACCGCACAGCAGGAAATGGAAATAGTCGGCCATGAGCAACAGGCCGCGTGCTTGCGCAAGGTGCGGATCCGCATTCTGCGCCATGGAATACAACTGGAACAGGGTGTTGATCTCAAGGAACTGGATGCCCGTGCGCGCATAAAGGTCCTCGGCGGGCATGGCTTTCAGGAACCGGGCAAGCATGCCCGCGGAGCGCGCGTCGCGATATGTCACCGCAGGCCCGGCGGGCCGGGAGTCCCGGTCCAGCAGCACATAATCCACGCCCCATGTGTCCACGCCCAGGCACGCATCCGGGGACCCCGCGCGTGCGGCTTTGCCCAGCCCGGTTTGCATTTGCTTGAACAGCAACTCCGTGTCCCAGCACACATGACCGTCCTGTTCCAGGGTTTTGTTGGCGAACCGGTGGATTTCTTCCAGGCGCAGACGCCCGTCATGCAGAGTTCCGCGCACCAGCCGCCCGCTCTCCGCGCCCAGGTCAAACGCCAGGTATGAATGCATGGCCTGTTCCTTTGATAAATTTCGCACACGCCCGCGCGCTTGCCGATTTCCGATATTATAACAGTTCCCGCGTTCCGGTAAATTTTACGCGCGCTTCACGCTCCGGTTATTTCTTTGCATGCAAAAAAATTCATGCGCCCGTAACCTGTGCTATAATGAGAAAAATATGCCGGAACCGGGTGCGGCTGCATGCAGGAACGAATTCTAATCATTGACGATAAGCAATCCATCCTCGAAATCCTGACCACGACTCTGGAAAACGAGAAGTATGAATGCGCGACCTGCGCCAGCGGCCACGACGCCATGCAGGCCGTGCAGCGCGAGCGTTTCGATCTGGTGCTGTGCGATGTGCGCCTGCCAGACGCCGACGGCATGGAAATCCTGCGCACCATACGCGCCAGGCACGCGGACACCACCATTATCATGATTACCGCTTATGGCTCCATAGAAAACGCCATCGAATGTATGAAACTCGGCGCCGACGACTACGTGACCAAGCCGTTCAACCTTGATGAAATCCGCGCCATCGTGGCCAAGGGCCTGGAAAAAGCGCAATTGCGCCGGGAAAATATCGCACTCAAAAAAGAAGTCAGCCGCCGCTATGAATTCAGCAACATCATCGGCAAAAGCAAATCCCTCCAGGACATCTTTGAAAAAATCCGCCGCGTGGGGCCCACGGATGTGAGCATTCTTATCACCGGCGAAACAGGCACCGGCAAAGAACTCGTGAGCAAAGCCCTGCATTTCAACAGCGACCGCCGCGACAAGCCTTTCGTGGCCCTCAACTGCGCGGCCATACCCGAAAACCTGCTTGAGAGCGAACTGTTCGGACACGTCAAAGGCTCCTTCACAGGCGCCTACACCACCAAACACGGCATGTTTGAAGAAGCCAGCGGCGGCACCCTTCTTCTTGACGAAATAGGGGACATGCACCCCTCGCTCCAGGCCAAGCTCCTGCGCACACTGGACGAAGGCAAAATTCGCCGCGTGGGCGACACGGGCCTCATCCCCGTGGATGTGCGCCTTGTGTGCTCCACCAACAAAAACCTGGCCGAAGAAGTGCGCGCCGTGCGATTCCGGCTCGACCTCTATCACCGCATCCGCGTGGTGGAAATCAACCTGCCGCCCCTGCGCGAGCGCCGCGAAGATATCCCGCTGCTGGCACAGCACTACCTCGAAAAAATCGGCCGGGACCATAACCGGCAGGGCATGACCATCGAACCCGGCGCCATGCGCCTCATCATGCACCACAACTGGATTGGCAATGTGCGCGAACTTATTAATGTAATCGAACAATCCGTGATCCTGTCCGAAGGCGCGGTCATCACAGAAACCGCGCTCGGTCCGCTCCTGGGCAGTGTATACGCAGGGCCCGAAAATTACTTTGACACGGACATTCCCCTCAAAGAAACCATGGGTAAATTTGAGCGCGAAGTCCTGCGCCGAGCCCTGGAAACAAATAACGGCAGCCGCAAAGAAACCGCCTTTAAACTGGGCATCAGCGAGCGCACACTGTATTACAAAATGGAAGATTACAAATTAAGCTGACCGGGCCTGGGCCCGATCCCCAACCGGAGGGTGTCATGCTCAAATTACGAAACCTGTGCCTTTTCCTCTTGGCCGTCACAATAGCCGCCTCGGGCCTGTCCTGCCGTGGCATTCCCAACCAAAGCAAAATAAACAAAGCGTTGGAGCGCATTGACGCGGCCCTGCCCACCATGGCCGAGCAGCCCTGGGAAATCCTGCTCGACATTCACGGCGGCGGCCTGTTCGCCAAAGTGCGCGACATAAGCTCGGATAACCAGATCGACGCCGTGGCGTACCTCACCGCCCAGGCCGGCGCCCAGGGCTGGTCCGTGATGCGCGACGACATGTTCCTGCCCCGCATCCTTTCCCAGGCGCGCGGTATCACCGTTGAGCAACATCCCAACATGTTCCTCGGCATCATGCTTCACGCCGGCGCAGATCCCATTCAGCAATATATCACCACCGCAACCGGCGAATCCCCGGAACTGCGCAGTTTCGTGTCCTCCATGCTCGTGGACCTGGACCCGCGCGACCTCAGCGGCAGCCAATACGTCCCCGGCCCCGATGGTAACGCCATGGGCTGGACCCTGCTCGCACTCGCCGACGCCGGCCTCACCGAAGCCAACTGGGAAATGGGACCCGCGGGACGCCTGAATATCAGCAACATCCTGCCCCTGGTTCTTGACCGCCCCCTGAACTGGGGCCCCACCGCCGGGCTCGACGAACACTTTGGCCTGGCCCGCTGCGTATACGTTCACCGCACCGCACAGGCCAAGGACGGCAAAAACCCCTTTGACGCCAAACTCACCGGCATATGGACCAACGCCGCCGCACGCCTGGACACCGTGGCCGCAGCCATCAAAAAGAACCGCCGCAAAGACAACACGCTGGACGCCTCCTGGTCCGGCGCGGGCCCGCGCTCCGACGCCCCGGCCGTGCGCGCGCGCCACACCGCCCGCGCACTCGCCATTCTCTGCATGACCCTGCCGGACAAGCAACTGCGCGAATCCTGGATCAGCGACACCGTGTCCGCACTCACGGACCTGGTTACCAAAGACTTCGACTCCGTGAGCAAAGACCCCTACGCCATGGCCTACAGCGCCCACGCCCTGCGCCTGTACCGTGACCGGCTCGAAAACAAAAAACCGCGCATGCCCAAAATCTGCGGACCCGAAGACTGCCCATACTCACGCATGCGCCCGTAATGCTCAGACATACGTATCGCACACCGTAATCATGCAAACAGGCAATAGCCCTGTATGCGGTATTTCAATTATTTTGTCGAATTGCTATCGCAGACTCAGCATCGTATCATGCATTGCGTTTATTTATTGTATGGGAGCCTCTGAATGCCGGAATATATTGAAAAAGAGATATTTGAAGAAGTGCTGCTGTGCGACAGGCAGGGCGGGCTGAACCCCGGGGCCGTTGCCTGGTCCCGAAAACCCCTGCACATTGCCAACATGCGCGGCAACTGGCCCAGGAAAAAGAAATGGAACCATTGGGTCATCACATCCGACACGTTTTCGTTCTGCGCATCCCTGTCAAATATCGACTATATCGGGCTTGCGCATGCTTACTTTCTTGACTTCGCAACCGGGGAATTAATCGAACACACAGTCGTGCTCCCCCTGGGCCTTGGCTGCCGCCTGCCCGAGCGCCTGGAGCAGGAGGCTTATTTCAAGAACCGCAAAATCATGATGCGTTTCAAGTATAATCTGGACGGATTATCCATTACCGTGGAATCCCGGCAATTCGGCGGCGAAAAACTCAGCGCCGATATCCAGGTGCATATCCCCGCGGAGCACGAATCCGTGAACGTGGCCATTCCCTTTGGCAGGGGCAAATACCGATACACATCCAAGCAGACAGCCTTGCCCGCAAGCGGCGCAATCCGAATCGGAAACCGCGAATATCAGTGCAACCCGGATAACACATTCGCATCCCTGGATTATAACCGGAGCATCTTTGACTACCGCACAAACTGGAACTGGGCCAATGCAGCGGGCCGCCGCAATGGCAACAGCATCGGGCTGAATTTCGGGTCCAGATGGCGCAACGCGACCACGCTCACCCAGAACGGGATCTGTTTCAACGGAATCATCCACAAAATCAGCGAAGACATCCTCTTCACTTACAACAGCAAGGATTACATGGAGCCGTGGATTTTTAAAACAGAAAAATCAAACAGGGTCAACCTCACGCTCACGCCATTTTACGAAAAACTCATTTGCGAGGATTTCGCCATAATCAAAACCCATGTGCATCAGGTGTACGGAACCTTTTCGGGTACAATCGAACTTGATGACAAAACCACAATCAGTATCAAAGATCTCATAGGCTGGTCCGAAGAGCAGAATGCAAAGTGGTGATTCCGCAGTCCCGGACATTTTCGCATCGAATCAGCACATTGCAACGCACATGCACATCGGCCCATGACACGAACTATCACCGGGATTCATCAACATTCCAAAATTTTATGATGATTATTTGCATTTCAAGCTTGTTCCCTGAAATTCAACAACAATGTTGTTTATTTTTAAAATCAAGAAATAAAATCACCATATCATTCGTTTTGAATTTAAGATCATCGGTATTACACCGGATACACATGTGCAAAAGGATTTCAAAAACCGGGGCGGCTGGCTGATTTTTCAGGCTGTATGTGCTATAATTTATTTGCTTCGGGGATATAATAAAAGCGATATACAATGACACAGAGCCATCGGGCCGGACATAATTTCTTTTTCAAATCCAATTTGTTGATAATTTTATGCGTGTTCGTTTTTACGGCTGCTGCCGGAACCGGTGCGGTTGCGGCGGATCATGTTCTGGGCGCTGGGTGGCGCTTGTTCAGTGTGCCGGAAAAATATGCTGCGCACGCGGATTTGGGCGCTCTGCTGCCGGAAAACTGCACGGTATTTACTTTGCAGAATGGTTTGCCTGTGCGCGTTGCGCCCGGGGCTGTGGCGCCTGGCCGCGGTTACTGGCTTTATTTGTCCGAACCCGCAGCCCTGCACCTTGATGAGCCGGATGCGTGGCAGGCGCGTGCGTTTTCTGTTGCCCTGACTCCGGGCTGGAACATGATCGGCGTGCCCCTCGATACCTCGGCCCTGCCCGGCGAAGCTCTGCGCGTGGCCGGGCGGGCCGCCACAGACGCACCCCAGCTTCGCCCGGGTATTTATTTCTACAATCCATCCACAAAGGAATATGAGCCGGCCTCTGTGCTGGAGCCATGGACCGCGTATTTTATATATGCGCGCGAAGCCGCCACGCTCACGTTTACTCCGCCCGATACCGAGGGCGGCGACGGGTTTTATGCGCTGCCGTTTGACGCGCAGAGCATTGTGGCTGATTCCGGGGCCGGCGCGCCCGCTTATATCCAGGGCCAGATGCTTGTGGCCATGGACCCGGCCCTGAGCGCCGAACAAGCTGCCGCGGCCCTGCGCGCGGCAGGGTTCGAGCCCGCGGGCGCTGAGGTTTTGGCTGGAATATACCAGGTGCGCGTGCCCCAGGGCATGAGTGAAACCACTGCGGCTGCGGCGCTTGCTGCGGTGCCTGGCGCGCAGGGCGCTGCGCCCAATTATGTGCTGTCCGCGCTGAACCTGCCGGATGATCCGGTTTTCGCCATGGCGAACAGCCCGGTTGCTGGCGTC
>Ga0351883_1308_pt1 | contig 10432 bp, 8 predicted proteins | sample BONcelFGM3001F14_FD_206772 | JGI IMG/M metagenome (GOLD analysis project Ga0351883, IMG submission 206772) | Enriched cells from coal bed in the Powder River Basin, Montana, United States - BONCAT cells FGM rep3 HSBNCT.FGM.300.1.F14 ...
AAGCCGAACACGGTGCCGTTGGCGACGGCGCCCGTGCCATTTGGGCGGAAGATGTATTGTGCAAAAGGCTGCAGGAAGGCCCATCCATTGATCTGAATGCGGTAATCCCATTCCAGAACGCCGGTGTAGTTCGGCTGGTTGACAACGCCGCGGTCTTGAAGGGCTTGGATGTTGTAGAAGCTGTATTGGCCGTATCCAAAGGCAAACATCGTCTGGTCGTTGTCGCGTCCGGGGATCAGGCCTTTGTAGACCAGTCCGGTGTGGAAGTAGAAGGGCAGAATATTGTCATACTTCGGAGCGAATGTGACGAGGCTGAAGAGGGAGAGGCCTTGATCGCTGAGCTTGGGTTTGTCCATGGAGACGGGTTCCTTGAAGCTCTTGAAGGACTTGCCATCGGCGATCGATTTGCCATCCGACGGGCCTTTGGCTTCGACGGTGGACTCGGGTGCCGGGGAGGATTCGCGGAAGAGCATTTGATCGCCCTGCCAGTAGAAACCGTATTTGCCGGGGTAGCGTTCTCCGAAGTAGGACGTGTTCCATTGTCCGTAGTAATACCCACCGAAGGCGTATTTGCCGGGGAGTTCGGAGCTGCCGAGTTTCGGAGTAACGCCGGTCTCTCCCATGAAGAGGACGCCGTTCTGGCTTGGGTTGGGGGCGTAACCTTCGAAGGCGAGGCCGTGGTTCGAGCTGGCGGTTGCTTGTGGGAAGGCCAGGAAGGCGCCTCCCTTGAGGTACCAGATATTGGTGGGTTTCACCTGCAGGGTGCCGCCCCAGGTCGAGCAGCTGGATGAGAACGGGATGTTCCCGCCGATGCCTTTCGAGGATTCGAAAGAGTTGTTAACGAAGAGCTTCGAGAGCGGCTGATCGATGAACTCCTTTTGCGGACGAACCCAGCCGCCGCGGACGGCGAGGAAGTCTTTAACGCCAAAAAGTTCAGGAGTGGTATATTCCAGTCCGAAGGTCAGGAGACGCCATTGGGTGCCTGACTGGAGGTGTGAGGGCTGGAAGTTGCCGGAGGCTTCCACGAAATCATTCGGATTCGAGTTTTGCCGTGAATCGCGCCAGCGCACGCCACCAAAGGCTTTCAGGCCCTTGAGCGCATCCACATTGAGCGCCTTGGAGAAATCGAGTTCCGCGCCGAATTCGACTTCCTGATCGTAGAAGCCGCGTGCGCCTTTTTCGCTGTCGACGACGCCGTAGAAGGCGCCGGTGTATTTACCTTTAAATTTGAGGCCATGCTCCTCAAGGGTATCCCTGCCGGGGAAGGGGAGCATTTGTTTGCCATTCCACCATTGGGAAAAGGAGGATTCCTCCTGCGTCTGGGTGTCGGCTGGGGTGATTGAGTATTCGGTTCCCGCAGTCGCGAAAGAGGTCGCGCTCGCCAGGATGGCCGTGACTAGACCGCGTCCACAAAGGGTCCGGGTCTGTCGACTGAGCTGTTTAAAGCAATGGATGTTCATAATTGAGATAAGAGAGGCCGCAATAAATCCGCACCGCAAGGATGCGGGCAATTGGCAAAAAGTTACGAAATTGTAACAATTGGGGGCAAATTGTAACATTTGAGGGTGGAAATGGAAGCGGCTTGAACGGGGGGGAGAGCGGATTTGCGACGGACGGATGGGGAGGAGATTCATGCAAATGTGAATGCGGGCGTTTTTTCGACTTGGAGCGGCGCGGATTTTAGCGGATCACAATGCCAGCAATGACGACAACGGCGACGGCTACTGAGGTTCCCATGTTGAATGTCCAGGTGGATGGGGAGTGGAAACAATTTCCGAAAGGCATGCGCCTTATTGAGGCATGCATGCAGAGCGGGCATTTCATCCCGCATTACTGCTACCACCCGAAATTAAGTTCTCCGGGGAACTGCCGCATGTGCCTCGTCGAGATGGGCATGCCGCGCATGACGCCCGATCGCAAGCCGGAGCTGGGGGAGGATGGGAAGCCTTTGATTAACTGGAGTACTCGGCCCGCGATCTCGTGCGCGACGGAGATTTCCGAGGGAATGGCCGTCCGTACGGCCTCGGCGATGGTCGAGGAATGCCGGAAGGGCGTCATGGAATTCCTGCTCATCAATCACCCGCTGGATTGCCCGATCTGTGACCAGGCGGGGGAGTGCCGGCTTCAGGAATTCAGCGTCGAATACGGCCAGGGCGACTCGCGCTTTCTCGACGAGAAGGTTAAGAAACCCAAACGCGTTGATATTGGTAAAAACATCGTCCTCGACGACGAACGCTGCATCATGTGCTCGCGGTGCATCCGCTTTATGCAGGAAATCGCGCATGACGATGTGCTGGGTTTCGTCAATCGCGGCAGCCACACGACGCTTACCGTGCATCCTGAAAAACGGCTGGATAACAACTACTCGCTCAACACGGCGGACATTTGCCCGGTGGGTGCACTGACCTCGAAGGATTTTCGTTTCAAAATGCGCGTCTGGTTCCTCAAGGAGACCAAGAGCATCGACGTCAACTGCGGCAATGGAAACAACATCCTCATTGGCAGTCGCGAAAACATCGTTTACCGCCTCACGCCACGCGAAAACGATGCCGTTAATTCCTGCTGGATGCCCGACAGCCACCGGCTGAACTTCCATTACCTTAACGACGAAAAGCGCCTTACCGAACCCGTCGTTAAGAATGAAGAAGCGCCCGCCAAGTGGTCCCGCGCCATTGCCGCCGCGGCGGATCAATTGAAGAGTGTTGAGCCCGGCGCGCTGGCGATGATCGCCTCCGGACGCATGACGAATGAGGAGCTGTTCCTCGCGGGAAGGCTTGCGCAGGCCCTGGGCATCGAACTCGTTGACATCCGTCCCCGGCCGCAGGAGGGCGATGGGTTTCTTATTTCCGACGACGGCAATCCGAATACGACGGGTGCCCGGCTGCTCGGGCTGGCGGCGCAGGAGCCGGGAGCAAATCTCAAAAAAATTGCGGACGGCATCGCTTCGGGGGCAATTCGTGGTCTCCTCAGCCTTGGTGAGGATGCGACCCAGTGTGGGATTTCGTGGAGCGATCTCGCGAGGCTTCAGGCGCTTGTGGTGATGGACATTCGTCCAAATACCACGACGGCTTTGGCGACCGTGTTGCTTCCGGCGGCGGGATTCAGCGAAAAACGCGGATCGATGATTAATCTGAGCGGGCGCATCCAGCGACTCAACCGTGCGACCTCCTCGCCTGGACAGGCGAGGGACGATTGGGAAATTTTGCGCGATCTCATCCAGGCAGTGGGTGGTGCCAATGGGGTTTATGCCATTGAGGAAGTCTTCAAGGCGATGGCCGCAGGGACGCCTGCGCTGGCCGGGCTGTCGTTGACAAAGATCGGCGACCTTGGTGTGGAGCTGGAGATTCCAGAGATTGCGACGCCGCGTGTGCCTGCGAAGAGCCTGGCGTAGTTTTTGACTTAGAAAATGTGCGGGGCACCCTGTCGGAGGTGTCTCTTGTGCGGAGATGCCTGACTGTGGGGAGTGGCGGAGCCATGGGGAGTATGTGTCGGGGTTGTTTCAATGCCGGGATTTGGAATAACCGCGGAAGGCATTACCGTTCTCGCGATGAGGACGGTATTGTTCATCTGTACGGGTAATTATTACCGGAGCCGGTTTGCGGAGGCGGTGTTCAATTGCGAAGCCGACCGGCGCGGACTCAAGTGGCAGGCGATTTCCAGGGGGCTGGCACTCAACCCCGCGCATGGAAATCTATCGCGGCATACGGGGACGGCGCTGGATGTGCGGGGGATCGATCGGCGGCATACGGCGGCCAATCGCATGGCGATGGCGGCGGAGGCATTTGCGCAGGCGGATCGGGTGATTGCGCTGGATCGTACGGAGCATTATCCGATCATGCTCCGCAGGTTTGCCGTCTGGGCGGATCGGATCGATTACTGGGATGTTGCGGATGTCCAATTTCGTCAACCGGATGAGGCGCTGCCGGAGATCGAAGTGCAGGTGTGGGGGCTGCTGGAGACGCTTATCGCCGAGGGATGATGTTTTTTTGGCGGTGTCTCGCGAGGGTGAGGGCGAGCGCAGCCGTGGCGAGAGCGATGCCCGTGACGGGCGACTCGGGGACGGCGGAGAAGGAGGTGGTGAGGGCGCTGCCCCAGATGTCGGTGGCGGTAACGTCGATGCGGTATTGATCGGAAGAATAGCCGGTAAGCCAGGAGTCTGGGACGACGAGCTGGGTGGCGAATTCCGTGGCAGTGTCGCCAAATGGCAGGGGGTCGACATGGGGGAGAAGGACGCCACTGGCGTAGTCGTCGAGTGTGCTGGTGGTGCTGGCGTCGTAGCCGATGCGCTGGTTGTAGTCGAGGAGGTGGGAGGCGACGATGGCGTCGGTGGTGGTGTCGGTGACTTCAACGAGCCATGTGTTGAGCAGTGGTTGGTTGGCGTCGGAGGTGTAAGTGAGTGTGGCGTCGGAGCCGGGAGTCCAGGGATTTTCAAGGGTGAGTGTGGGGGTGGCGGCCAGCGGATCCGGTGCGAAGAGGAGCAGGGGATTCATATGAGGATCGAAGCCCCATTGGGTGGTTGATCCGACATTGGCTTCCTGAAATTCCAGGGAGCTGTTGGTGGCGATGCGGAGTTCGAAGTGGAGGTGAGGGCCGTAGCCGTCCCCTCCGGCGGCGGCGGCGCCGGAATCGCCTAGAATGCCGATCTGAGTGCCTTGGGCAATGGCGGTGCCGGGTGTGCTGCCGACGGTTTTGGTCCATCCAGAGACGATGTCGTCGGTGCTGGTGGCATTGCCGGCGACCTCGTCGTCGTAGAGGTGGAGATACCAGGTGTAGAATTTGGTGAAGGTCTTGCCGTCGTAGCTGAGGGAGGAGACGCCGAAATCGGAGAGATGGTGTTCGAGAATGACGATGTTTCCACCGGATGCGGTGGTGCGGTAGTCGTAGAAGTAGCCTTTGATGGGCGCGACAATGGAATCGGTATTGAGCGTGCCGTCGATGTCGATGCCGCGGTGCCAGTCGTAGAGGTCGGTGGAGGTCTGGATGCGGGGGCCGAAGGCGGATTCGATGGCAGGGAGCCCGCTGCCGTCGACGGGAAAAATCGCCGCATCGGAGGAGGCATAAAGATTTCCGAAGAAGCTGACGACATCGGCGTAGTTGGCGCGTGTTGTGGTGGCGGCGCCCGTGAGCAAAGATCCGATTAAGAAAAGGCTGAGTTTTTTCATTCCTTGTATCTAAAGACCGGGACGATGTAGGTGGACTGGTGCTGGGCGTCAATCCAATGCGGAGAGATGAAAATGCAGGTGCATTTCCGGCAGTGCGGGTCGGGAAAACGTGCTGAGAGGGTGTTTAGCGGGCAAGAATCCCTCGCTGAATGCGGGAAAATCAACTTGATGGCAGGATTTTGCGGTTTGCCTCTGGACACCCGGTTTGCAATCCCTGTATCGAATGAAGGGACTGATCGCTGCCAATGGATTTGATGACCGCTTTTTTCACTCCGGGAACTGAAATTTTCCTGATCTGGACGTCGCTGGCCAAGACGATCGGATTGATTTTTCTGGCAATCCTTCCGTTGGTGTCGCTGTCGGTTTTTGCTGAGCGGAAGGTGAGCGCGTTTATTCAGGATCGTGTCGGGCCGAATCGCGTGGGCGCTCCGATGTCGTTGCTTGGCTTTAAGAAAGATCTGCGATTGGCGGGACTGGGACAGATGGTGGCGGATCCGATCAAGCTGATCCTGAAGGAGAATTTCATCCCGGACTGCGTGAATAAATTCTACTACATCATCGCGCCGAAGCTCGCGATGATTCCGCCGATGCTGGTGCTGGCGGTGTTGCCGTTCGGAAGCACGCTTTTTGGAGTGCCGATGGTGATTGCCGATGTGAATATCGGAGTGCTGTTTGTTTTTGCGGTGTCTTCGCTGGGTGTTTACGGCGTTGTGCTGGCAGGCTGGGCATCGAATTCGAAGTATCCGTTTTTAGGTGGAATTCGCTCGAGTTCGCAGATGATTTCCTACGAGCTGGCGCTCGGGCTGTCGGTGGTGCCAGTGTTTCTGGTGACGGGTACATTGAACATGTCCGACATTGTGGGGTATCAGGTTCAGCATGGCTGGATGGTTATGCCCTTCTGGTTGAAGGATTTTCACTTTGCCGCATTTTTTGAAAATCCAGCGGCGATTTTCGGGGTGATTGCTTCGAGCTTTTCGTGGCAGCAGTTGTTGCTCTCGATCCCGATGGTGATTTCGTTTGTGATTTTTTTGGTTTCGATGTTTGCGGAGACGAATCGGACGCCGTTCGATCTGCCGGAGGCCGAACAGGAGTTGGTGGGGGGGTACCACACGGAGTATTCGGCGATGGGGTTCGCGCTATTTTTCCTGGGCGAGTATGCGGCGATGATCGCGGGGTCCGGGGTGATCGTGACGTTGTTTCTTGGTGGCTGGAGTTTCCCATTGATTCCGGATGGTTCGATGCCGGGCTGGATGGGGGTGCTTTGGGGCCTTGTGAATATCGGGGTTTTCTTCGCGAAGGTGAGCGCGCTGCTTTTCTTTTTTATCTGGGTGCGCTGGACGGTGCCGCGTTTCCGGTATGATCAGCTCATGAAGCTGGGCTGGTATTTTTTCTTCGAAATCGCGCTGGCGAATATCTTTCTTACGGCGCTCATCCTTGTTTACATTAAGAGCTGATTTATGGCACTCGTCGTCCAACGACCGAAATTGAGCCTGGCCGAGAAGGCGTATCTTCCGGCGCTGTTTGGGGGGCTGATCATCACGATCCGGCATTTCATCAACACGATAACCGGGCGGACCAAGGTGACGATGCAGTATCCCGAGGAGAAGTGGGATGCGCATCTGCCGGAGTGGTACCGGGGAGCGCCGACGCTCGTGACCGACGAATGGGGCCGTGAACGCTGCGTCTCGTGTCAGCTCTGCGAATTCATCTGCCCACCGCGGGCGATCACGATCACGCCTGAGGAAATTCCCACCACGGACAAGTGGGCGAAGGTTGAGAAGCGGCCAAAGGAATTCGAGATCGATATGATCCGGTGCATTTACTGCGGACTTTGCGAAGAGGTGTGTCCGGAGCAGGCAATTTATTTGAGAAAAGACTACTCAATTACTGGCTACAGCCGTGGAGAAATGGTGCATAACAAAGCGAAACTTTACGAACTGGGCGGACTAAAAACGGATGTTGTGAACAAGTGGAACGAAAAAAAGTAGTCTCACTCGCAACACACTGATAGAAACCCGACGAACCTTTTTGCTGCTTAACCTACTGTGTCACTGATTCTATTCTGGATCTTTGCCGTCCTCATGCTGGTCTTCGGACTGGGCGTCGTCTTTTTCCGCGGGCCCGTTTCGTCGGCGATGAGTCTGGTAATGTCATTTATCTTTCTGGCCGCGCTCTTTGTGACGCTGGATGCGTTCTTTATCGGCGTGATCCAGGTGCTGGTGTACGCGGGAGCGGTGATGGTGCTGTTCCTGTTCATCATCATGCTGCTCGACCTGAAAACGGAGCGGGTTCGCAAGCTGAACATCCCGGTTTGGGTGGGCGGCGGTTTGGTGACTTGCGGATTCGGCGCGCTGATGATGAAGGTGGTCTTGTCCAATGAGGCATTTCGGGCAGTGAAGCCGGCGCTGGCGCAGGCGAATGCCAATGATGTGAAATTGGTGGGGCTCGATCTTTTTACGAATTTCAATCTTCCCTTCCAGATTGTTGGCGTGCTGCTGTTGGTGGCTACGCTGGGAGTGGTGGTGTTGAGCCGGAAGGAGCTTAAATGAATTTGAAGTTCGAAATGCGAACCGATAGCAGCGCAGACAGTCCGTGCAAGGAGTGCGGGGAGGCGGGACAATGACTGGACCGACTTTGGCGCATTATCTGGCGGTGAGCGGACTGCTTTTTTCCATCGGACTCGGAGGGGTGCTGCTGCGGCGGAGCATCCTCGTGATTTTTATGTGCCTGGAATTGATGCTTAATGCGGCGAATCTTTCGCTGGTGGCATTTTCCAGGTTTCACCTGACGCCGCAAGGCATGCCGGATTATAACGCGCAGGTGCTGGTATTTTTCATCATTACGGTGGCTGCGGCCGAGGTGGCGGTGGGGCTGGCGATTATCGTGGCTTTGTTCCGTGCGCGGCAGACGACGCATGTCGAGGATCTTGACGCTTTGAAATTCTGATCGAATGACTCCGCAGACGGCACCCTGGTTCATTCTTTTCACACCGCTGATCATGGCGGCGCTGATTTTGTTTTTCGGGAAGTTTTCGAAAAAACTCAGCGCGGGTCTGGCAATTGCGGGCGCGTTCTTTTGCTGCGTGTTGAGCTGGCAGCTTTACGGCCATGCAGCAGTGATTTCCACGCGGATCGACTGGATCGATTTCGGACAGTTGATGGGCGGACAGAATCTCTTCAAATTTTCCGTTCCCATCGGCATTACCATCGATCACCTCGCGCAGGTGATGCTGGTGTTGGTGAATACGGTTGCGACCTTGGTCTTCACCTACTCGGTGGGCTACATGGCGCACGAGGAAGGGTATGCCCGCTATTTTGCGGGACTGTCGCTGTTCCTGTTCTCGATGCTTGGCATCGTGCTGGCGGACAATTTTGTAATGATGTTCATCTTCTGGGAGTTGGTGGGCGTGAGTTCCTACATCCTGATCGGACATTATTATTCCAAGGATTCTGCGGCAGAGGCGGCGAAGCAGGCGTTTACAGTCAATCGAGTGGGAGACTTTGGGTTTATGCTCGGCATCCTGTTTTTCTGGCTGGCGACGGGGACGGTGATTTTTAGCGAGCTTAAGGAGAGTGTGGGCGTGTTTGCGAATGCACCGGTTTGGTTGCTGCCGACGGCGTGCATTCTTGTTTTTTGCGGCACGATCGGCAAGTCGGCTCAGATGCCGTTGCATGTGTGGCTGCCGAATTCCATGGAAGGCCCAACGCCGGTATCCTCGCTCTTGCATGCAGCTACGATGGTTGCGGCGGGAGTGTATATGCTGGCGCGTATCTTTCCGATTCTGGAACTCGCGCCGACGGCTCTGGAGGTGATCGGCTGGGTTGGTGGCATCACTTGTTTTGTGGCGGGGTTGATGGGCATCCAGCAGAATGACATCAAGCGTATTCTGGCGTATTCCACCATCTCGCAGCTTGGCTACATGGTTCTCGGGATCGCGGTGGCGCCGGTGTGGGATGTGCCGGTGTTTCATCTTTTCAATCACGCCTGTTTCAAGTGTCTGCTCTTCCTTTGCGCGGGTTCGGTGATTGTGGGAATGCACCATGAGCAGGACATCTGGAAAATGGGTTCATTGAAGAACAAGATGCCCGCCACGTTCCTGTGCATGCTGATTGGCGGACTGGCGCTGATGGGATTTCCATTTTTGAGCGGCTATTACAGCAAGGATCTCATTATCGAATGGGCTTATACAAAGGGGCCGGGCTGGTTCTGGCTGGCGACGGGCGCGGTGGTGCTGACGGCGATGTACACGACCCGGCTGCTGGTGGTGGTCTTTATGGGCAAACCGCGTAGTGAGGCGGCAAAGAAGGCGCATGAATCTCCGATGGTGATGGTGATCCCGCTCCTGTTGCTGGCGATTCCCGCGTGGATGGCGGGCTATCCGTTTATTCAGGAGCACTTTTTTAATCTTGGTGCCGAGCCGGAGGTTCCGCATTGGGTGCATTGGGTGATTCTGGCGTTTTTGGCCGTTGGAATTCTGGGAACGATTTTTGTTTATCGGGGAGCGCCGGAGAAGGATCCGGTGGTGATTCCATTTTTTGCGAACCGTCTTTATATCGACAATCTTTATGCATGGATCGTGCGCTGGGTGCAGGATGGCACGGCGGCGGCGAGTGGTTTTTTTGATCGCTGGATTATCGATGTCGTCTGTGTGCAATTCAGCGCAAAGGTGGTATGGGCCATTGGCTTCACGCTGCGCTTTCTGCAAATTGGAAACCTGCAGGCCTACGCTTTCTTCTTCGGCGCGGGGGTGGTTGCGTTGATTTATTTTCTTATCGTTGCCAAATGACCACGATCAGCCCGCTTTTTTATCTGACACTGCTTCCGATCGCCGGGGCGCTCCTGATCATGTTCGGGGCACCGGCCCGTCTCACCGCACGTCTTGCCTCGGTGTGCGGACTGGCGATGCTGCTCTTTGTTGTTTTCCGTTACGATCTGGTGGCTGGAGGGTATCAGCTGGTTTCCGGATTCGACGTTTTGCCGGAGATTGGTTTGAGCCTGAGTTTTGGCGCGGATGGGCTGAGCCTGGCGATGCTTTTCCTTGCGACAGTGGTATCGGTCGCCGCCGTGTGGGTGATTCCGCCGATGAAAGAGCGGGAGCACCTTTTTTATGTGTGCGTGCTTTTGATTTCCGCAGGGGTGATCGGCGCATTTTCCTCGATGGATTTGCTGTTTTTCTACGCGTTCCACGAGATCGCGTTGATTCCGACCTTCTTGCTCATTGGCATATGGGGCAGTGGAGATCGGCAGACTGCGGCATGGAAGGCGACGAT